>PJEL010002068.1_pt1 | contig 18954 bp, 10 predicted proteins | sample 1853271 | NCBI WGS metagenome assembly PJEL01 (sample SAMN08108733, study PRJNA415343) | Invertebrate metagenome, whole genome shotgun sequencing project. | host: Globobulimina | place: Sweden: Gullmar Fjord | collected 2015-08
GACCTGAATTCTCCACTAATCCGCAAATTGCTCAGAATATTTTCCCTTATCATATACTGGGCTACTTCGAGTTCAGCGAGAGCCGCGTCAGACTTTCCAAATTGGACAGCTTTGAGTGATTCCAAGGTATCCCCAACTGGAACTCGGATAATCTTGGGGAATTTCTTTTTTAGTATCTCATCATAAAAGAATCCTGCCGGATAAGAGACTTTTTTTCCGAATAGCGATTCGATATCAATAAAAGGACGGTCCTTCATGGAAACAAAGGCGGTTGGATTTTTGAAATAACTATCAGTGTATAATAAATGCTTCTGTCGATCTTGGGTTTTGACAATATTGAGCATCACATCCAGTTTCTTTTCAAATGCTTGTTTAAGCAACTCACCCCATTCTCCGGGAATATACTTGACCCTAATACCAATTCGATCCGCTAGCAGATCCATATATTCTACGGAAAAACCTGCTGGTACGCCATATTTGTTAAAATTAAATGGAGGCCAGTTCAATTCATTATGGACCTTGATGACAGGATGACTTTTTAACCAGTTTTTTTCCTTTTCGGTCAATTTAAGTTCTACTTTACTATCCCCCTGATCACCTTCTAAATAGATATATTCATTGAAGATATTCTGGCGCTCCTGATTGCCGATGCTATCCAACCCTTTTTGTAAAATATCACGAAGAATGGGATAGTCATTTCGGATACCCATGTACAGACGTTGGGGTAAAAGTGAGTAAAAACCCGCCACCTCAAGATCACTTAAAAAATACTTATTAATCATATAGAGACTATTCAGGTGAGCACCCAGGTATGCATCTGCTTTCCCGGAAGAAACAGCCTGAAGTCCGTCAATTTGGCTTGGAACCAAATGAAGTTTGAGCTTTGGATACTTTGTTTTTAAATGTTCATAAAGAGAATATCCCTTTTCAGTGGCTATGGTCTTGTCCATTAGACTCTCAAATCCATTGATATCGGTTCGTTCTTTTCTACGAATAATTGAATTTGAATTCTCAGCCCAATATTTTGTAAACAGTAAGTATTTCTCGCGTTCAGGTGATTTGTTTAAACCCGGAGTTAAATCGAGTTCTTTATTTTTTAACTTTTCCAGCATAAGACTCCACTCACCATAAATAGGCTCAAATCCCAATCCGACGCGTTTTCCAATAAGTTTAAGTATATCGGCGCTGATCCCTTTATACTGTAAGGCTTCATCTTGAAACTCAAAAGGAGGCCAATTTCTTTCCGAAGCAACTTGTAAAACCGGATGTTCTTCAATCCATTGCTTTTCTTCAAGGGTGAGTTTTACCGTAGTTTTTGGAAAAGATCTTTCAATTTTTTCTTTAGCTGAAGCAGCCATTAAGAGACTTCCCATAGTGAGTATACACACAACAATAAATAGTCGATTTTTCATGGTCATTTTTTTGCTTATTTAAGGTTTAACCGTATGTATTAAAGGTTTAACCGTATGTATTCATGAGCTAAAAACTAGCACGTTTTCAAAGCAAGATAAAGGATAATGATTAAGATTTATTATCGGTTCCACTTTTGAAAACCGTGATTGAAACTGATTCCCGGATGTAAATTAATTAGTATCTCAAGTGGCTATTTTGGACCTGCTATTTTTTCCAGTCATTGAGTTTATCAAAGATCATCGCTCTCAACATAAAGAATCCAGCATTAAAATTATTTTCAAGTGTCTCAATCAAAAAAATCCAGCCCAAATCCTAGCCCGAGTTAGCCCATTCCCTAGTGATCATAATGGCACTAACGTTAACTCCCGGAACACACGAATCTCCATACAAAAATCTTAACAAACAATGAAATAGTTATGATTTGATGGCGTTACAGCAATTGATACAAACGATATAGACGGAATACGGGGATTTCTGGTGGAAATTCTCTAGATGTTATTATACTTGAGATGCCGGAGAGGGTGGTCTGTAGTCAGCCCATTCTGGAGAAAAAGTTATTTCGATATTTTTTGGATTGACAATAGAACGGGATCTTTACTTTTTGCAGAAGAGGTTGAGTAGTGTGAAGTAGTGATGGTAACGGTTACAACTCGTCGTGATATCTTTCAAGCTACCTCCTGCTCATAAGGTAACATGAAACTAAACGTTGCTCCACCATTCAGATTGTTCTCTGCCCAGATTTTACCTTTATGATCGTTGATTATTTTTCTACAAATTGCCAGTCCCAGACCGGTCCCGCCTGCCTTGGTTTTTGTTTTGCTGCTTTGCGTGAATTTATCGAATACCAACTCCAACTCGTTGTTGGGAATACCAAGACCGTTGTCAATTACAGAAAGAAAGAGGTTTTTATTCTGCCGAGCAAGTTCGATCCGTATTTCACCACCGGAGTTGGAAAACTTAATTGCATTTGATAACAGATTTCTTATCACCTGATTTATTTGAAATCGGTCAAAGAAAGCGGTATCTAAAAATTCCGGTTGCCTAAAAACGATTGAAATGTCTTTTTCGTCAAGTAGAAGCTGAAATTCACCAGTTACCATTGTTACCGATGAAGACAACTTGTTTTCCTCGAATTCGTTGACTACCCTTCCAGCTTCCAATTTACTTAAATCCAGGATGTCGTTCAGCAAAACAAGAAGTTTTTCTCCGCTCTCTTTAATTTCCGTAAAAAACATTAGATGATTCTCTTTTTTGATCTCGTTGATTCTACTGATTCCAAGTTTGGCAAATCCTAGGATTCCGTGCATTGGGGTACGCAGTTCATGACTCATATTGCTTAAAAACTCGGATTTTGCTTTGTTGGCGGCTTCGGCTTGTTCTTTAGATTTTAATAATTGTTCTTCTAGTTGTTTGCGCTCAGTGATATCTTCATAAATTAAAAATTGTTCACCTGTTTGAAGTGTTACTGGTTTAAATGAAATAGTTTTGACCAATTGGTCTTTACATACAACATCAAATATCCTCAATCTTGATTGGCCTGTGCCATATATTTCTTTATCATCGAGCCATGCTTTAATAACTTTTTTCCTATATGCTTCATCAGGGTATGCAAGTTTAAACCATTCTTTTCCAGTTAAAAAGTCATCAAGAGTATATCCAAAGATTTTTATGAAATTGAGGTTTAGAAAAGAATAATTATTAAATTTATCAATAACGGCAATGCCGAAAGGCGACTTTTCAAATAAGGTTCGATATTTTTCTTCAGATTCTTTTAGTGCTTTCTCAGCCTGTTTTTGTTCTGTAACATCTCTAAGTACAGCAAAACTTCCTTTATATACATTGTCTTCAACAATAGGAGTTGATGAAATAATTAAGTCTAAAATTTTACCTGATTTAGATATAATCTTAATTTCATAATATCCAATCTCACCTATTTTCCTTTTGCTCTTTTCAGATAATAATTTAGTTTTACTTTCAGCAGTCAGAAATTCTATTATTCGCTTTCCGATAATCTCATCATTACGATATCCAGAAATTTTACTAATCGCTTGGTTTGCATAGATACAAACATGATTTTCATCATCCAACATTAGTCCTTCATGCATTCTTTCAACTAATGTTCTGAATTGCTTTTCTGATGCTTTAAGTCTGTTTTCAATTTCTTTTTTTCCCGTTAAATCAGTAATAACGGCCAAAGCACCAGCATAATTATGATCTTTATCAAATCTCGGTGACGTTGAAACACGGACAACTTTTTTATTTCCACTTTTAGTTTTACCGACAAATTCACTGACATGACTTTCACCTTCGTGTCCAGTTTCCCGTTGATCTTTGATCTGTTTTATTTGTGGTTCATCTTCAAAGAAATCAAAAACACTTGTTCCTATTAGTTCGCTTACACTTGCGACTTCGGCTATCTTACAGACAGATAGATTTGCAAATTCAATACGTAAGTTTTTATCTAATAGCAATAACCCCTCATTCATTCCTGTGATAACATCTTTATATAGTTCTTTCGACTCTTTAAGTACTATTTCGGATTGTTTACGTATGGTGATTTCCTTTTGCAACTCTTCGTTTATTTTTACGAGTTCTGACGTTCGTTCTTCAACTTTTATCTCCATCTCGGCATAGGCTTTTTGTAATTTTTCTTCAACCTGTTTACGCACAGTAATATCTCGAGTGACCCCTTCCACTCCCAAAACTTTTCCATCCTCGTCTTTCAAAAGCTGAGCATTTGTATTGACCCACAATGTTGAACCATCTTTTCGTTTTAATTGAGCTTCAAAGTTTTGAATATAGCCATTTTTACTGAGTTTAGAGAGAAAGTGATCTCGCTCTTCAGGATTCAAATAGACGTCCTCAGACATATTCATTCCGATTGCTTCTTCAATCGTGTATCCTGACAATCTTTTAACTGCTGGGGATATGAAAGTGATATTACCCGTTTGATCAGTTCGATAAATTAAATCAAGAGAACTATCTACAAGCTTTTTATAGAATTCTTCACTGTTTTTCAATACCTCTTCAGTTTGATAGTTTTTATAAGTATCCTGCTCTAACTCCTTAACTCTTTGTTCCAACTCTTCGTAAGTTGGTTTATCTAACATAGCAATGTACTCCAAAATGATGTTACGGTGGGCATCAATAGTCTGATATTTTATCTGATTCTATTAAACTGTTAACTACCACAAAAATGGCTGTTGGTCTGTATGATACCAGAACCATAGAAATATCTCAAAGATATTCGGTTACTTCCAAAAATGATGTGCCCAAATCCCAGCCCGATGATGTCCTAGGAGTCATCACATCAGCCAGTCTCGCAAGAGGGCATTATTATTCCTGAAAAGGGTAGATCGGATTCCAAACCTGAAAAGAAAAAGAAGAAGTAGTTTAACTGACGAGGCTCAGCTCCGCTTTTCTTTTTCTGGAGGGATTTTATATTCGACAGAAGAGATTGAGGTGATGGAAAAGATCCTGATTAAAAATTGATCTCAAGTCAGTTTTTTCTTTTTTCAGAGCAACCGAAAAAATTCTGTCCTAAAAGTTGTCCTAAATTGGATTACCCACAGGGTGCTAAAAGGAAATAGAAGTAAATAACGGGAAGTCAGATATTTGAAGGAAAAATCAAGGAAAGTCACAGGATATTTGATTTTAAAGGGCTGTGTAGCAGGTGTTTCTTTTGATATGCTTGAAATGGGGGAAAGATGGTGGAGGAGATACCTTTTCAATATTTACGGGGGTTTGCGGGGAGGGTTTGGAGTAGATTGGACAAAAGGAAGTGAAATATTGAAATCAAGAATGATGGTAACAAGTAAGAATATGTAACTCATCTTTTTTGATCCGATACACAATGTGATGTTTTTGATCTATTCTCCTACTCCAGTATACTGGGGCCTATATATTCCCCCACCACAAATGAGCCTACTTGTTCTCGATAACCCTCATGTAGTCCCGAACGAACATAGCGACGGCAGTGGTTACAGGTACCGCTATGATTGCACCGATGATTCCCAGGAAATGCCAGCCCACAATCAACACCAGTATGACAATAATGGGCGACAGGCCAACCACTTTGTTCATAACGGCTGGGACCAGCACGTTCCCTTCAAGGGTCTGTAGTACGGCGTAAAAGATCAGGAGTTTCACAACTGTCACCCATGTAAGGCTGAAAGCGATCGGGAGGGAAAAAACCAGAAAAATCAGTGGGCCGATATACGGAATCATCTCGCCGATACCCATGATCAAAGCAAGTGTCAGAGCGAATTTGCCCATGCCGATCAGGAGCAGACCGATGAAAGTGATGACAAACATGATAAGCGACAGCAGCAGGGTTCCACGCAACCAGGCGCCTATCTGTTTTTGGATCTCTGCGGTCCGCTTCGAGATATAGGCGCCGTACTTCTTGGGAAACAGGGCCTGGAAGAAATCATGCAGGTTGTTCTTGTCGACAACCATAAAGAAAATCAGAAAGAAAACCAGCACCAGATTGAAGAAAAATTCCGCGATTGAAACGGTGACCGACGTGACACCCGCTCCAACCACTCCGACTGTGGAACCGACACCCGATGCCAGATCTTTGATCTGCTGAGCGAAATTTGAAAAGTTCTTGAGCATCTGATTGATCGCCAACTCAATGTTAATAGATTCAATACCGCTGATGATGTTGGCCTGAATGGTCTCCGGCAGATAATCAAATGCCGCGCCGGACTTCAAATATTCAAACAGTTTGACAAAGTTGACGGAGATGCTGCTGGCAATGGTGGTGATCTGCGTGACAATAATGGGGATCGCAGAACCGATGACCACAACAAAGAGGCCTAAAAAAAGCATCATAATCACCAAAACACCAACGGGACGTGGTATCTTCCGTTTCTCAAGCCAGTCGACGGGTGGATCCAGTGCAGAAGCAAAGAACAGAGAAATAAAAAACAGCACAAGCAATCCCTGGATTTCATATAAAAAATAGGCCAGCAGGAGAATTGCCAGAATGACAATCGTTGCCTTTGCCACGGATTTTGATGAGATATCCACTGTCTGGATTTGATCCTGAGCAATCGGGTCTTCCTCACTTTCAGGAAACGTCAGTTTTTCAACTGGCGTACTTTGAGTCAGGTCATTTTGCATTTGCTGCAGTTTTTTCACCGTTCGCTTCGCTTTGTCCAATAGAGAAGGCATGGTTAGTTATTGGATAGAGTTAAGTAGCTGTCGTTTCGATAGCAAGTGGTATAAAAATCTAACAAGTCGCACTCCGAGTTTCTTTTTTAAGATTACTGTACCTTACGGCACGAATCCATCAACTTCAAGCCTGAAGTGCTAAAAATCAAGAATAACGGTTAGCAGTTAGATCACTCATCTCGAAGGATCTTTGTTATTTGCATAGATCGTTAATCATTCAGATGTGGTTATAATCGAGCTTATTTACTTTGAGCCTCTATTCCATTCCAAAAATCTTTTTCATGAACAATAGCTATTTTTTTACCTTCTTTTCTCATCGTTATAGCCTGTTCAACTTTCCGTCCATAACATGCATAAGCCCAAGCGGGATTGCTGTTCGACGCAACTATCAAGTAATCTACGTTCTCACTCATTTTTTTTGTAAAGATTCCTTCATTTTTTTTGATAATTTCAGCAAGATCCTTCCTAGTGGCTTTATTCAATTTACCAGTAAAACAAAACACTCTTCCCTGAAACTCTATGTCAGGGTCATTCGAACAAACTCCCTTTATCAGCTTTATTTCCTTAGCCGTTCCGCTATCAATAGAACTCTGCTCCTGATAGTTAATAAACTCATTAAAAAACTCGAGTAGCATTTTATGTTCGACATTATCTATAACACCATCTTCAAGGACACTGATAACCAAGCTATCTATCTCATCAAAGGGCCAGCAGGTTTTGAGATGATCATGTTCCTTCAGCCATTCGCTTAATCCATCAAGTTCTTCTTTGCTTATGATACCGTCAGCAATAATACCAGCTAATATTCCTTGAAGTCTTTGTATATCTGATGTGATGTCATTATTGTATAAATTTTCAATTGTCATCTGTTCACACAACCATAGAAGATCAAGTTTTTCTTCCTCGTTAAAAATCTCATCTTCGAGAACTTCTTCCAGTAACGGGATCAATTCATTGAAAGGATGTGTTTTTGCATATTTTTGATGATCATCCATCCAATGCCTTAAAGCATTAATTTCTTGTTCATTTACAACGTTATCAATGCCAATTCCTTTAATTAAGCCTTCAAAAGTATGAATTGCTTTTTCGATATTTTGTGGGGCCGTGAGTTTCATATAATCTTGTTCATCAGAAATCATTTTTTCTCCAAGTATTTGGTAAATTAGATTGTCACGTTGTAGAGTGTTCATTAAGAGTTTTAATTCATCTCTTTCCGAAACACCTTTGACGAATGAAACGTCACTACCTTCCTTTCTGATATCTCATATTTTTCTTGTGTTTTCGGGTTTCTGCCCGTGCGAGCGTTTTTGTGTTTTACTCTGAACTCACCAAATCCAGAAATCATCACTCCATCACCAGATGCGAGAGTATCTTTAATAATTCTTAGAAATGATTCCACAAGAGTTCAGGCGGTATCACGATCCAGAGTTATCTTGGACATCACATCGCGGATGACGTCTTCTTTAATTCGAGTCATTTTGATTTATGGAAGAGGTTTGTTGCTTTTGGAAAACAAATTGATACTTTTTTTTTAACAAGTGCTGGCATGTATTGCGGGCCTTCGACCTCTCCACGGCCTTGCCTGCTCCAGTTGGGCCGCCAGCCTGAAAAGAGTTGCTTCGTCTCCAAAACGACCAGCAAACTGGACCCCAATGGGTAAGTTGTTTTCATTCCAAAACAAAGGAACTGACATTGCTGGTTGACCTGTTATGTTTTGGATATACGTTAAAGCAACAAAAGCACTGGTTGTTTTAAATCCACTCATAGGGTCATCAGGTGTTGGATCAAACGACCCAAGTTTTACGGGAGGAATGCTGAGAGTTGGAGATAAGAGTAGATCATACTCCCCTTGATGATACCATCGAGCTATCTTCCGGGAAAAAAGTTGAATTTTTTCCACCAGACCCAGATAGTCTGCTCCTGTCCGTTTCAAACCAGCTTGATAACTGGCCCAAGTCATGGGCTCAACTTGGTCTGCAGTAATTTTTTGACCAAGCTCTTCCTCCCAATAAGCGATGACGCGACCGGTAAAACAAGAAAATATCTGGCCAAAAATTACATTAAGCTTTGGCTGACTCAACTTATTTGGATCAATCTCTTCCACAATATGCCCTAGACTTTCGCAAAGACCGGCTGCATCTTTGACTGCACTTAGACAATCAGCATGCATTTGTGTATTCAGGCTCCATCCTTCGGGGATGGATGTCAAAAAGCCTATTTTTAGACGTCCCGGTTCCAATCCCAACTCTTCTAAATATGGTCTCTCCTTAGGCGGGGCGAAATATGGATCTCCAAGGTCTGAACCAGATGTGGCATCTAGTAGAGCGGCTGAATCCCTGACTGAAAGAGTCAAAGCATGTTCATGGGCGAGACCGCCTCCTGCGTCTCCAAAGAGTGGTCCCATTGGATTTCGGCCACGAGTCGGTTTTAGGCCAAAGATTCCACAACAAGAAGCCGGACAACGGATTGAACCACCTCCATCGTTACCATAGGCCATTGGAACAATTCCAGCAGCAACTGCGGCAGCAGAACCGCCGCTCGATCCGCCAGGTGTTAAATCTGGATTCCATGGATTAAGAGTCGGTCCATTCAGCGTTGGTTCAGTAGTAGGAAGAAGTCCGAATTCGCAAGTATTAGTTTTGCCAACGATATTCAAGCCTGCAGCCTTTTGTCGATTGACCATCTCGCTGTCAAGCCCTGAAACATACCCCTTAACTGCAAGAGAACCTTCTTCAAAAGGAGCTCCTTTACACTCCGCAATCAAATCCTTCAAAAGAAAAGGCACGCCTGCAAACATTCCTTTATGTGGCCCTCTCTCAGCTGTCACACGTGCTTGATCATACATCTTGTGAATGACAGCATTTAGTTTCGGATTAAGCTGTTCAATTCGATTAATGACAGTTTCCAATAATTCGGCCGGTTTTATTTCACCTTTTCGGACAAGTTCTCCCTGCGCAATCGCATCAAAGTCAATGAGTTCATCTTTCATTTTTTTCTCCTTTAATGAAGATTGATTCGATTAAATTATCGCTGACACTTCTTCTTCACAAATGGATTCTCATTCCTCCGCACTTTCTCAATCAATCTGACACCAGACCCGTTCTACCCCATTCATCACACGGCTTCCTTTTCCAAATAATTCCAAACCGCTCTACAGGCAAGAGTATCTGCTAAAGCTCTGTGTGCATCGCCTTCCCATCTATATCCAACATGATTTGCAGCTGTGGATAAAGATTTCCACTTGAAATTTCCGTGTGACGAGTTCCATTCTCCGTAAACTGGAGCAAAGCGTAGCATACAACAATACTTTTCTTTTATTGAGTCGACAACGCGCATAGGCAAAAATCTGATATCAAAATTGAGGTTGTACGCAATCAATTTTTTACAGCTCAGAATCTCAATTAACTGTGGTTCCAGGTCCTCAATAGTTGGTGAACCTTTTACCATTTCGTTGTCTATTCCATGAATATTTATTACTACTCTTGGAATATCTCTTTCTGGATTAACGAGTGTATTCAAGAGAGTTTCTCCATTACCATCGATAATCGCGATTTCAACAATCTTATCTCTCGGTGGATATAAACCTGTTGTCTCTGTGTCGAGAAAGACAGTTTCAGTACTCATATTTTTCAAAGTGGTATAAACAATTATTCTTGGTTCATCTCTCTTTTAAAAACTTTCGACGGATGGCCGCACTGAACCCTGCCGTGTTTTCTTCTACACCAATCATCATGTTCAGTTTCTCTGCGAAAACCGGCAAACTAAACATAACGACAATAAAAAAACAGATTATCGTTTTCATATTTTTAACCATTATTTCGGTGTTCAAACTCCTTTTCCGGTAGCATTATTGGATCACTTTATCCTAAGCGATTCAAAACTAGCAGCGAACAAGAAAGTGTTTTAAGTATATTAACAAAATAGGTTGTTCATAACAAACATTTTTAATTGTATTTTCAGAAGACATTGACTGCCTGTTTTGGAAATCATATTTCGCCTTCATTGGTAGTAACTTTGGTCACTTCCTAAATCAATAATCTAAACAAGAACACTGATCAGAACGCACGATTGTTGCAAGTAAGCAAGTTAGGCAACGTCTTGGGACATTGCTGTTAGATCTGAAATACAAACCGGAAGATATAATTCTGGTGGAGAAAGTTGGAAGCGATCAATATGTCGCGGTGCTTTGCAGCGTGTCATTCCTTGAAAGCAACGGAATTTAAATTCCAGCGAAAGCTGCTACGGCAAAGTCGGAAGAAAAGGCTGAAAAAAAGAAGAAGTAGTTTAACTGGCGGAGTTTAACAGCTCCGCTAATATTCTTGGAGTGCAAATGAAACTAATAACAGAAGAATTTGAAGCGTTATTCAAAGACTATCCGCTCTACTCATAAGAACATGAAGATGATCCAAAAGTGATAGCAAAATTGTTTGATCCATGTGGTTCAGCAACGTGGTATTTAACGGAATATGATCCTGTTGAGAAGATTGCATTTTGCTACGTAGTCGGCCTACAAGTTGACGAGTGGGGATATACGTCTTGGATTAACGATAGAACAAGATCTGTACTTTGTGCAGAAGAGGTTTAGCGAACTGAAGTAGCGATGATGGCGGTTTGAATCCGCCAATCACAACACTAAGCTGAAATGAGATCAGACGTTTAGTAATTTGTCCATTTGATTCAGTTCTTCTAAGGCTCCTTCAAAGTCGTATTCAGCAATGGCGTCTTCAATTAGAACCAATTTCTGCTCAACTTCTGATCCTTTCAACTGTTTCTTTAACTCTTCTATAACTCCGGCGGCTTCTGTATCGTCATCCTCAAGCAAGTCTTTGAGCTGTTGAGTTAGCTTTTTAATTTCGGCGATATCTGCAATGGGTTGAGCTGTATCCGTGGGAGTGACCATTTCCTCTTCTAAATCATCGATGGACCTTACTACCAGCTCTAGCTGAGTGTGCGTCGATTCAATAAGAATCAGGTCAACATCTTTTCCATTCTGTTGGATTCCAGATTCCAGATCCTTGGCTGCAGCTTGAAGTTGTGTAGCTCCGATATTTCCTGCAACCCCTTTTATCGTATGAGCAAGTCGTGTTGCCAATTCGATATCATTATCTTCAAGTGCTTTATTTATCTCTTCGGTTGAATTGGCTTGGTTTTTGGCAAACTTCTTCAAGATATTTCGATAGAGTTTCTCATTCCCGCCGACTCTCTCCAACCCGGTTTTAGTATCAATTCCAGGCAGATCATTAGGTAGTTTTTTTAAACTCTCTGTTTCCTTTTCATCGACTTGTTCAGCTGAATCCCTTAATTTTTCAGGAACTTCCCTTTCTCCTGGCTCTATCCACTCCACCAAAGTGGAAAACAGCTTTTTGGGTTCAATCGGTTTCGGGATATGATCATTCATACCTGCTTTCAGCGCATCTTCTTTATCAACGGCCATGGCGTTGGCGGTCATGGCTAAAATGGGGAGTTCCTTGAATCGGGATTCTTTTCTAATGGTCTCTGTTGCTTCATATCCTCCCATAACAGGCATTTGAACATCCATTAGAATCACATCATATTCAGCGACTTTTACTTGATCGACCGCTTCCTGGCCGTCATTGGCAATTGTGACGACGAATCCCTCTTTTTCCAGAAGTTCACAGGCAACCTGTTGATTGATTTCATTGTCTTCAACCAGTAAGACCCTGGCTCCACGAATCCCGTCCAAGCCTTCGATTTCTTCATTTTTCTTTGATCGTCGGACAACGGTTTTCCCAAACACTTCCAAAATGCTGTTCAGCAGCGTGGACGGATTGACCGGTTTCATCAGAAAACCATCCAGTGCTGTATTTTCAGGGTGCTCCAGAACGTCTTCTCTATCATGCGACGTCGCCAGAATAATTTTGGGAGTGTGAGGCAGATTCAGATGATTTTTAATTTGGTCAGACGCTTTGAGACCCCCCATTCCGGGCATTTCCCAATCCATTATAACCAGCGGGTATGATTCCTGTTCTGTCTGCAGGATTTCTAGGGCTTCTTCCCCTGTCGTTGCCAGAGAGACCTGAAAGGAAAAAGATTCCAGCAGATCCTGAAAAATTTGCCGCGAGGTTTTGTTGTCGTCCACCACCAGCACATGCAGTCCTTCCAGTTCGGCAAGGTCAATGGCCGGCTTTTGAGGTTCTTCCAGGGGATGATCGAAAACAATGGTAAAGATAAAAGAACTCCCTTTGCCTGTTTCACTTTCAATCCATATTTTACCTCCCATCATCTCCACTAATCGTTTTGAGATAGTCAAACCCAATCCGGTACCGCCATATTTTCGTGAGGTAGAAGTATCCGCTTGGGAAAACTCTTGAAAGAGCTTGCCAATCTGCTCTGGGGTCAATCCAATTCCAGTATCTCTGACGGTAAATTGTAGACTGATCTGATCCTGTGTTTGTTGAATGAGTTTTGTACTGATGACGATCTCTCCTTCCCCTGTGAACTTGACGGCATTGTTAGAGAGGTTGACCAGAATCTGACCAATTCGGAGGGGATCCCCTCGTAAACGTATTGGTACATCAAGATGAGTTTGAAAGAGTAGTTCCAGCCCTTTTTCATGGGCCTTCAAACCGATCAAGGTGGAGACATTATCTAATATCTCATTTAAATCAAAATCGATGGACTCGATATCCAATTTACCGGCCTCTATTTTTGAAAAGTCGAGGATATCATTGATAAGACCAAGAAGAGACATTGCTGAAATATGAACTTTATTCAGATAATCTTCCTGTTTACCAGTTAATTCAGTCTGCAAAGCAAGATAAGTCATCCCCATTATGGCGTTCATCGGTGTTCGTATCTCATGACTCATATTTGCAAGAAATTCACTTTTGGACTTTGTAGCAGCTTCCGCTTCTTCTTTGGCGCTGTGAAGTACCTGTTCCATATGTTTGCGCTCGGTGATGTCCAGATGAGCCCCAGTCATAAGTGTTGGCACCTTAATGTCATCCCATTCAACGATTTGACCTTTTGATTGTATCCACTTCCAGGATCCGTCCTTTGCCTTAAACCTGAATTCCGCCTGAAAACCTTCTGTCCGGCCGGCTTTATGTTCATCAAGGGCCTCATTGACAATATGCCCATCATCCGAATGGAGCAACAGATCAAATACATTTTGTTCAGGAGAAAAGTCACTGCGATTGTAGCCCAGCTGTTTGAACCATTGATCACCATAATAGATTGGCTCCATTGTGATTGGGTTTATTTTCCATATTCCGGTGTTCGATGCTTCAAGTGCAATATTTAATGTTTGTTGTAAACTTTGTAACTCAGTTTCGGCCTTTTTACGCTCTGTTATATCGAGATGAGCTCCTGTTAAATGTGTTGGGTTTCCTTCTGCGTCTCTTTCTACAGCTTGTCCTTTTGATAGAATCCACCTATGAGAACCATCTTTTGCTATTAATCTGAACTCAACTTCGTACGTTTCAGTTAGCCCTTTTTCATGATCTTCGATTGCTTGATATGCGGATGCCTTGTCTTCTGGATGAATGATAAGATCAAACACGTCATCATCTTCTTTAAAGTCGCCACGTGAATAACCGACCTGCTTAAACCACTGATCACTCATATACACGTTTTTTGACCCTTTTGTATTGAGGGCATATTGCCAAATACCTGTATTAGACGCCCCAAGAGCAATATTAAGAGTTTGTTGCAGGATTTTAAGTTCCGATTCGATATTTTTTCGTTCAGCAACTTCATTGCCAAGTTTTCGATTCCAGCTAATGATAATCATAATAATCAGAAAAAGAGCCAAAGCGATGGGTATGGCCCACATCAGGATTTGCTCAAGATCAATCCCGAATTTCACTTCAACCGGTGCCAACCAGGTATTTGTTATCCGCTTTTTTTCTGGTCCAGTGATATCGGATATAGCCTTGTTCAGAATGCTTACAAGTTCGGGCCAGTCTTTGCGGACGCCTATGCTGAGATCATATTTGTATTCAGTCGGCGCTGTAATTTTAATTTTTGAAAGGTTTGACTCGGTGATTTCGTGCGCAATAACCGATAACGTGTCGATAAAAGCATCGATCTTTCCTTCATCAAGCTCTTTTAAACCCTTTTTCAATGTTGGAAACCTGGTGAGTTTCAACTGTGGATAATCCCGGCTGATGGATTCATCGGTATAATAGTCTTTTACAACACCTATTTTGTATCCGTCTAAGTCATTTAGACTGTTGAAATAGGGTAAGTCTTGATGAACTGCAATAATAATTGGAAGGGAGATGTAAGGTTCAGTGAAATTTAAATACTTCCTGCGATTTTTTGTAGGTGTAACGGCTGATAGAACATCAACCTCACCATTTTCAGCCTTCTTGATGACTTGCGACCAGGAAGTCCCTTTGATAGGTGCCATTTCGATTTTTAGCCTATCCGAAATAACTTCGATAAACCCTGAACTCAGACCGCTGTAATTGCCATTTTTATCAACAAATTCAAATGGGGCAAAGGAAGGATCAATTCCAAGCCTGAGGTTCTTATGTTCTTTCAGCCAGGATTTTTCATCGGAGCTAAGCTTAATTTTATCCCATTCTGTTTTAAAATAGTGAAGTTCCCGGTTTGGTATCCAATGATGTTCTATGGAGATCAGCTTTTCTTTTGGAATCTGCGCCAATCCGTTGTTAATTTCCCATAGTAGGCTTTTATTCCCTTTAAGAACGCCTGAATGAATGGTGCTGAGAAACAAACGTTCAGAACGAGAAACAACCTTATTTCGCAACGACATTGAAGTAAGCCAGCTATCCATGATCACTTCTTCCTGAATGATGGCTTTAATTTCACCTTTTACTAGCGCATTAATCAGATCCTCTGTTGATGTGTATCCTTTGGTCGAAATATCAGAGTAGTTTTGCCTGAACTGTGCTTCCTGGTAACTGCCTGACATCAAGCCTATTTCATTCGCTCCATATCCTTCTATTTTAGCGGGTTGTGCTTCACTAACCCTGTAATAGACACCTGAGTAAGTTTCATAAATCTGGTTTGAAAAATCTAACCATTTCTCCCTTTCATTGGAATAAGAAAGACCGGAATGAAAATTCGCATCTCCACTCTTTATTACATCAAATGTTTCACTCCAGTTCGAGATATGGAACCGAATCTGTCGACCGGTTTGTTGAGACCATGCTCTCCATAAATCAACAAAAAGCCCCTCAGGTTTTCCCAGAGTATTCACAAAAGTGAAAGGTGCATAGGAACGGCCCATACTGATAACGAGCGCTTCCTTATTTTTGTCAGTCCCCCCCAGCCAATGTTGGTTGATCTCGCGTTTTTCTTTTTTGCTTATCAAGTTCATACCCTGGTTGACTAACTCAATCAGGTATTTGTTTCCTTCTTTGACAGCAGCAAACCAATCACTTTGATATAAGGGATTTTCGGGGATAAATGTGAATTCTGAGATCAATCCTGCTTTTTTTAGATGAAACAAACCAGTAGGGGTATCGGCCGCAAAAATGCGAATAGATCCATTTTGTAGAGATTCTATCAGAGAGTCGTAGTCAGGAAACGGAATCACATGTTTCCCAGGCAATCGAGTTGTTAAATATCCTTCGACAAAATCTCCAGCAAGAACACCTATTTTGTAATTATCGAGTTCATGAATTTTGCTAATGGCAGGAAGTGTTTTATGAGTGAACAAATGGGTCGCGCTCTTATTAAGCTTGATACCATAATCGAGATATTTATCGCGTTCCTCATTAAAAAAAAGACCGGCGTGTACGTCCGTATTTCCCGACTTGACTTTTTCCAAGGTCTCTGCCCATTTATAGGCTTGAAAATCAATGGCAATTCCGGTTTTTTCAGACCATAAACGCCAAAGGTCGATCATAATGCCAGTTGGATGTCCACTATCATCGGTGAAGTGGAAGGGAATGCAGTCTGCACAGTAAACAACAGAAATTTGTTGAAATGATTTAGTGCTTGCCCAGGAAATGGAAACGTGAATTGAGACTATTCCCAAGATTAAGATTAAACGGATAAAATACTTCCAAAACTTTGAATATATTGACTTATTTTTCATTTTACTCTAACCATTTGATATTTCTCAACATGGGCTTGACCAAAACTTTAATTTAACGGGGATTTTAGTGCTTTTCATCAAAAAAAGCAATGCATAAGAGCGATTTATTTCAGCCCAAATCCCACTTTAGCCCATTCTCTAGCGACATTAAAGTAACTAAAGTTAACTTCCGGGACACACGAATCTTCAGACAAAAAACTTACCAAACAAAGAAATAGCTATGATTTTATAGAGTTACTGCGAATGATGCAGATGATATGGAAGGTATTGGGGGTCTTTTGGTGGAGGAGATGAAAAGTCAATAAAACCGGGGTCTAGCAGGTCGAGTTGTCACTCGATTGACGAAAAGGCATCAATTTAAGTATTCAGAATTTAGCTTGGTCTTATTATAATTTTGAAACACCCGGTAGTTTGGAAAATTTATTATCAAAACTGACAACTTCATCAGCATGATCCAAAAAATCCATTCGTATCAGACGATCCTCAAAACCAGCGCCTTTTCCTTTGAATTCCTTTGCCACCGTTAATGCATGCCCCGAAGGTGTTATCATATCAGAGGACAAAAAATCGAAAAGAACTTTAGCCGCTTTTGTGGGTGGGACCTTGTAATGATGGCAAAACGCATGGTAAGTCTCGAGAACAACCAGATCTGAGACAATAACAGAAATCCCTCCCAAATAACACGTTTCGATATAGGAGTAAGCAGTCTTCGCCTGATCGACTGGTTCTCCTATCAAAAGACGTAAGACTACACATGTATCAAGGCCAACTTTTTTCATTGTTTGGCATCTCCAATCCTTTCACCTATAGAACTGCGGATGGCAGCCATGTCATGCTCTTTGTTTTTCGCATACTCTTTTAACTGAGCAAACCAAGTAGACTGAATTTTCTTTTTTGGCTTTAACAACCATTTTATTTCGTCTGCCGATTTCTGACGTTCCAGAATTATTTCATCGCCAGCCTTGATTCCTAATTCCTCACAAAGCTGTAACGGAAAAGTTGCCTGCCTTTTACTGGTAATCCTTAGTGTTTTTGTCACCATAACTTACCTCCTTACTGTTTTAGTTTATAGTAAGGTGATGAGATGCGGTTGTCAAGAAATGTTTCAACAGTGTTGCCACCCAGGATGGCGTCTACTTCTTCTCTGGTAAAGACAATATCGTCATCCGAAGAATCGGGCAGGTACTTCAGCAATTATTTTATTTTTTGCGATCTCAAGAATTGTTTGTAGCAGCGGCTACAGACGAATAAAAGAGCCAACAGAATAATATCCTGATTTGATAAAAATGTCTAATCATCAAAATGTTCTGAGAGACCCTTCGAGTTTTGTTCAAAAAATAATAGTATCATATCAAGACTCAACCGACGCTTTGATCCTGCGGAAAAACAGGTTCTTGCTGCAAGTTTCGCAATTCAGCGTAACGAGTACATGTCCCCGCATTTCCGATAAAAACACGCTGACGTTAACTTGCGGGTCACCTGAATCTCTAGACAAAAATCCTAGCAATTAGAAATATAGCAATGTTTTGATAAGATTACCGCAAGTGATGCAATAAAAATGACGGGTATTGGGGTAAAATGGTGGAGGTGGTGTCCACCATATTTGGGGTATTTATTTAATGATTGCACGTGGTTAAAAACTTTTTTTTGAAATGTACCGTCATACATACCGTCAGCTGAATATTTATTAAGACAGAATTTTTAACAGTTTGACATTCAATTCATATCACAAAACTCAGAATTTATGAAACTCACCTTCGGTTTTCAGAGTATAAAAAAACTCTCAAAAACAGAATTATCCCAGCAGACACCTTTACGACTCATCGTTAACCACACAATTTCAGGATGAGTTGGACAAGGCGATGTATCAGCAGATCGAAGCGACGGAAAAAATCCGCCTACCTCAGCGATCAACAAATGTCGCGACTTTGATTGAAGCCTCGCGTTAGTTCATCAGATTGGTTCCCTTCCAATTCCCTAAACAAACATAATTTCAGTTAAATAAGTAATTATTTCTTATAAATTCCTGGGTCATTCAATTAGAAATCTTATAAAGACAGACAAATGTGTTCTTAATACTGTAATATATGACTAATAGATGACATTTTCCGACTGTCGGAATGGACTTGTATTTAACAGTGTTTCCGACAACTATTCTGAGAACCATCTTTGTAAATCCTTTATACATATGACTTAGCGGCAAGAAGGTAAACTGATGCATTATTTATCTTTAATAAAACAGCATATTAACTGTATATTATTTATATAATAGAATATTCAAAGTATTTTTCCGACGTCGGAATGAATCCTTTTCAAACATATATATAGAT
>PJEL010002069.1_pt1 | contig 18951 bp, 14 predicted proteins | sample 1853271 | NCBI WGS metagenome assembly PJEL01 (sample SAMN08108733, study PRJNA415343) | Invertebrate metagenome, whole genome shotgun sequencing project. | host: Globobulimina | place: Sweden: Gullmar Fjord | collected 2015-08
ATATTCGTCGTTTCATTGAGGAGAACCCCCCACGATGTAATGGGCGGGCGCAAACCCAGGCCAAGAAACGAGAGGGCGGTTTCACCCAGTATCATGCTTGGTACTGCAAGACTGGCACTCGCAATCAAGTGACTGGCAAATGATGGCAGCAAATGACGCCCGATAATTCTAGTGGGACTTGCCCCGAGTAACTGGGCTGCTGTTGTAAAATCTTCCTCACGCAATGACAGGAATTTTGACCTTACAGCACGGGCAAGTCCCGGCCAATCCAGCAAACCTAAAATAACCGTCAATCCAAAAAACACCCAAATGGGTGACCATGTGACCGGTAAAGCTGCAGACAGTGCTAGCCATAGAGGGAGTTGTGGTAGCGATTTCAGAAGCTCTATCGTTCGTTGAATAACAACATCAATCACGCCGCCATAATATCCCGAAATGCCCCCCAAAATAATACCAAGTGAGAAACTAATGGCGATACCGATCAAACCGATTGTCAGAGATATGCGTGTTCCGTAGATAATTCGGGAAAGAATATCGCGGCCAAGGCGGTCTGTTCCAAGCCAGAAAAATGTTGCACGGCGTTGATCATCAGCACAAACCAGATGTAAATCAGATTCAAAAAGGCCCAGATACTTGTAGGGGTCCCCTCTACAGAAATACCGCAGTGTATAGAGGCGGTTCGTATCCAGCCGATACTCACGGTGCAGGGTTTCCAGATTTAGCCGTTGACGATAGCCATACACAAATGGAGCCCTTAATTCGCCTTCATGAAACAAATGAATGGATTGAGGCGGCGCAAAAATGAACTTGGTATTTCTGGAATGCAATTCGTAGGGCGCAATGAATTCTGAAATAAGAACTGAGCCATAGAAACACAGCAGAATTATGCCACTGATGACAGCCAAACGATGTCGGCAGAATTTCCACCACATCATCTTCCATTGTGACGCCAGATAAAATTTCTCCTGCTCCGGAGATAACTTTTCAACGGAATATGGATCGAACGGCGCCTCCGAATGCCAATGTTCTAACTTGCTGTCTTTTCCACTATTCAGAGAGTCACTCATTTTGTTTCTCCCCCGCTTAACCGTATCCTGGGATCAAGTACTGCGAGGAGCAGGTCAGAGACAAAAACCCCGATTACCGTCAGTAAAGCCAGGAACATCAGGAAGGAACCCGCCAAATACTGATCTTGATTACGAAGTGCTTCCAGCAACATCGGACCCGCAGTTGGCAAGCTAAGAACTGCACTGACAATTACCGATCCTGAAATAACATCAGGAAGCAAGTTACCGATATCCGCAATGAAAGGATTTAGAGACATACGGATCGGATATTTAATGAGTGCTTTCAGCCTTGGGACACCTTTTGCTTTTGCCGTGGTGACATACTGTTTTTGCAATTCGTCGAGCAGATTGGCGCGCAACCGTCGGATCATGGCGGCGGTGCCGCTTGTACCAATCACAATCACCGGAATAATCATATGATTGAGAACAGAGACAGCTTTATCGATGCTCCAGGGCTGATCCAGATATTGATCATCCATCAATCCGCCAATGGAAAGGCCAAAATAGTAGTTCGCATAATACAGCAAAACCATGGCAAGGAGGAAGTTCGGGGTCGCCAACCCGAGATAGCCAACCAACGTAAACCCATAATCTCCTATCGAATATTGCCGGGTCGCGGAATATACGCCAATTGGGAAAGCCACCGCGTAAATAAACAAAATGGTTGAGAAATTGATCACAAAAGTGAGCAACATACGATCACCGAGAACGTCCTTAACCGGTAAGTCATAGGCAAATGAATGCCCCCAATCCCCCTGCAATAGCCCTGAAAATCCGTTCGGACCTGGCCAAAAACCCATCCAGATTGCATATTGTTCGATCATGGGTTTATCAAGAGAAAACTGTTCGCGGTAAAAACTGATCTTGGCTGCAGCAGAGGCTGATTCACCTTGCGCTTTCAGTTCCTGCAATTGGTTGGATAGATAATCACCGGGAGGCAGTTGTATAATAATAAAGGTCAAAATACTGATCACTATAAGTGTTGGTATCATGATCAGCAGCCGTTGCATAAAATAGCTGAACATTAACTGCAAACCTCCCCAAACCGCACCGTCACATGAATCCTGACAACTCTCTGCAGGCCAATATTTTCTGTGATCCTGTTCCGCATCGCGATTAGCCCCCTATTGCTCAGCATCGAACCAGAAAAGGTCTGGATGATAAATACCAAAAAGCGCGCCCGGATCCCAATTGTAGATTGCCTTTTTTGGTACATTCTTCAAATTGTTCTTCACGACAATGGGCTGCAAAATACCACTAACGACACCAATGGTGTATTGTTGATCCGCATGGATATTCAGCATTTCCTCCCAGATCTCGGTTTTCTCAGTTTCGTTAAGAGCATTTTGCCACAGTAAATTTAGCTCGTTCAGTCGCTTCACTTCAGGGATATCAACAACTTCCCCAGATTGGCCCTTTGTTTCGTGATACTGTCCCCATTTGGGCCATTGATAACTTGTCTGGCTGGTTGTGGCGAGCGTGGCTGGGCTGCTATCCGCAGTCGGAACGCCGTTTTCAAAGCCGTACCAGACAGAAAGGATGGTTTCCCCGGAGAAAATGCGATTTCTAAAAACAGTCCGTTGTGATGGTTTGGTAAAGAGCGCAATACCCAGTTCTTTCCATGAGTCTCGAATGAGTTCCAGAACATCAGTTCGCTCTGTTACTTCGCCTGCCGTTTCAACAATAATTGAAAGAGGCTTGCCATCCGGCATAAGACGAATACCATCTTCATTTTTTTTCGTGAGCCCTACTTCATCAAGAAGGCTATTGGCTTTCTCAATATCCAACCGGGCCCACTTGGAGGTTAATTCTTTTCTATAAAGCGGGCTTTGTGGTTGAACCGTGTTATTGCCCTCTATCGCGAGCCCAAAAAACAGGACATCATTGATTTCTTCCCGGTCAATTCCAAGCGACAGTGCCCGGCGAAAGCGTACATCCCGCATCAACCGTCGCCACATTTCATCTGTTGCATTCAAATTTGGATAAAGTGCGAAATGTGATCCCCGAACAGTTGACCAAAGAAGCGTTTTATATCCAGATCGCTTTTCATTTGCCTTCAGAAATGTTGCATCCTGTAACTTCAGCGCCCGAGACTGCAAATCCACATCTCCAGAAGCTGCCTTTGCAGAAATGAGCTTACTTTCTGAAATCGATAGAATATTTCGATCAATGTAAGGAAGCTGACGACCCTTTGAATCTACCCTGTGAAAATAGGGGTTTCTTACACCAACAAACCGAATGGCTGGCGAGAAAGTCGTATTGATCCACGGCTGTAAAGTCGGAAGGTCGGGATTATCGAATTTATACAGATTATCTTTTCGATTATGTTTTGATGCCCAGGATTTAAACTTGATCTTCTGGATCTTGCTCATCTTCGATTTATCAACAAATTTGTCGTGATATTGCTTCAGATAATGAGATGGCCGATAAATCAAAAGAGGAGAGGCCCCTGCAAGTAATGCCAAGAAATTCGGATTTGGTTTGGACCATGCATACCGAACAGTGAGTTCATCTGGGAAAGTAACTTCTGGATATTCTCCATCCACAAGAAGCGGAACCGGCGGTCCGGTTGGGGAAAGTTTCCTGTTATTGGCAACATCGTCCCACCAATACCGGAAGTCTTCTGACGTAAAGGGAGCGCCATCAGACCAACGATGCCCTTTTCGCAGTTTAAATGTGAAGATCCGATTACCCTCCACTTCAAAACTTTCTGCGAGATCAGGTTGAATTTTCAAATCAGCTGAATAACCAACCAGCCGGGCATATCCCAAAACGAACAACAATTTTACATCGGCGGCTTTACTAATCAGGCTACGAAGGCTTCCCCCATATTGTCCGAGTTCCTGTCCTTCCATAAGCGGTACAACGAAGGGGTTTTGAGGCAAACGCTCCTTCATAGATGGCAGTTCCCCTTTGTCCACAGCACTTTTGAAGAAGGGAACTTCTTCCGCAGGCAGAGTTATAGGAATAAGACCGATCCCAATAGATGCCACCAACGCAATGCTAAATCTCTTCATCATTCTGATCACGCCAATATCTCCGCCGATTTAGTACCTTCTACGACCCGGACGAAATGCCCCTCACCCAAATCAAGCATCTCTGCAGGGCGATTTTCGATCGCTGTAAAAGGACTTGGCCATGCTTCTGGGTCAGACGCCTTTTCCGAAACCAAGTGGGAGAAATCCAACCGATGATCAGGATTTGGCTCCGGTACCGCTGCCAACAATCGTTTGGTATAAGGATGAACAGGATTGTTAAACAGAATTTCACGCGGTGCAGTTTCCACCAGGCGGCCACGACACATCACCGCAATTCTGTCCGCAATATAATCAACAACCGCAAGGTTATGAGAAATAAATAGATAGGTAAGGCCCAGTTCTTTTTGGAGATCTTTCAACAGGTTCAAAATCTGCGCCTGAATAGACACATCTAACGCGGAGACCGGCTCATCACAGATCAAAAGATCCGGTTTAAGCGCAAGCGCTCTGGCAATACCAATTCGTTGCCTCTGGCCACCCGAAAACGAATGAGGATATCGGCGTAAAAATCGTATATCCAATCCGACAAGATTCATAAGTTCTTTAACAGTTTCCACTCGTTCTTCAGCAGTACCAACATTATGGATCACGAGAGGCTCTGATATAATATCGAAAACTGTCATCCGCGGATTGAGAGACGAAAACGGATCCTGAAAAATAAACTGAACCTTCTCGCGGTATTCAAAAAGCTTCTTTGCTCCTAGTGAAAGAACGTCGAGATCCGTCCCGCGATCATTATAGGTAACTGACCCTTCACTGGCTTTTACAGCGCGTAATATCAACTTTGATAACGTAGTTTTCCCGCAACCGGATTCGCCAACTAGCCCCAGGCATTCACCCGGATTTATAAAGAAGCTAACCTGGTCAACTGCCTTAACCGTGCCTCCAGGTTTTGAACCAAACAGTGTTGTTTTGCGCGTTGTGAAAGTCTTACTTAAATTACGAACATCCAGAATTGGTCCTGTATCATCATCGTCAACAGATCTTGGGTTCGCTTGGCGGAGAAAATTACTATCCTTATCGCGCTTGATCTCACGAATTGGAATCAGGCGTTCGCCTTCTTTCATCTGAAATCGTGGCACCGCTTTTAAAAGAGCGGTGAGATACGGATGAGACGGATTTCTGAAGATATCGTCCAGCGTTCCCTGTTCCATAATCTTGCCATGATACATCACAACGACTTCGTCAGCCATACTGGCCACCACGCCAAGATCATGAGTGATCAGCAAAATAGCCATTTTCAACCGTTTTTGCAGAGATTGCATCAGATCGAGTATTTGGGCTTGTATCGTTACATCCAGCGCTGTTGTCGGTTCGTCAGCGATTAACAAAGCGGGATGACAAATCATTGCCATCGCAATCATGGCCCTTTGGCGCAATCCACCAGAAAGTTCAAACGGATACGTTTCTACGGCAGATTCTGGATCCGGGAACCCGACCAGCCGCAGCATGTCTTTCGTCAGCTCCCACCCTTCTGCCTACGTTTTTTTGTGGTGGAGATGCAACGCTTCTGAAATCTGGTCACCAATAGTATGCAAAGGGGATAGAGATGTCATTGGTTCTTGGAAAATGATGGTAATCCGCCCACCCCGTATTTGGCGCATTTCCCGACTATCGGTTTTCAGTTTGGCTATATCATAAAAATTACCCGGTTTTTTGGGGTCAAAGAAGATAATTTCTCCTTTGGTGATATGGGCTGACTTTGGCAAAATTGACATGATTGCCTGACTGATAACCGACTTTCCAGACCCGGACTCGCCAACTAACGCAACCGTTTTACCCTCTGGCACCCGAAAACTGACACCATCTACGGCTTTCACAACTCCTTCAGCAACCCTAAACTCAATTTTCAGGTCACGAACCAGCAATACATTGGACATCAGCTATTGTTCTCCGGGAATGTCAAATCCACATTTCCAGAATCTACTGCATCAACTCTAATGGCACGTAAATTACGAACTGTAGAAGGATCCATCATCAGATTTTTCTGCCGCGCAACGCCTGCGCAGGTTTCTACGAGCCCTTCAAAATCATCGAGTGTGGATTCTATCCTCAAACGAACACCCCTACCTTTCAGCTTGAGCTGCATCCACCCATTTTCTCCGTCACGACGCGTCGAAAAATAACTGAGTTTTACCGCCTCCAGCTCTTCCCATTTTATGGCTTTTTTCCGTATTCCAACTGAACTGATTTCGGAAGCCGTAATGCAAATATGCGTCCGGCTTCTCTCATAAGTTCTTGCCCCATATAGCAGGAACAGGCAAAGCACACTTCCCAATATGAAGACAATGACAGATGACGGCTCCAACAACAAGAGCGGAAGGAGCGACAGGCTTATTCCCAAACCGGCACGCCGATATTCTTTATTTATTTCCCGTGTAGAATAGGTATATGTCTTCATCTTTCCATCAACAGTCGCTCTAATTCCCAAATTTTAAGGATCTTCGATAAAATCATCAATAAATGCAAGAGCTGCAGGAAGTGTCAGCCATCTGACAGCTTCATGGTTTTTTAAAAAAGAAAGAAGCTTAAAAGTGATTTCCCAAAGCACCTCATCATGAACTAGATGATGGGAAAGAAAACCCGTTGGCTCACTTTTCTCTGCTAGCCCTGTCCTCCGTGCTTGCAGATGAGAGAGTACCATTTCCAGAATACTCTCTTCGTCCAATGCACTTCGATCACCCCGCCAGAAAACTGGATCGATATGCGTGTTTATTTCCGCAAGTCCATGAACAGGTTGCCCCGACCTTCTTGCATGATAGCGAGATAAACCGATAAATCCGATACTGGCCAGATTTGTGAAAAGTGTATCGGTTATCCTGTTCCAGGGAGGGACAAAAAATGGGAAAAATCGGTCCCCAAAAAGCTCCTCCATCCTCGCCTTACCTTCTTTAAGGTCCTTCGTCATTTCCTCAAGAGATCGGTTCTCTGGAAATTCTGATTTTTTTGCATTTTCAGGGGCGAAATTCCGATGGAACACCCCATGTTGCAAAAGAAGACACCCATCAAGATCATCGCCGATATGAGGATCAACCCGATCGGGAATAACCGCAAGGCTTAAAGGAATATCCAACATTTCTCGTAAATTTAGAAGCCGGTCAAACGCGTCACCCGGCTCGTTGAGATCATCATCACGCCACCAAAAAGTAGCAACCTGACCTTCATCACGCCAGATATTCAGCTCTTTTTCTAATGCTGCCCAATTTGTCATGTCCGATTTTGAAGCCATTCTCTAAGAAGCTCGGCTGTTTTTTGTCCGCCATCGACATCAATCGCTGAATTTGAACGAGGACCTGTCAGTGCTGCATCTATTTTCAGAGCCAAACTCTCTGGCGTAAGTCCATCTTCATCAGCAATATACAACGCTCCTTTTTGCGCCAACAATTCAGCACGCAACGTCTGCTCTGTCTCTACACCCCCCGCATAAGGGACAATAACGGATCTGCATTTTGCGAACAATATCTCCATAACCGTATTATATCCCCCCTGGCTGATGGAGAGCTGGCAATTCATCAGAAGTGTCGTAAAGTCTTTGCGCGCCCGTTCTATGATAACACCAGCCGGTGCCATTTCACTGAGCTCTCTGTACACATCTTCTTCAACTGTTGATCCAACCATCATACGCCAAGTCAAGCTTTTCGCCTGAGACAAAGCCTTTGCTTTCATGGCCGTCTTCAAAAGATCTGTTCCAACCGCACCGCCGCCACTTGAGACAATAACCTCATTATGGCCAGGTGCATTTTCGCCCCCTTTAACACCGGTTCGATCTACGACATATCCTGTGTAATGAATTTTGTCTTTTATACGAGCTGTATGAGGAAAAGTCCTATCGAGCGAGATCAGATCTGGATCCCCATGAACCATAACCTTGTCAAAATACTTTTCAACCAGGCCCAGCATTTCGTCATTCCGTCCCGGCTTAGTCTGGGCAACTAGTATATCGCGAACGGACGAGATAATTAGAGGCGGATTAACCGACGTTTTCGCCGCATCTAGCAAAGGCAAGAGTTCAAACCGCATTTGCCGCCGTCCAAAAGGAAACAATTCAGTGATTAAAATATCAGGTTCTAAATCACGCCATACCTGTAGCAACTTGTCAGCCCGCATTTGACGCCAATTGTCATCGACCTGCTGCCCATCTTCATCGACAAGCGTTTTAAAATACAGATCCGTGGCTCTCGTTGCTGGCAGTTGAATTATCTTCGCGCCGCCCAGATCCATGCCAATTTCATGGCCTCCAGAGACAACGGTGACATCAAACCCCGCCCTTACAAGATTTCTTGATAAAGTGACAGCACGTCGTAGATGACCAATCCCCAATAAATGTTGGACATAAAAAAGGATCTTCGGCGAAGATAATGGATCAGACATTATGTCTCCAAACAGATATTGACGCGGTCTGCTTTAACTAGACCTTGTTCGTCAATTTTAAATAGGTGAGCGCAATTCCAATCGAATGGAACAGAGGATTTGTCGGTCATATCCCACTTATACGCAAGAGATTTAATCGCCCGAATAACCCCTTTATGGGTCACAACGATTGTCGGCTCCCTCACTGATGCAAGCCACGGTGTTAGTCGTTGTTGAACATCGAAAGGGCTTTCTCCCATCGGCGGTTTCATGTGAATGCCGCGGGATTCATTTTTTCCCATCTCCGACCCCAGCTCATTACGAAGGTCTTTCACTCTTTTGCCTTCCCAATCTCCCCAATCCATCTCGATAAGGGCCTCGTCAATTTGAAGATCTTTTGCGCCAAGTAAATCAGCTGTCTCCATTGCACGGCACAAAGGACTTGATACCCATTTGAAGTCTGAAAATTCAGAAGGTATTGAAAGGTTCCGCAAAATATCTCTACCAAGATCACTTAAGGGGATATCCGCACGACCCTGTAGCTTTTTATCAGCATTCCACGAGGTTTTTCCATGACGAATAAACAAGATTGGTGTCATTTTATGCACTGCCTCAAATGATCTCTTAGTGTTTTTGCAGCTTCATCCAAGCTACGTTCTCCCATCACAAATTCTTTTGCTTGAATACTCATAGCATTCCGTTTTTCTGGTTTGTCCAACAACGCCCGAATTGACTGTGCAAATTTCTGCATATCTCCTGGGACTGTCAAAATTCCAGTTCGGCCGTCTTTCACAACATCTGGAACACCACGAATGTTTCCAGCGACCACGGGCAATCCATTTAACTGGGCTTCCAAAAATGCCATCCCATAAGCCTCACCATGAGCTGGCCAAACATACAGATCCGCTTTTTGATACAATCCAAAAAGCGCATGTAGATCCAATGCACCGGTAAAAATGACTTTATCCATATGAGCTTTAAAATACTCTTCGATTGTCTCGCGTTCGTCTCCATCGCCAACAATTACCAGTTGCCAGTCATCCCCTTTTAAATAATCCAGCGCTTCCGCCAACTGACGATAGGACACAAGTTTGTCACCGCTACGCATCATGGCCACAGACAAGAGACTGAATTTATCTGGCCGCCCACCAGCATCATTGAGAAGGACATCAATCTGATCCATCGCAACTGATAGCGAATTCGTTGCAATGAAAGGCGGCAAATAAACCAAGGCCTCTTTATTCAGCAGAAGAGGTTTGAGGCATTCACCATCAAGTCGGGTCATATGAAACACAAGATCTGCAGAGGCAATTGCCGCTGCCGCCGTCTCATATCCTAACGCCCATGGTCCGTTTTCCTGTTTTGGAGCATGACTTGCTTCAGCAACAAGATATGGGATGTTTAATGCCGCGCATACCGCAGGGCCGATCCAATCCGGTGCCTTGTGATAAAGATGATAGGTAAACCATGCTACAGGCCTGTTTTCAGGCGACCGGTTTTTATAGTCAGCGATAATCCTGTGCGCTTCCACCGCACCTTGAAGCCGGATTTCGTTTTGAAAATCAGTATCGCCGTTTTTGTCAAATGCTCGCAATTCGGATGCAAGTTCCGGAATAAAACCAGCCCGGTCCAATGCATCCATCAATAACCTTGCAACCCGCCTGTCACCTGACGGAACCGGATGATTGGGGGACTTCATCGGCGCATAGAAAGCAACCTTCATTTTCCATCACTCATAGCAGGCTCCGGGTTTAAACGAGGTAATTTGTCAGACAGTTTCCCAATTAACTTATCTGCATCGAAATTTACTCGCAAATTCTGGTCCCCACTTTCCGAATATTTTTTTCTCAAACCAGGATTTCGAATAAGTTCCTCTATTGCTACGGCCAGAGATTCTGGATCTCGCTCAGGCACCAACAATCCATTTTCTCCAGAAGTAATAAGCTCTGGAATTGCTGATACATTTGTTGAGACAACGGCGACCTTCTGACTTTGCGCTTCCATCAACACATTCGGCAGGCCATCACGATCGCCATCTTCAGCAATGCGGCTTGCCAAAACAAAAATATCCGAGGACTGAAGCCTGTTCAAAACTTCTTTTTGCGACAACGCCCCGCACCAGATTATCTTCGGCTGTAATCCAAGCTGTTCGGCTTGTTGCTTCAGGTTGCCCAGCAAGGGGCCTCCCCCAATATGGGTGAGGTGCCAATGTAAGTCCGCAGGGACCAATTTCAATGCATTTAGAAGATCATCATATCCCTTTTTCGTCACTGCTCGGCCAACAGAGATAAGTTTTACTGGTTTTAGTGGATCCGTTCCATCTGCTGCATGGTGTTTACCAGAAAAAGTGGCGAAACGACTGAGATCCAGTCCGTGATAGAGTAATTCGACTTTAGAAGGATCAGAAGCCAATTCCTTAAGGTACCGAACATTAAAAGAGGTGCAGGTTACCAACCATTTCACATCCTCAAGTTTCTCAGAAAGTTCCCATTTTGGGGAGGTCCAAATATCCTTGGCATGCGCAGAACAGCTCCAGGATTTATCAACCATAAAAGCCGCATATCGCGCGACCGAAGCAGGGGTATGCAGAAAATGGGCATAAATGTGAGAAGTTTGAGCCGACATTTCAGATGCAAAAACCATAGCCTGTCCAAATCTTCGAATTCTGTTGGACGACCGGTCTCTTCGCAAATCCTGCCACCAAGTTGAAATTGCTTTTTTGTAACCGGGATATTTTCTAACCTTGCGCCAGGCTTTAAGAATCCTCAACGGCTCTTGATACAAATACTCAGGTAAGTATGTGACGGGTGCTTTAATTTCATCATGAATGGGATGGGTTGTCTTATCGGTTGGATGCCGAAGAGAAATAAGATTCAACTGCACCCCCATCTTTTCCAATGCCAGCAATTCCTGAGCAATAAATGTCTCGGAAAGTCGGGGATATCCTTTAAGAACAACCGATATAACGGGTCTGTGTGACTGTGACTGGGACATTGTAACCTTGATATCACCCAAATTCGGAAAATCTACCTAGTAAGGGCTGACAAACAGAAATTCAACCTTCAATCCATTTCACCCTTTCGAGGATTATCGGATCAAACGCTAGAATTTGAACGACTGAACGAAATTGAAACTTGCTGCATCCGGGGCAAATATGAAACAGTATGCAGATAATTAGAGTATAAGTACGAGAGAAACAGGGCAAATAAGCTAACCAGGCGGACCGTATTATATGGAACACAGCATTTATAAATACATTTTACGCCACAGTAAGAAACAACAGATTCTCCTAACCATTCTTTCTTTCGCCTCTTTTCCGTTTCTCTACCTCTATCTTGAACTTCCGAAAATCATCATCGATCAGGCCATTCAGGCAAGAGACATTATTTTTCCGGTTGAAGTTGCAGGCTTCGCCATTGATCAGAATGCCTATCTCTACTCTGCGGTTGGTGTATTCCTGATACTGGTCGTCATCAATCAGTGCTTCAAATATGTTATCAACGTTTATCAGGGCATAACCGGGGAGCGAATGCTTCGCAGGTTACGGTATGAGCTTTATAGCCGTATTTTACGGTTTCCTCTTCCAACTTTCCGCAAAAAAAGCTCAGGCGAGATTATCCCGATGATCACCGCAGAAGTGGAACCGCTTGGTGGTTTCATCGGTGAAGCCTTTGCTCTGCCTGCTTTCCAAGGTGGATATCTAATCGTTATTGTCTGTTTCCTGCTGATACAAAATGTCTATATGGCACTGGCTGCCATCGCCCTGTATCCGTTGCAGGCCTATTTCATTCCCAAATTACAAAAGAAAGTCAATTTGCTGGGAAAAGAACGGGTTCGTCTTGTTCGTGCACTTTCGGACAATATCGGTGAGACAGTAGCAAGCGTTCAGGAAATCCATATTCATGATGGGTCGAACTATCTTCGAGCGCTATTTTCCCAACAATTGGGCCGAATTTTTAATGTCAGATACAAAATTTATCTTCTGAAATTTATTATCAAATTTCTCAATAATTTCATTCAACAATTAGGACCGTTTTTCTTCTATGCCATTGGCGGAACCATGGTGATAAACGGAACACTGGAAATTGGAACTCTTGTGGCTGCCATTTCAGCCCACAAGGAAATGGCAGCACCGTGGAAAGAACTGCTCTCCTATTATCAGCGTCGGGAAGATGCCCGGATTAAATATGAACAGGTTGTAGAACAGTTTGAACCCGCTGGAATGCGCGATCCCGAAAATCAATTGGAAGAACCTGAGACAATACCAAAACTGACAGGGGAGATGGTTGGTACCAACATTATTTTGTCAGACGACACGGGCTCACCGCAACTTGAAGGCCTCACAATAAAATTTGGACTGGACCAAAAGGTCGCAGTTGTTGGTCAGGCTGGTTCTGGCCGAGAGGCGCTGACGCAAGTTCTCTCAAGACTTATTGATCCAGACAGGGGCCGGTTAATAGCCGGTGACATTGACCTAGCCGGCGCGTCAGAGGCGATCGTTGGTAGACGCATGTCCTATGTAGGGCAAAGTGGATACATATTTAATACAACAATTGGCGAAAATCTATTTTTCAGCCTGAAGCACCGACCTCTTCATGAGGTCACCTATGAAGGTAAAGAAAAGGAATTTCGGGAACAGGATGCCAAAGAAGTTATTCTGACGGGAAATTCTCAGGAAGATTCTGGTGCTGATTGGATCGATTATGAAAGTGCTGGCGTAAAAGATCATAAAGAGCTGAATATCAGGGCCATCGATACCTTGCAGATGGTTGACCTCAGCGACGATGTTTATCAGTTTGGCCTTAGAAGCACACTGGACACTGATGAAGATCCCTCAACTGCAGAGCTAATTCTATCGGCGCGGCGGCGTTTTTTCGAAAAACTGGAAGCCGATCCTGGTCTTAAGAATCTGGTCGAAGCTTTTGAACAGGATAAATATAATACTAACGCCACTGTTGGCGAAAATTTGCTATTCGGCACACCTGTTAGCACTGAATTTGATTTGGACCGTCTAGCCGAAAATTCATATGTGCAGCAAGTAATCGAAGAAGCCAATATGACTGACATTTTCCTTAAAATGGGTCACCAGGTTGCCTCCCTCATGGTCGAACTATTTGCCGACCTACCCCCTGATCATGAGTTTTTCCAGCTTTATGGTTTTATCTCGTCCGAAGAACTTCCTGAATATCAGGGCATATTAAGCCGGGTTAGCCCTGAAAAAATGGATAAACTTCGCGAAGAAGACCGTTTGCGATTTATGTCTCTGCCCTTCAAGGTTATTCCCTCTCGGCATCGTTTGGGCGTGATCACCGACGAAATTCAAGACAAAGTGGTGGAAGCGCGTAAGAGGTTTGTTGAGCATTTGCCACCTCATTTAAAAAACAGCGTTGCCTTTTTTGATGCCGACGCTTACAACGCAGCCGCTAATATTCAGGACAACATCCTGTTTGGAAAAATCGCCTACGGATATGCTCAGGCATCTGAAAAAATAGGTACATTGCTCGCGGATGTTGTTGATGAAATGGAACTCAAACGAACCATTATCAAAGTTGGCCTTAATTTTAATGTTGGCGCAGGCGGTGCGCGTTTAAGTGAAAACCAAAGACAAAAATTGTGTATTGCCAGATCAATTATCAAAAAACCGGATCTTTTGGTGCTGAACCAAGCCGTTGCGTCTTTTGATACTCGAACACAACAACGGCTTGTTGAGACAATTTTGTCTGAGTTTGAAGGTAGAGGAGTGGTTTGGGCGATAGAAAAACCTGAAATGGGGTATCTATTTGACCATATTATACTCATAAGTGGTGGCGTTATCACCGAATCTGGTAGTTTTGAAGAATTGCAGGCGAAAAGCGATCAGTTCCAAATGCTGACAGCGTAGCCACCGCGAATAGAGGAGATAGGTAAAGTGAGCCTGAGAGAAGAGGTAGAAACCCTGCGGCAAATTCCATTGTTCGCGAAGGTCGATCCATCAAAGATCAAATTATTGGCGTTCACGTCGGAGCGAGTCACGTTCCAGGCAGGCGATTTTCTCTGTCAGCAAGGTGAAATGGGGGATGCGGCCTATGTCATCATAAGTGGGCAAGCCGAGGTCATGGTCAATACACCATCAGGACCAATTACGGTTGCGACAATGCAAAAAAATGATGTAGTTGGTGAGATTGCAATTTTGATCAACATTCCAAGAACCGCGACGATCAAGGCCGCTTCGGAACTCACAACTTTAAAAATAACCAAAGAATTGTTTTTACGAATGATCACGGAATTCCCTGAAATGTCCGTGGAAATGATGCGGGTTTTGGCCGAGAGACTGGTTCGCACAACTGAAGAACTTCAGAAAGCCAAAGAGAGCATCAAAAAAGCGAGTGAAGGCAATTAATGTCTTCTCTGCGAATGTAGAAATATGACAATTGCACTATCCTGACACCCCATTTATGAGACAGGTCTATAAGGTTTGAGTATTTCACGCTGGATTGAAGCCGTTGCCATCTATCGGGACCCCCGAGTTCTGGCCATTCTTTTCTTGGGATTTTCGTCTGGTCTTCCCCTTGCCTTAACCGGAACGACTTTGTCTTTGTGGCTTCGTGAAGAGGGGATAACCCTGACTTCCATTGGCCTGTTTGCCAATGTGGCAACACCATACGCCCTCAAATTTCTATGGGCGCCGCTCATCGACAAATTGCCTCTGCCAATTTTTGGAAAATTACTCGGTCGGCGACGCAGTTGGATGATCCTGACACAAATATGCCTGATCCTTTCCATTTTAGGGCTTGGCTCAACAAATCCTGCAACGAATATTGAACTTACCGCCCTCTTTGCCTTTCTGGTTGCCTTTTCATCCGCCAGCCAGGATATCGTTATCGATGCCTACCGGGTTGAAATATGCGATGAGAAAAGTCTTGCCGCCGGTGCCGCCGCCATCGTCTTTGGTTACCGCATCGGTATGCTTGTCTCCGGTGCGGGGGCTCTTTATCTGGCAACAAGCGTCAGCTGGAATTTGACCTTTGCGGTTATGGGGGCCTTTGTTCTGGTTGGAATGATCACCATATTACTATCACGAGAGCCCGAAGTTCACTCAACGCTTTCAGAAGCATCATTCGACCCAACAAAAAGCAAGTGGGACGCATACCTTAATTGGACCTATGAAGCTGTTATCCGGCCACTCACCGAATTTATGGACCGCCCTGGCTGGATACCAATTCTTCTCTTTGTCATGTTTTACAAATTCGGAGATAGCCTTGCCGGCGTGATGAGTACGCCCTTCTTCTATGACTTGGGTTTTACAAAAATCGAAATTGCAAATGTCAGCAAGGTTTATGGAACTGCAGCAACCTTTATTGGTCTGGCATTAGGGGGTTGGCTAATGGCCGCAACAGGCCTTTACAAGACGCTTTGGGTTTGCGGGTTTTTGCAGCTTTTTTCAAACCTGATGTTTGCACTGCAGGCAATGGCTGGCAATGACATAACGGTCCTATCCTTGACCGTAGGTATAGAAAATCTGGCCGGTGGTATGGGTACCGCTGCCTTTGTTGCCTATTTATCGAGCCTTTGCAACATTTCCTATACTGCCACTCAATACGCCCTTCTTTCATCCTTTATGGCGACGGCCCGCATTTGGTTTTCATCGCCAGGAGGCTGGCTTGCAGAGCATCTCGGATGGATTGAATTCTTCTTGATCACAACAGTTGCAGCTATTCCCGGCTTGCTTCTTTTATGGTGGCTGACACGCGCGGGCAATCGAACCCGCCCAGAGGAAGCCGAAACAAAACCGGCTTAAGTGTTTACCTGATATTTTGTGATCTGATGTACTAAATGGGCTTTGACCGTCGGCCATTCACTTTCAATAATGCTGTAAACACAGGTATCCCGAAGAGTACCGTTCTCCATCTTCATGTGGTTTCTCAATACCCCATCCAGCTTCGCACCCAGCCTCTCAATCGCCGTACGGCTTTGCTGATTAAAGAAATGAGTGCGAAATTCGACAGCGACACAACCCAATGCTTCAAAGGCATGGGTCAGCATCAAAAGCTTACACCGTGTATTAAGGCCTGTACGCTGTACTGAATTACGATACCAAGTTGACCCAATCTCAACACGTTTGTTGACAGGATCAGCGTTCATAAAAGTTGTCATACCGACAGCTTTTCCGGAATTTTTCAATATAACTGCGAAAGGAAGCATGGAACCGGCCTTCTGCAATTCAAGGCGTCTTTTTATCTCTGCGTCCATACCATTGGGCCTCGGAACTGCCGTATACCACAAGTTCCAAAGCTCTCCATCTTTGGCAGCTTCGATAAAATCATCCCGTTGCACTGCATTCAAAGGCTGAAGAGAAATATCATCATCAGATAAGGTTATTGGAGAAAGCCAGTTCATAATTCATCCACAGAAATGTAAAAATCACCATGATTAAGTAGAATGCCACGGCAAATGATAAAAGAACCAATTCTGTTTTTTAAGTGGACCCATAAAAAAAGGAACCCCTGATTTTGGAGTTCCCCTTAAGCATTCGCCTTATAGCGTGATATTTACTGACCAGCCTCATGGGCTGCCAAAGCAGCCATATTAACCAGATCAGAAACAGTTGCGCCGATGGGAACAATCTGCACCGGTTTGGATAATCCAACAAGCAACGGTCCAATCACCTCAGTCTCGCCCAAAACAGGCATCAACTTCGATGTGATATGAGCAGAATGTAGTCCTGGCATTACTAGAACATTGGCAGGGCCTGACAAGCGACAAAATGGATACAGGGCCATAATGTCCGGGTTCAGCGCAACATCTGCAGACATTTCACCGTCATATTCGAAATCAAGTTCCTGTTGATCTAGAAGCCGTACGGCTTCGCGAATTTGCTCTGATGTTTCATGGGCCGGATTGCCAAAATTTGAATAAGACAATAAAGCCACCCGTGGCTCATGGCCCATCCGGCGCGCAACTTCTGCGGCTTCTCTCGTAATCATCACCAGCTCCTCCGCATTGGGAAGAGTTGTCACTGCTGTGTCTGCAATAAATACTGTCCTGTCACGACCCACTGCGATGGAAACACCAATCGTCTGCTGGTCCTTCTTAGAATCGATAACTTTCGTCACATCCTTATAGGCGACTGAAAAACGGCGAGTCACACCTGTCACCATCGCATCAGCGTCACCAAGCGCCACCATACAAGCCCCGAATATATTTCGGTCCCGGTTCACCAGACGGGCACAATCACGGAGTATATACCCTTTACGTTGAAGGCGCTCATACAGGAAGGTGTGATATTTTTCACGATCTTCCATTTCCCGGGCATTAAAAATCTCCAAGCCTTCCACACCATCAATACCAATAGCTTTCATGGTTTCTTCAATGACTTTCTTACGGCCAATGAGAACAGGAACGCCATACCCTGCTTTTTGAAATTCAATTGCGGCCCGAATGACTTTCTCTTCTTCACCTTCGGCAAATACCACACGACGCGGGGCTGCGCGCACTTCATCCATGATCAGCTGCAAAGAACCTGCCGTTGGATCAAGACGAGCACGGAGTTCATTGCGATACGCTGTTTCGTCAATGATGGGTTTACGAGCCACACCACTGTCCATTGCTGCTTTAGCAACAGCCATAGGTACATGACTGATCAATCGGGGATCGAAAGGCACAGGAATAATGTAATCCGGTCCATAGACAGGACGGTTGCCTTTATAAGCAGCAGCAACTTCATCAGGAACATCTTCACGGGCCAGCTCAGCAATTGCCTCAGCCGCTGCAATTTTCATCTCTTCATTGATGGTTGTTGCACGAACATCCAGCGCGCCCCGGAAAATATAGGGGAAACCCAGAACGTTGTTGACCTGGTTCGCGTAATCAGAGCGACCTGTAGCCACGATGGCATCTCCGCGCACATCTGCAATATCCTCAGGGCGAATTTCAGGATCAGGATTTGCCATTGCAAAAATAATCGGTTTTGCCGCCATGTCCTTAACCATCTGTTTGGACACAGCATCTTTTACGGACAAGCCCAAAAAGATATCCGCGCCGACCATGGCTTCTTCCAAAGTCCGGGCTTCTGTCTCTACTGCATGAGCCGATTTCCATTGGTTCATACCCTCTTCCCGGCCTTTGTAGATGACGCCCTTGGTGTCACACAGGATCGCATTACTATGGGGAAGCCCCATTGCTTTGATCAACTCAAGACAGGCAATTGCTGCGGCACCTGCACCATTTACGACAATTTTGGTATCCTTCATGGATCGTCCGGTCAAATCGAGTGCATTAATCACACCTGCCGCACAGATAATCGCCGTTCCATGTTGATCATCGTGGAAAACCGGAATGTCCATTTCTTCGCGCAAGCGCTGCTCAATAATAAAACACTCTGGGGCTTTGATATCTTCAAGATTGATACCGCCAAAACTTGGGCCCATCAGACGGATACAATTGACGAGTTCATCAACATCTTCAGATTCAAGCTCAAGGTCAAAGCAGTCAATGTCAGCAAACCGCTTAAACAGAAC
>PJEL010002070.1_pt1 | contig 18939 bp, 13 predicted proteins | sample 1853271 | NCBI WGS metagenome assembly PJEL01 (sample SAMN08108733, study PRJNA415343) | Invertebrate metagenome, whole genome shotgun sequencing project. | host: Globobulimina | place: Sweden: Gullmar Fjord | collected 2015-08
TTAAAATGCCGTCAACTCTGAACCTTACGTCTATGCCTTTTTCATAGGGCTCGATATGAATATCACTCGCTTTCTCCTTTGCCGCTTCCATTAGGAGTGCGTTCAACAGTCTGATGATCGGGGCCTCTTCTGTGAGTTCAAGGAGGTCCTGAGGGGACTCGAATTCTGTTGCAATCATCGAAAGGTCTTCGCCCTTAATATCACCCATTACTTCGTTTACCCTGCTTGTCTGACTGTAGATGCGGTTGATGGTATCTATTATAGTTGCTTCATCAGTCTCAACAGGGCGGGGCTTCAGGTCCAGCTTACGTGCAAGGTCTCTGAGTGCGTAGATGCCGCGGTTGTCTGCGACTGCTCCGATTAGTTCTCCGTTCTCGCTTCTGATCGGAAGGAAAACATTGCCCTTTACAAATGAGAGTGGCAGACCATCAAGCAGTGAAAACTCAATATCTTCGTCTTTTATCGTGCTGATAGATTCCATGGAAATATTATATTCGTCTAATGATTAGTTGCCGGGTGTTAACTGAGGGTGTTCATTTGTATTAATACTGTTTTTATGCCCGCGGCGGTCATTTTGTATTTTCATTCTGTAATTAGGTTCAACGTAGAGGACTTCATCTAGTGTGCCGAACTCTGCAATCGCATCTTCAACATTCTGCTCTGGCCTCAGTTTTACGTGATATACATTTATACTCTTAAAATGCTTGAGTATTGACGCGCCTTTTTGAATGATTATCTCTTTTGCCCTATCCTTGGATATACCTTCAGTAAATTTTATCAGGACTTCATTATGGGTGTAGAACTTTTCTCTCATTGCAAATTCATTATGTTTTTCTTCTGTTAAGCTGGCTAGCTGGGGAGTTTCTTTGACTACATGCGGTGAAAGAAAGACGAGGAGGTTCTTTTTGCTCTTGGATATACTTTTATGCTTGAAGAGCCAGCCGATGATCGGAATGTCTCCGAGTATTGGTGTTTTCTCCAATCCAATCTCATCCCTTTCCTCCATCAGGCCACCGATGACAACAGTCTGGCCGTCCTTCACTGAAACGGTTGTCTTTGTTGAACGCTTGGTAGTTGTAGGCCCGACGGATGTTAGGACAGCATCAGAGGTTTCCTTGACTGCCGAAATCTCCTGATATATATTGAGCTTTACATAATCTCCTTCGGTAATATGCGGTGTGATTCTGAGAGTGATACCAACATCTGTCCTCTGTATGGAGTTCAGCACGGTGTTTGTTGTGGTCACGTCCCTTTCCCTGGAAGATATGAAAGGTACGTTTTCACCGACAATGATTTCTGCTTCTTCATTATCGGATGTTAAAATTTGCGGGGTTGAGAGGACATTAATAGTGTCTTTAAACATGTCAAGGCTGAACAGGGCCGCAAACCCTGGGGCTGTGAGGGTTTGCGTAGAGATTGCACCGCTGGATGTAAGAGATGTAACCGGGATATCAATATAGTTACCAAGCCCTCCGGCTGAGATACCTGCTAAGCCTGTAACTACAGATTGTATCGTCGATGAGGAAATGTTGCCGAATCCTCCGATGAAAATAGGCTCACCGTTTTTGGTGGCTGTAGCCCGCCACTTCGACCCGAGAGCCTTAAGTTTGTCTACCGATGCTTCGACGATCATTGCTTCAACGTAAACCTGCTTTCTCTTCCTGTCAAGCGTCTTGATGACCTGTGATATGTTTTTGTAATCTTCAGGAGGGGCAACGACAATCAATGCATTGGTTGCCTTGTCAGGAGTTACGCTTAGTATTGGCACTGCACCATGTGATTGTGCTTTATTCTTGCCCCTGCTGGCGGTCTTGTATGTTGTCTGAAGGTCTTTGATTATACCCTGTAAAACCTGTGCGAGATCTGTTGCATTTGCGTGCTCCAGAAAGTAGACATTGATTTTGGCAGGTTCTTCCTTCAAGGAAGGCTTGTCTATGAGTTTGATAATGGACATTACTTTATCGATATTAATTGCCGAATCCACAATCATTATTAAATTCCGTGGACCGAAAGTCGCAATATGTCCGTCCCGTGAGACAATTGGACGGAGGAACTGTAGCGTCTCATTTACATCAATGTGCTCGGTTGGAATGAGTTTAGTGATGTACCCTTCATTGACCGGTATTCCATCTTCAGTAGATATTACGCCCGCCTGTTTTGCCAGGGATGAGGGAATGATTTTGTATGTTTGGGAACCGGCCGGGATAATCGTGTATCCCTTAAGGCCTAATATTGAGGTGAAGAGGGTGAATGATTCATCAACGGACAATTTGGTGGGGGCGATGATGGTGATCTTGCCTTTGACCCTGTTATCAAAAATGAAGTTCGTGCCTGTGATTTCACTTATGAAATTAATTACAGTCGGGATTTCAACATCAACAAAATTAAAAGATATTTCAGCATCCGGCAGGAGCTTCTTCTCGCCAGCGAATGTAAACGAAATGCATGTCAAAGAAAGAAGGGTAATTAGACAGATATTTAATGCAATTATATTGATCTTCATGATGCTGGACCTTTCGTCATTATTAGAAATCTACTGGATTTTAAGCGATAAATATAAAAATGTAAATTTAAACCACTTATATTGAATGTAAGTACGTTTACTAGTATGCCAGAGAAGCTACCTGACCTGATACTTCATAGACATATTGCTTCCGCTTCGTATTATATCAAGGTTGACCCTGTTCATGCCCCTCAATGCGGTCATTGCCTGTATTGCCACTTCCGGGTTTGACATTTCGAGACCGTTAACCTTTAGAAGAATATCTCCGTTTTGAAGGCCCATGCTGTGGTATAAACCATCGGGAACGACCTCACTGATTGAGAAGCCTTCCTGCTTTCCGTTCACGAAATTCGGAAGCAGCCTGGCATCAGTTAGTATATGCTCAGGGTTTTCAATTGACTCCTGGACTTTTCGGCTGTTGAGGACATACTGTCTTTCACCGACTTTTCTTGCAAAGGCTGATGACGACTTCCTGGAATTCCTGCTTTGTGACCGAACTTGTGGAGAAATGATGGGCTCTGACGGCATCGTTAGTTTATATGAGACAGCGTCACGCTCCAGTTCGACATAGGTCTTTTTGACATTTGATAATATGCCGTAATTAAATACTTTTTCGCCAAGAATAAAAATACCTTCATTGTCAGGCGGAGACTGGGACTTATCGCGAATAATCGCATAACTCTGTCTTCCCGAACCTACTGCAGTTGCTACAAGGGTAAGATCAGAAAGTGATGACGGCTGCGCTGGGGTGTCCTTTTCTACACTTAATGGACGAAGTTCCAGGGAAGGGCCGAACGGATTTTGTGTAAGTATATCAGCGTAATACATGATACTTTTATTCTTTAAAAGGTGCTTGTTAATGGCGGTTTTTACGGCGGTGCTGGGCTTTTTTACTGAGAATGAGGTGCTGATTATACTTCGGGTGAAAAGGAGTATCGCTGCGACAATGAGCCCGATAAGTATGTAATTGATTAAACGGATAGTTTTCAGTGAATTTTCAAGCATTTGTAATAGATTAATCAATTGCCTGTTTCATGTCAATAAGATGCCTTTCTGCTGTAATAAAATTGAAAAAAGGGGAAATATACAGACTTATTCTATTTTCAGTAATTGCTGAAATATCGAATTATTAGTTTAAAAGTACTTTTTTGAGCAGAAAAAGGCTATTAAACTTAATCTGCCGGTTCTTTATGTTTTGTCTGGAGTTACATCTGGATAATCTGTAAAGAAAGTAGCTCAATAGACCGACTATATATATGTAGGGAGTTGTATGAACGAGTCATGGAATGCAGGAGGGCTTCGTTAGAGTAGACGATTGGTCACTCACTTGCTAATGTTGCCGAATGAAAAAAGAAAACAGTGAAATAACGTCTGAACTAAAAGATGCCACAGCTGTGCCCAAACCTTTTGCCAAGATCATTCATAGGGTTCACCATCGTATCCCCCTTACTCCCAAAATGGTTTTGATAACTGTTGCCCTGGGATTGCTGATGTGGATAGCGTTTGATTTTATTCAGACAAGTAAGCTGCAAAATATATTTCAATTACGCCTGACCGAACGTCTCTCGAAACAGGCGTTGGAAGATAGGCAGCGATTTGACCGTTATGTGAAGGCACATCTCCACTCTGCGAAGTTGTTTATATCACAGAGGAATTTCTCAGAGTATATTGAATTGCAAAAATGGTCCGGAGATGACGTGGTTGAAGTCAAGATGTCCAGAAGATCTCCTCCATGGTTTCAGGGGGCATCGGTACTTAGGACTTTTGTGGAGCCACGTTTTACGATGCTCCTGGATAAGGATGGACGCGTGAGAGAATCCTACGGGCGCTTATCACAGCGTGAGATGCCGATTCAGTTGTCAGTGCCGTCGCAACTATTGTTGTTAAAAAGTTACGGCCAGAATTTCATGACCCGTATTGACGGAATCCCGTATTTAATTGTATCGGACCGCTATATGGGCAGTGATGGTGAAATAAAGGCAATGCTAATGCTTGCTTCGCCCATTGATGATGTCTTTCTTACCTCTGCAATGGGGTTTTCTGACACGGGGCACATCGTTGCCTTGCTTACACATGAGAAGGATCAAACTATTCTTATGAGCAGCGATCTGACCGAAATGCCGAAGGGTATGCCGCTTGAAAAACTCAGAGAGCACTATCTTGTGACAGGTCAGGAGTTTTTGGACTACGGAGCTTCGGAGCAGGCCATTAAATTTGTTTCATTTATCTCGCTGGAAGAAGTAAGTGCTCTGACGGAGTCCATTACTAAATCTGAACGTCAATTGCGGATCCTTGGACTCCCGGTCCTCATTCTTTCTTTTGCCTTACTTATGTACTGGATTACGAACAGAATACAGTTGCTGACACGGAAAATAACAGACTTTTCGGAACGAGCTCTCGGTGTGAAACCGAGGGACATTCAGAAGGGTGATCAACTTTATATACTTGAAGACAGTTTCCAGCGATTAACGGAGGAGGTTCTGGCGGCGCGTGATGTGATAAAAAGAGAAGCAGAGGAAAGGCTTTTATTGGAGAAGAAGACCATGGAGATCCGGCAGAAAGTTAAGCAGCTTGGATTGCTGCAGGCTGTTACTCAAGCTGTCGGTGTCGGTGTTATAAGAGTTACCACATCGAAGCTCGAATCTGTGAATCAGCAGATGGAACAGTTTGCCGAGGTCTGTGGCGGGATATCGCATTTTAATATCAAAGGCAGTGGCGATCTTGAATGCCGCCTGACTGACATTCACGGGTTGAGACGCATTTTCCTTATCAGTAGCCCGGATTTATTTGAAGGAGAAAATATACTGCTTGTGCAGGATGTGACAAAAGTAAGGGAACAGACCGCAGCTCTCGAATACCTGGCTTTGCATGACACGCTTACGGGTCTTCCTAACCGTGCTCTTCTGCAGGACCGTCTTCAGATTGGGGTCTTTGTTTGTAAACGTGAGGAGAAGGCGTTGTCTCTACTGATGATGGACTTGAACCGGTTTAAGGAAATTAATGATACGCTGGGGCATCACATAGGTGATCTGGTACTAAAGGAAGTCGGGATCCGGTTACCTAAACTACTGCGCAAATCCGATACGATTGCGCGGCTGGGGGGTGATGAGTTTGCAGTAGTACTGCCGGCAACTGACATTGAACACGCAGGGCAGACTGCAGAAAAGATACTTTCATCACTTGAAGAACCGTTTGTAATCGAAGGTCATAATTTGCATGTCGGGGCGAGTATAGGGATAGTGATGTATCCGGAACATGGTGATGATGCGAATATGCTTCTTCAGCGGGCGGACGTGGCGATGTATGTGGCCAAGCATGAGCAGCGAGGTGTTTCGGTATACCATCCTGACCATGATCGGAACAGTGTGCAGCATTTGGAGCTGATGGGTGACCTTCGCCTGGCAATTGAGAATGAGGAGTTGACCCTATGTTATCAGCCCAAGGTCTCCTGCAAGGGAGGTAATGTTTGCGGTATAGAGGTGTTGACGCGTTGGCATCACCCGCAGCATGGATTTGTTCCTCCTGACGAGTTTATTATGCTGGCTGAGGCGAACGGGCTGGTTCAGCCCCTGACGAAGTGGGTACTGAACAGCAGTCTGCGTCAGTACTCCAGCTGGCATAAGGACGGGTTGGACACAGATATTGTTATGTCTGTGAACTTGTCTGCGCGAAGCTTGCAAGACCCGTTGTTTCCTGGATTGGTCCGTGAGTTGTTGCGTGTTTGGAATATAAGTCCTGAACTACTTGAGTTTGAAATAACTGAAAGTGCCGTCATGTCGGATCCAGTTCATGCGCTTAAGGTTCTTGGCGAGCTTGATAATATAGGCGTACGCCTCTCGATTGATGACTTTGGAACTGGCTATTCCTCTTTGGCATATATGAAAAAACTTCCTGTTGATGAAATTAAGATTGATAAATCTTTTGTTATGCAGATGGTTGAAGATGAGAATGATGCAATGATTGTTCGTTCAACAATAGACCTTGCACATAACATGGGGTTAAGTGTTATCGCTGAAGGAGTTGAGAACCAGGATGTGTTGAATATCCTTGAGAAACTGGGGTGCGATAGAGCTCAGGGCTATTTTATATGCCGCCCTGTGCCTGCCGATGAATTTATTAAGTGGTTGCATGAGTCGGATTGGGGAGCAGGGATTCCCGACAAATTGATAATGACGGACGATGTAGTGCCTGAAAGCGGCCACAACGAAGACATACCCATAACTTCTTAAAAGAGCAGCATCCTCACTCACTCTTCACTCGTAGGCAGTTGTCTTCTTTTATACGTAAATCGTACTTATATCTTTGCTTCTTTCAGTGCGTCTTTACACTCGCACTTTCTTGTCCTGGGAATGAGGGAAAATGTTTTTTTGAGAAGACTCTTGAGATTATCCGTCGTGTCTTTCATTGCCTCCATGACCTCAGCGACAGTCAGTTTTCTTTTGCTTATGCCGGCAGCATAATTAGCGACAACAGACAGTCCTGCGTAGCAAATTTCCAGTTCTCTTGCGAGTGAGGCCTCGGGCATGCCTGTCATGCCTACAACGTCTCCCCCTAGAATTCCGAAGCTTTTAATTTCAGAAGCGGTTTCGAGTCTCGGACCTTCTACTGCTACATATGTACCGCCATTTTTTAATTTTAGTCCGGTTGCCTTTCCTGCTTTCAGTAATTGTTTTCGCAGTTCATTACAGAATGGCTCGGTGAAATCAATATGGTAAATTCCATCCTTTCCGTCATAGAAGGTCGAGTCCCTTTTTTTGGTCATGTCTAGTATTTGGTCTAATATGACAATGTCTCCGGGTTTGAGCCCCTTCTTAATGCCTCCTACGGCACTGATGGACAATATTCTATCAACTCCCAATTCTTTGAAACCCCAGATATTGGCCCTGTAATTAATCATGTGGGGAGGGATATTGTGATGCTTGCCATGGCGGGGTAGAAATATTACTTCAGTGTTGTCGATTTCGCCTATTAAATATTGTTCTGACGGATTGCCAAACGGAGTCGCGAGCTTTTTCTTCTTCCTTAACGTGAACCCCTGAATTTCATATAACCCGCTTCCTCCGATTACCCCAATTTTTGACATGATATCCTCCTATTGTGTTAAATATTACAGGAATAAAAGCCCAATTGAATTATAATGATGTCAAAATATTGAAAATGAATCAAGTGATGAATGGTGAATGGCAGAATTGACATCACATTATAATATAAATCTAGTTAACTATAATATTGAGGCGGTGACATATGAATAGAGTACCAGATGAGTTGTTGTCCAAAATTATCAAGAAATCTCTAGCCAATGGCGGAGACTACGCAGATGTTTTTATTGAGCATGAACAACCGCTGACTATACAGCTTGAAGATGATAAGATTGAAAAACTCTCCTCAGGGACTGATCACGGAATCGGTGTGCGAGTTGTTTTTGGCGACAAATCAGCTTTTGCATACAGCAATGATTTTTCTGAAAACTCGTTACTTGATATTGCAGGTACTGTTAGCAGGGCCGTCAAGGAAGGGAATGAATCACGGGCTACCTTTGACTTAACGAGGGTGAAACCGGCCGTTGATTTTAGTATTAAATATAAGCCCAGCAATGTGGAGATGAAGAAGAAGATAGCTCTGGTTGAAAATGCGAACAGGGCGGCAAAGGCGATAGACTCAAGGATTAAACAGGTTTCGGTGATTTACAGGGACTCTGTGCAGAATGTCTGCATTGCAACATCCGATGGAATAATTGCTGAAGACGAGAGGATTTATTCACTTGCTCTTATCCATGTTATTGCTGCAGACGGTGATATTCTGCAAACTGGTTATGAGCCGGTAGGAGGATTCCAGGGTTTTGAGATATTTGAGGAAAATCCGTTTGAGGAATTAGCCGTGAAGGCGGCAAGAAAAGCAATTGGTATGTTAAGTGCCAGAAAAGCCCCAGGTGGCCGGATGCCGGTTGTGATCTCTTCGGAGGCGGGCGGCACTATGATCCATGAAGCGATCGGGCATGGTCTTGAGGCAGACCTCATACAACAGGGTTTGTCTGTATACGCAAATAAAATTGGCCAGCAGATAGCGTCTTCCGTTGTGACTATTGTTGACGATTCCACATTACCCGGCAAGAGAGGGTCATTCAGGTTTGATGATGAGGGTGTGAAGTCTCAACGGAGTGTGCTTGTTGAGAAGGGCATTCTTAAGGGGCATATGCACAGCATGATGACCGCTAGGAAGGATGGGATTCTTTCAACAGGCAACGGCAGGAGGCAGTCGTATAAGCACAGGCCGATTCCAAGGATGAGCAATACATTTATTGAGCCTGGAAACGGAAATCCTGATGAAATAGTCAGGTCTGTTGATAAAGGCTTTTTTGTGAAAAAAATGGGTGGAGGACAGGTAAATACGGTGACGGGAGAATTTGTATTTGATGTCTCTGAGGGCTATATGATTGAGAAGGGACTGATTGGAGAGCCGGTAAGGGGAGCTACTCTGATCGGGAACGGACCGGAGGTTCTTAACTCTATAGATATGATAGGAAATGACCTGGGTTTTGCCATTGGAACGTGCGGTAAAGATGCTCAGGGGGTGCCTGTTTCAGATGCAATGCCGACTGTAAGGATACCTGAGATGGTTGTAGGTGGTGAAATATAAATTGTGTGTAATGGGGACACTATAGATGTATTTTTGATACACTTCGAGATTTTACTCCCCTGATTTATAAGGGTAATTTCGGTGGTATGCAATTTGCTAAATAAGCTTAGTTATGCGACTTCAGAATACATTAAAAGAAGAGATACACTTAACAGGACTGGGTCTTCACAGCGGTAGATGTATAAATATGCTGATGAGGCCTGCACCGCATGACACTGGTATTGTTTTCATAAGAACAGACAGAGATGGTGTCAAAATAAGAGCTAATGTGAGTTCTGTATCTGATACGGCATTTGCTACTACACTTTCCTCTGAAGGAGTTAAAGTCGGGACAGTTGAGCATCTTCTGGCTGCTTTTGCGGGTCTCGAAATTGACAATGCATATGTTGAGCTTGATGGCCCTGAAGTTCCGATCCTTGACGGTAGTGCGTTGCCGTTTGTTACCAGATTGGTGGAGACGGGAATAGCAAAGCAGGCAAAGGCGGTCTCAATCGTGAGAATACTGGAGCCTATTGTTGTCAAGGAGGGGTCAAGCGAGATAGCGATTACTCCATATAATGGCAGAAGGGTAACATACCGGCTACACTATACTCATCCTGCTTTTGGGGAACAAAAAATGGGCATGGATATAACTACAACGAAGTTTGTTAATGAACTGGCACCTGCACGTACCTTTGGATTTTTAAGAGATGTTGAAATGCTGAAATCTAAAGGACTGGTTAAGGGAGGTTCTCTTGATAATGCAATAGTTCTTGATGACAAGGATATAATAAACGGAGAACACATCAGATTTAAAGATGAGTTTGTCAGACATAAAATCCTCGACGCTGTGGGTGATTTTTCTTTGATGGGTCGGCCAATTTACGGACATATTATCGGGGATAAATCAGGGCATACCCTTCATGTAAAACTACTGAAAAAAATATTGGAAAACAGAGATACATGGGACATTGTTTCTCCAGTGGTACTTACCTCGACTGCGTCACCGTTGGCTGCGCAGGTTTAACAATTCTTTTCGGACTTTCCTCATAATTGCTCAAATGAAGTTTCTTTGATGTCTTCTGTCGAATGCTTGGTGCTGGATTAGATGTTGGCAGGGCAGGCTAAGAAATACAGGGTGTGAAAATCAAAAAAAGAGCTGTCCCACCATCTGTGATGGGACAGCCATAATTTTGTAACTTCATGGAGCTTGTTATTTCCTTTTCTTTGCAGCAGCTTTTTTCTTTGGAGCTGCTTTTTTCTTAGCAACAGCCTTTTTCTTTGGAGCTGCTTTTTTCTTAGCAACAGCCTTTTTCTTCGGAGCTGCTTTTTTCTTAGCAACAGCCTTTTTCTTCGGAGCTGCTTTTTTCTTAGCAACAGCCTTTTTCTTCGGAGCTGCTTTTTTCTTAGCAGCGGCCTTTTTCTTCGGAGCTGCTTTTTTCTTAGCAGCAGCCTTTTTCTTCGGTGCAGCTTTCTTCTTTGCAGCGGCTTTTTTCTTGGCGGCCATTCAGGTTCACCCCCTTTCATTTCCCATTATATTGGGATAGATTAAAGTCTACCTAAAAGTAGAATTTTCTTAGCATTCAATAGTTTCTTTAGATTCCGTTCAGTACTCTTCTTTTTTTCTTTGTATTCAGAATTGCTTATTAATGTAAGACGTATCTTTCTTCCGAATCTTTTTTCTATTTCATCCAAAGACTTTTTTATATGGTTGGAATCGCTGACTACGAATAAATCAAGAGAAGGGGCGTCTGCTTTGTTAACGTATGGACCGTAGATAAAAGCAGTTTTTGCATCTGATGCTTTCAGGACAGATTTGAGAGCTCCGGGAAGGCCTAATGATTTAGAGATCAGGCCTTTTAATTCAGGGAAGAGAGGAGAGTGACGGTTAACTGTGAAATACTTTAGGTTGCCTTCTCTTTCAGTTATTACAAGATCCATTATCTTAAGTTTATCAAGTTCTCTTTTGACACCTGATGGATTCTTATTGATCAGTCTTGCAATCTCTCTAACGTAAAATTTTTCCTCAGGGTTATTAAAAAGTAGTGACATTATGTCGGCCCTGATACCCGATGTGAAAAGTTTTTCTAACATATATATCTATTAATGTAAATAAATAAAATGTGCTTGTCAAGTAAAAAATACAAAAATGGAACATAAGAATACTTTTTGGCAACAATCATGCTGTTGCAAATATAGGAACTATTGTTGATATATTGTAAACAACCAGCTTCGATTATCTTTTTGCGATTTATGATTCGATAGGCGCACTGTAGGTCATAAGTGACTGCGTACTACTTACTCCATACTGCCTACTGACTTCATGTGATATAATTTTGATATGAAAGAAGCGATGTTTTACGAGAAAGTTGAAGAGAGGAAAGTTAAGTGTTTCCTTTGTGCTCACTACTGCATGATCTCTGATGGGAAACGTGGTATATGTGGAGTGCGTGAGAATAGAGAGGGTGTGCTCTATAGTCTTGTCTACGGGAAAATTATTTCTATGAATGTCGATCCGATTGAAAAGAAACCGCTGTTTCATTTTTGTCCTGGATCAAGATCATTGTCAATTGCTACTGTCGGATGTAATTTTAAGTGCAGACATTGTCAAAACTATGATATTGCCCAGTATTCCAAAAAACAAATTGACATGCCAGGAGAAAATGTCACTCCTAAGCAGGTTGTAGATGCGGCAGAAAGAGCGGGTTGCAAAAGTATTTCTTACACGTATACTGAGCCGACTATATTTTTTGAATTTGCATACGACTGTGCCCGACTTGCTCATGATCGTGGGATTAAGAATGTATTTGTCAGTAATGGCTATACGAGTCCTGAGGCTGCAAAATTTATAGCGCCCTTTTTGGATGCTAATAATATTGATTTAAAAGGTGATGATGATTTTTATAAAAAGGTGTGCGGAGCAAGACTCCAGCCAGTATTGGATACGATACGATTAATGAAGGAGTTCGGCGTTTGGGTTGAGGTTACTACATTAATTATTCCAACTTACAATGATTCTCCAGAGACTCTTGTTGATATAATAGACTTCATAAAGTCCGTAGACCCTGCCATACCCTGGCATGTTTCACGATTCTATCCTACATATAAACTTACTGACCAGCCAGGAACTCCGCTTAAGACATTAAGGAGTGCTAGAGACATGGGCCTGGAAAGAGGGCTTAAGTATGTATATGAAGGAAATGTGCCCGGCGAGGGTGGTGAAAATACGTATTGCCCTCAATGCAAGGAGCTTCTTGTTGAGAGGGTAGGCTACAATATTGTGAATAAAATGAAGAGAATGGGCTGTCCTGCGTGTACGTCGACGATAGATGGAATATGGTCATGACTATCTGTTTTGACACTATTCTATTCCTGAGCTAATATTATCTGGCTCAATTATGTGTTAAATTGTTAGTATTTATTATTCGGGAGCGTTTCTGTCTTATAAAGATATAGTCTCCATGAAACGCATTAAATAAGGAGAGATTAATGGATAACAAATTAAAAGACGAAATATTAGAGCTCCTCTGGTCGCTGAGAGAGAAGGGCTCAAAGAAGTTTACAGATATTATGAATGGAATAGATGAGCCGGATGTTTCTGAGACGGTAACTAAGATGGATAAAGCCGGATTGATTACCATATCTGGTGATGAGCTCGAATTCACTGAAAAAGGTGAAGTGCGTGCCAGAGATTTAACACGTCGACACCGCCTTGCGGAAAGGCTGTTTCATGACGTCTTTGAAGTAGGAATGGAAGAGAGCGAAGAGACTGCCTGCGAAATTGAACACTTTCTATCTCCATCAGTAACGAACAGTGTCTGCTCATTTCTCGGTCATCCGCCTACCTGCCCCCACGGTAACGCTATCCCGAGGGGAGAATGCTGCTTGAAATATACGTCAGATTACAAACCTCTGGTTATGCAGTTGAAAGAATTCGAAGTTGGTGCCAGGGGCAGAATTGTATTTATCAGGCCATCGGAAAGCTCGAGGCTTGAGCGTCTCGCTTCGATGGGTATTGTCCCCGGCAGTATGATTAAGTTGAAACAGAAAAGACCGTCATTTGTTCTTGAAATAGATGAAACGTCTCTCGCAGTCGATTCGATGATAGCGGAAGAAATCTATGTGAAGGAAGATAAGTAGGCTGCTATTGATTTGTGATTACTTCTTCAGTAGCGGTTCAAGTATTGTCAGTCTTTGTTTAGCATGGCGACCTAGCTCTGTATCGGGAGCGACTATCAATTGGTTTCTGTACTCTATTACCGCGCCCTGGATCTCTCTAGTGTTGTCGTAGCAGATGCCGAGCAGGCCATGGACTTCAGGATCCTTGGGTGCTGCTTCTGAAAAGTTTCTTAGGTAGGGCATGGCTTTGCTGAATTGCTTTAACTCGTAATAACTCTTTCCGAGTCCGAAGTGAGAAGATGCATGCGACGGATTTAGCTTGAGGCTGCGATTAAATTCAGAGATAGCCGTATTGTAATTCTTGTTATAGAAATGAAACAGGCCGATTCCGTAAATGGCTGGCTGATAATCGGGATTGATAGAAAGTGCTTTCTGATATGATGTGTCTGCTTCGCTGTACTTTTTTTGCTGCAGCATAACAAATCCGAGCAGGCTGTGAAATGGGGCCTGAGAACTGTTTTGTGCTATGGCTTTTCGTATCGTCGCCTCTGCGTTAGTGAAATCCTTTTTCTGATATAGGGCCATTGCTTCATCGTAAATAAAATAGTCCTGATTGGTCTTTCTTATGCGTTTTGTTGCGGTCTGGAAAATGGTTCTAAACTTTCCACTGCCGCCTCTAATAGTTGGAGGGAGCTCATTGATCATGGCCTGGATTTCACTGATTCGGATCTCCTGCCTTGGGTGGGTGGACAGGAGTCTGGACATGAAGGTATCTTCTCTTTTTGACGTCCCCTGTCTTTTCATGTAGCCGTTTACGGATTTTTCGAGAGCCTTATGAGCTGATATGGCTTCATAAGGATCATAGCCGAGCATGGCCATGTACTTTACGCCGAGCCTGTCAGACTGTATTTCCTGGCTTCTGTCATATTTAAGAAGGAAGAGGCTGCTACCCACTGCACCTAACTGTAATAGCGCGTCTCCCCCGGCTTTGCCCTGCAATGCGGCTGATCCTACAGCCAGCCCTAATTGCTGCAGCATCCCTCGTGACATTCGCTGTGCGGAGTGCCTTGCCATTACATGACCGACTTCATGACCCATGACTGCTGCAAACTGGGCCTCGTTATCCATGTCGCTGAGAAGGCCCCTGGTCATTGCCACATATCCAGGGAGTGCGAATGCATTCGGGATTGAGCTGTTTTGAATATGAAATGTGACCGGAAGATGCGGTCGTTCTGAGTTAGCCCAAATATTCTTAACTATGCGATCCAGATATGAATGAAGGGCGGTGTCGTGATATTCGCCGCCGAATTCCCAGTTTACCGAAGGACCCGCATCTTTGCCGATATTAAGCTCCTGCTGCTCACTGACCAGCATAAGTTCAGTCTGACCTGTAACCGGGTTGGTTGCACAGGAACCAATGAATAAGAAGGCAAGACTTACAATGACGAGGTTTATAGATGCAGTTGCTTTACTGCATGATGACAGTGTATAGAACATTGATTTTGCGATATTGGTCATTATGGTTAATCTAATAATGAATTCATTGTATAATATACAGCTATTTTATATGAATATCATTTGAGCTTCAACTAATATATTGTTGTTGAGGCTAAACCATTAGAATCTGCCTATTAGCGCTCAAACTAAGGAATAGTAGATGAATAACAGGAAAAATAGGGTTTTGCTTGTCGAAGACAATGAAAGCGATCAGTCGGCCTTTATGAAATTAATGAAGGAAGAAGGATTGGATTATGAAACTGATATTGCCGGGTCTGTTTCAGAAGCTGGGAAAATCATGGATTCCGGAAGGTTTGATGTTGTTGTTACAGGGTATCTATTTGAAGACGGGACTGCGTTTGATGTATTCGGATTGCTCGGTGATACCCCGGTAATTGTTGTTACTGAGGGAGTCAATGAGGGGGTAGCGGTTAAGGTAATGAAAGCCGGGGCATATGATTATTTAATAAAAGACCCGGGAATGAAATATTTGGAAGTCCTGCTGGTAACCATTGAGAATGCAATTAAACGGAAACAATCGGAAGATAAACTTCAGCTTCTTGAATCAGCAGTTGTAAATGCAAACGATGCCATTATTATTCTGGAGGCTGAGCCTGGGGAAATGAGGGGAAGAAGAATCCTTTTCGTGAATGAAGCATTTACCAGAATGACCGGTTATTCATATGATGAAGCGACAGAAAGGACCCTGAGAATGTTGAGGGGCCCCCGTACAAGCCTGACTGCATTGGATGAAATTCGTGTTGCATTGGAAGAATGCAGGCCTGTCAGGGTAGAACTTATTAATTATCGTAAAGACGGGTCTGAGTTCTGGGTAGAATGTAATATAGTTCCTTTTGCCACAGAGGAGGGTGTTTTTAGTCATTGGGTCTCTGTTCAAAGGGACATAACTGAGAGGAAGAAGGCAGATGAAGAACGGGAACGGCTGATGAAGGAGATAGCGTCGATCAATGCAGATTTGACAGAATTGAATCAGGAGCTTGAAACCATTGGTGCTGAGAGGACAATGAGTTTAATGGCGCTGACTGTGGCTGACAGGATACGCAACCCGGCTGCTATGATCGGGGGAAGATGCAGACGCTTGATGACTAAGGAAAATGTGTCTGAGACAGTAAGGGACGGTCTTCAATATATATTAGAAGGGTCCGAAAGTCTTGACAAGATTGTGAAAGACTTTGAAGCTTTTCTGAAAAGCAGGAAAACGCAGTTTAAGAATGAAGATCTCAATAAGATTATTGAGAGTGTTATCTCCGTCAGTGAAAAAGAGGCTACGTTTAAGGGTATTGAAATGAAGATTGTTTTATCCAATGAGCCCCTGAGAATGAACATGCAGCAGGACCTACTGCGGGTGGCTGTTTTTCATATTGTAAAAAATGCTATTGAGGCAACATCTGAAGGAGGTATAGTTAGTATCGAGACAGGTAAGGACGGTGACAGCGTTATGCTGAATGTATCAGATTCCGGCTATGGGATTCCTGAGCATGATGTGGAGAACGTTTTCAGGCCTTTTTTTAGCACGAAAGAACGCGGCTTTGGTCTTGGGTTGCCCCTTGTAAAGCAGATAATAACTGAACACCTAGGCGAGGTGAATGTGTGTAGCAGACCAGGGCAGGGGTCTACATTTAATATAAAATTTCCGGTCAGGTGGAAGGAAGATAACCTATATTAATAATGTAATGTGTAATTCATGAAAAATTCATAACCCACATGTTATTCTTAGAATTGATATAGTACTTTTAATCTGTTATACTTTTTTGGATGTGATGAAAATACTATGGAAATTTGCGGAATTAGAGGAAATTTAAAAAGAAGAGGGGCGCTGAATAACTTACATGAATAAGACCTTTTTAATTATACTTCTTGTATTTAGTATCGTATCATACTCTCAAGCCCAATCTTCACCGAATACTCAAATGCCGGAAGCCGCAATTCCTGGAGCAGCAAATCCGTCAAACCTTCCTCCAAATATTTCTCCAGAAAGTATTACCCCAGACAAGATAAAGGCATTCCTGTCGAAGCCCAAAGAAGAAAATTACATAATTCTGAATTTTGATAATGCTGATTTAAAGGACGTTATTAATACAGTAGGATCTATTACGAACGAGAACTTCATATTAAGTCCGGGGCTGGATGCGAGGGTAACGATACACTCTGCGAAAAAAATACCGGTGAGTGAAGTACTTAGCATTTTCGAATCAGTGCTTGAAGCAAACGGAATGGCGTTGGTTCGGTCCGGGGATTTTTATAAAATAATTTCAGGGACGACTGCGAAGCAGAAACCCCTGGAAGTAAGAAAAGGGAATGTGGCAGATGCCATACCTGATATTGACAGACCGGTCACGCAGATAGTACCTGTAGAATATGTACCTGCGGCTGAGATAAGCACGGTGCTGACTCCGATGCTGTCACAGTTTGGAAGTATTATCCCCAACCCGAGAAACAACCTTCTTATAATTAATGATGTCCAGTCCAATATTATACGTCTTTTAAAAGTCCTCAAAGAGATTGATGTCAATGCGTTTAAAAACACCAGAATGTCTTTCTTTAAACCTAGATACTCTGATGTGACATCTCTTGCTAATGAACTCACCGAAGTCCTGAACGCATTAAACCTGACACGGGATGGCATTGCACTTATACCAATTGAAAGGATTAATAGCCTTGTTGTGTTTTCTTCCAGTCCTACGCTGCTGAAAACGGTTGAGGGTTGGATAAGGAAGCTTGATGAAGAGGTCATGACAGGTCAGAATATTTTTGTCTATCCTGTGCAGAATGTTAAAGCTGACAGTATTGCAGATATTTTAAAGACCCTGTATGAAACAGAAGGCGGCGGCGGTGTTAAACAGAGAAAAAGTACCGCAAAGAAGGCAGGTACGAAGCGAAAAGCCGTAACGCAACGTCGGACAACAACTAGCAGAAGCAAGCAGGCAGCGACGACTAGTAGGGTAGAGATTATTACATTTGAGCCAACCAACTCGCTCGTGATACTAGCTCCTCCGGGAGTGTATAGGGAGATAGTGAAAACCATAAAGAAGATTGATATTTACCCTCGTGAAGTTCTTATCGAAGCAATGATTGCTGAAGTATCTTTGTCTGAGAAAGATGAGCAGGGCATCCAGTGGTCAGTTCTCTATAACATAGATGTCGATAATGACGTCAAAGGTTTGGCAGAGAGTGTATTTGGAGACCCGGCACCTTCCTTGTTCTCTACGACTCCTAGCCTGGCGAGCGGTCCCGGCGGGCTGTCATATGCAATCTTCCGCCCCGATAAGTTTAGTGCATTATTACGATTACTTGCAAGTGAGTCCGAGGTGAATATATTGTCAAGCCCCAGACTACTTGTGAGAGACCAGGAAGAGGCGAGCATTGAGGTAGGTTCCGATATACCGACAGCTACCAGCACAACATCAACTACTACGACTGATACTTTGACACAGAACATTGAGTACAGGACGGTTGGTATTAAGTTGAAAATCAAACCGACCATCAGCGAAGAAAAGACTGTTGTTTTGGATCTTGAGCAGGAAGTTTCATCAAAAGGAGATAACCAGCAAGTTGGTCAGGAGGGGAATACATTCCCGTCATTTAATACAACAAAAACGAAGACATCAATCGTCGTACCTGATCAGCAGAGCATCGTGATTGGCGGTATTATTCAGGAAACCAATGATGTTGCCTCCCAGGGGATTCCTTTAATGGGCAGTATACCTATCTTGGGAAAGCTCTTCCGTTATGATGTCGAACAGATACAGAAGAAAGAACTGATAATAGTAATAACGCCTTATGTTGTTACGAATAAGTCTGAAGCAGACAAGTTTTCAAAGGCATATATTAACCAACTCCGGGAATTAAAAAACTTTCTCGATGATAGCAATACCGAGCTAAAAATCTCTTCACACGGAGGGACGAACGCACCCCAAACCAATGAGCCATGATGCCCTGAAAATAAGCAAGTCTGGTCTTTTAGGCAAGATCTTATTGGACTTGAATATTGTCACTCCTGAAAAACTTGAAATTGCCCTAAAAGAACAAGCTGCGTACGACAAAACCAACCCCCGCCGTTTAGGAGAAATATTAGTCGGACTAGGATTTATTTCTGAAGACGATATGTTGCGTGCTCTCAGCTCTCAGCTTGGCATGAAGTATATTAAGTTCGCCGAATTTCCCAAAACAATTACCGGCGGATC
>PJEL010002071.1_pt1 | contig 18939 bp, 11 predicted proteins | sample 1853271 | NCBI WGS metagenome assembly PJEL01 (sample SAMN08108733, study PRJNA415343) | Invertebrate metagenome, whole genome shotgun sequencing project. | host: Globobulimina | place: Sweden: Gullmar Fjord | collected 2015-08
TCTTCTAGCAGACGCTGTTTCGACCAGCCGGCTGCCTTGAAAACGGAGACATGTTCCGGACAAATCACCAATATAGCATCAGCTACTGTACCGATTTTTGGGTGAACCACCGTTGCAAGGCATCCTGCCATTGACCGGGCAAGTGATTCCGGAGTTCGAGAGAGCTGGTCAAATATTTCGTGAATACCGTGCCCGGGAAACAGGGTCACAGTCGAAACATCGGAGGCAAAACCTCTTTGAACAGCCAGGGATTCCCAGGGTGAATTCTCTTCATTCTCGGCAAAACAGAAAGTATATTTGCCAGGACTGCCAAGTGTGGCTCGATCCACACCGCCTGGTACCCCACCACCCACATTTCTGATCACCAGCTGCAGTGCTCTGCCTATGGTTGCGTTAGCCCGATTACCCTGTCCAAGCGCATTAACCCCCGAATTCATTTGAATTGCGTCGCGAATTGGTCCGTTGACAATCACCACCGGACTTGAAAAATAGGTTGTTGCCAGGAGCCCATGCATGCAGAAGGCATCCAGACAGGCGGCTTCAACTGCAGCCAGCACAACAGGCAGGTAATCAGGCTTGCAGCCTGCCATTACCGCATTGATTGCGACTTTTTCGACGCTGCAGGCGACATTGTTTGGTGGAATTACCCCGACGATTTCTTGGGGCTGCCTACGGGTTCCCTGCAACATGGTAACCACCCGTTGCGGTGTAGGTGGAACCACGGGTAATCCATCTGTCCATCCTTTCTCAAAACAGGATTCCATTTCATCACCAATAGCGGCCACCTCAATACGTCTGGCAGCTAATACAATAGCACCAAACCGTAATGCCAACTCTTCTGTTTTGCCAGGTTCCACATTCAAAGCCCCGCATCCCGGACGAAAAGCGGGTAGATCAGCCCCCAATTCATTCAACTCAGTCAAGGACTGCCACTCTTCCTTGTGCCAGCCAACCAGCCTGGAAACCTCCAGGTTCTCCCGGGTCAGAATGAGAGTGGGTACCGTCTCAATCTGCTGATGAAAGGAATATTCAAGATTTATATCATCCATAACGTCTATGATGCCTGCCGGAAACAGTGGATCATCTTGTGAATAAACGGTTAACGGAACTCCAGCATCCAACATCTGCTGAACAAGAGGTTCTATCAGCAGGCAAGTAGGACAGGCTTTTTTAAGAAATAGCGAGAATCCTTCCGGTAGTTGTTTCATGATCAACCCTCTAAGCCATAATATTAGAAAACTTCTTTTGAAGAGGCAGGTTTCTCTTGACCTCGATATGCAAAACAGAATGAAAGTTTGCTGCAGATCGACTACCTCAAATATCACGCACTACTTTATGCTCACATAGATTATTCCAGACCCTGTTTATGGTCCTGGAATCCGCCTCTGATGTCAACCGAAAAAGGGATTCCGCCCATATCTCAGGCTGGAAACAGACCGACGCTTTACCGAGTAATCGTCAGCTGCAATCTTCTATTCCAAAAAACAGACTGGGAGGATCGATGTTTTATGGGCCGATTATTGAGCCCTGGACGAGAGCCAGTACCGCAGCAGACAGAATCACGCTGGCAATCAGGTAGTTGAGCTTTTTGAGAGAAAGAGAATAGGCAATGCGAGCCCCGCAGATCGTTCCAACTGTTGAGCACAACATCAGCAGTAAAATCAATATTACTTTCTGCCTATCAAGACTATCTGCAGCAGGAATTTGAAAAAAGATGCCTATACCAGCAATCGGGGTTGAAATCAAAGAGATCAGCATGGCAGTTCCCGTTGCTTTGAGCGTGGGATAGGCCAGGCAGAACATCAGAAATATCGAATACATCATTCCACCACCGATTCCCACCATTCCAGTTTGGATGCTGACATATAACACTGCAGGATAGATCAGGGTAGCCCTGTTGAACCATTTATTACTGCCGGAAACAGGTAAGACAGGTGCGTTAGAGTCCTTGCCTTCGATAGGGTCCGCTACTTCCAAGCGGCCCTGTTTATACCCCCGGCGAATAAAAACCAGTCCAAACAGAATATTCGCAATCGCAGAGGGGCTTTTGAAAAGCTCTTTGTTCTCTGGGATAAATGTCGTTCCGAGATAAACCCCTAAAATGACAAAAATAGATCCAAAAAGAGACAATTTGAGACCTGCCTTAAGATCCAGCTGTCGATTCTGATGAGCGATAACGGTCATTACAAATGCATTTGCACAGTCAATCGAGAGACTGATGAAGATGGCAAGGTACAGATCAAATCCAAAAAGTACAAACAGCACGGGAATCAGCATCATCCAGGCAGTCACGCCAATAGCACTGGCACCAATTCCAACAATAAATGCCAATGGCAGCAAAACAACGAGTAATAAAACAGACATGATTTTTGATTAAACAGTGTGGACAAGACGCTCAAAAATTATTCTTTAAAAGTTTCAGAGCAGCAAGTCTATTGTCAAGCAGGTCTGGTAGTTTTATCATTGGTTTATGATCTGTATTCAGATAGCGACTTGCAACCCTTACTCGTTGTAAAAAGAGCCGATATCGAATCGGGAGACCTTCCTGACGATAGAAGCTCTATTTGACGATACAGAGCCGATGTTTTAAATTATTGCAAAACCTCTGTTTTGTTCGCTGAGCCCTTAAACCAGAACCGGTCATCAAAATCTATGGATGCCAGTCTTAAGTCATTCTTAACTTTCAGAGTCGAACGTCTGAAAGAGATCGCTGCGGAAATTGCAGAGAAGAAACCAGCCCATCTGGTTTCTGAAATCTGTGATGAAGTCACAAAATTCTGCCTCAACCGACCGGATACCCCTTTTTTCAATAAAGCAGAAGGAACCAAGTTGGTCCGCAAGGATCTGAAATACTTTTTCCCGGCGACCTTTGGATTTGACCTTCGTAATTTTACTACCGGTTCCAGACTGGATTTTAAAAACAAAAAATATCAAGCACACAAAGACAACCTGACAATCCGTATTCCTGTTCTGCGGGCCCTATCCCGACTGATCATCATGCTTTTGACCTATGATCTGCTGACAGTCGAGATCGATGACGGCCTGGACGTGGATGATGTGATCATCGAAAAAGCCAATACCCAGAATGCTAAATTCCTGAGTTTGTTAACCGACTATCTGGCAAAGGTACTGGATATCCCCCCACATGCCCAGAAGTTACGCCTTTCAAAAGGGAACATACGTAGAAAGGTTCAGGACCACAAAAAACGGGATAATCATGCAACAATACTAAGCTGGATTGAAGCTGGCACCATTCCCCTTGATATCAAAGGCCTGGACAATCTGTTCGAAACCGTCTGCCACAGTGAAAACCCGGAATATCCAGGCCAGTCAATTGCACTGGATGATGGAAATCGAATTATGATCGATCCTGCTAAATTGTTGAAACACCCCGTTCCGGACAACACGCTGATCAAAACGGTTCGCTTTCGATACCACCTCACAAGTTACATCTATGCGGCGTCCTTTTACCGACAACCACGCAAAAAACGGGATATCCTCTTTAAAAAAGTATCGAATACCCTGCAGGACCTACCCGATTTGCCAAAAGAGAGAATTGCGGATTTGGCAGATTTTCTGATCGGCGATCGTTCTAGAAAACTGCAGCGTAAAATGGGTTTTCTTTTTGATCCGCTACCGGAGAAAAGCACTCTTGATTGGCAGCAGTGGGAGCGAGAGTCCGTTTTCCTGGGAGCAAAGCCAGACAATCCCAAAATATCACCCCAACACATTGAACTGTCCAAAGAGATCAAAAAATCGCTTAAAAAGCCCGTCTGCATCATGTTGGATGTCTCAGCTTCCATGTCGGACTGCCTGGATATTGCTATGAAATCGCTGGGTATGCTGTTTGCGAAGTTGAACCGGCACCCGATCAATATTGTTCTCTTCTCTTCTTGTGCCGGTGTGCTGAATAAGGGGATTCCTGTTGTTAGCAGAGGGTTACCACTCAACCAGGAGATCCCCTGGCTGATTAAAATGGTGGAGGCCACCCGCAAAGGTCTCTTTCTCGGCGGCACCACTTCCATTGGAAACGGAATCTTGCTTGGCAAAGCGATCGCTTTAGGCATGGCCGAAAAAATGAAAAAATATAATCGCTGGATGCAGGATAATGCCATCGCTGGTCATTGCATACTCATTTCAGACAATCTGCACAACACCCCTCGGGATATAACCGGCCTTAATGCCACTGGCAACTATTTACTGGACAGCCCGGAAAATGTCATTGAACATACTATTCGCGCAGGATGCAGCATCCATAATCTGATCTGTTGCTCCCCCACCAGCAACATCGACCGGATCATTTATAAAATGCAGGTGATCCGCTACATCGAAATTCTGACCCATGACTATTTCCAACTAGATAGCCCTGGTATTCCCACTGCCAAGGCGATTGAAAAGGATCTTGTCATGACTGTTCTGAGCAATAAACCCAAAACAATCCTCTTCCAGTATCGAAATGACGAAGATGTCTTCACCCTGGTCAACGCCTGGGCTAAATCCCCCGTGCAGGACAAACTGATGCATGCCATCGCCGGTTTTGTGGTGTACCTGCGGAAAGAATTGAAAAAAAACGAAAGGACCTTCGATGCCCTCGATTTTATTGGCCGCGAATTTGACATCGAACCTCAACAGTTTCTGCAGGATACGATCAATATGGATAAAGTCTACAGAATCTATGAGCTGATGCAGAAAGACAGCGAAGTGGTTCTTGAAGATCTGGATTTGAGTATTATTGACGCCAGCCCTTTGCAAATCTTCGAAATCAGCCATTGTATCGCTGAGACACAGCGACGGATTGTTCCTTTTTCAACCACACCGGTCATCACAAAGATGAACGATCAGCTGGATAGAAGAAAACCTTATGACAACGATCTCTATTTTGGCCTCAAAAATCTGGAAAGATTAGACAGCGGCGCTGAACACATTGTGCGGCAAATTGAGGCCATGGCCTAAGGGTCGGCTAAAAGATTACTTCACATTCTGTTTGTAAAATGTCCGGTTTTAGGGACTTTTGCAGACAGATTAGGTGAGGTTATCTTTTAACGATCCCTAAGGGTCGGCTCCTACCTAAAGAACCTGTTTACATAAAGCGTGTATTTGTATAAACAATACTCATTACAAACACATGGCGTATTACCCATAAAATCTCAATCTGAAATGAGACTCAACCACTAAACTGTTTGATGGAGGCACCTGAAATGACACTAAAACCATGGCCAACGCCACACTGGCCAGAAGGCGTTCCCCGAGAAGTATCGGGATATGAGAAACCAGTTTTCTCCCTACTGGATGAAACAGCAAAAAAATATCCCAATAACGTCTATACTATCTTCAGTGATGGCAAACGCACATTTGCCCAGGTGAAGGATACCGCTGACCGAATTGCTAATTTTCTTGCCTCAAAAGGGATCAAGAAAGGAGATCGGGTCGCCATTTTTCTACCCAATCTTCCCCAGTACCCTGCGATCTATTTTGGCATCCTCAAGGCCGGTGCGGTCTGTGTAACGTGTAATCCACTCTATACACCTGACGAGCTGAACTATCAGTTGAACGATGCGGGGGCCAAGGCCGTATTTGTAATGGATCATCCCGAGTTTTATCAAACCAGTGTCAAGGCCATTAAAAATACCGACATTGAGACAGTTGTCGTTTGCAACATTAAGTCTTATCTACCAGCGTTCAAAGGATTCCTCGGCGGCCTCCTGGGAAAAATCCCAAAAGCAGATCGTCATGAACCGGGTCATCTCATGTTCGACGATGTAGTGGCGGCAGCCAAGCCCGAGCCTCCAGACGTAAAAATCGACCCCAACGAAGACCTGGCACTGATCATCTATACCGGTGGCACCACCGGTGTCCCCAAAGGGGCTGCACTGAAACATGCCAGCTTCACCCATAATGTAGAAGCGGTTTCCCAGTGGATGAGTTTCCCCCACGAGCCGGGGGCTGCACCCGAGTCCTTACGGGGCGGTGGCTTTCATTGTTTTCTGGGTGTACTGCCTTGGTATCACAGTTTCGGAATGACTGTCGTGATGCTGGCATCCTGCGCTACAGCCAGTCAGCTGGTTTGCATTCCCAATCCCAGAGACGGCGACCCTCCTTTTACCGGGGTACTGGAAGCGGTCCAGAAGTACAAGACCACATTGGTCATTGCAGTACCAACCATCTACGTGGCCTTTACCAACCATCCGTTGCTTGATAAATATGATCTGACATCGATGCTGGCCTGTGGATCCGGTGGTGCTCCGATGCCGGTAGAGGCGGCCAGGAAGTTTGAAGAAAAAACCGGCGCCATTATTTTCGAAGGTTATGGCCTCAGCGAAACAGCACCTATTGCGGCTCTTAATCCAACCAGCCTGGAAAAACGAAAAATGGGATCGATCGGTTTTCCAGTGCCCAGTACAGATATCAAAATTGTCGATCAGGAAACCGGACTGAACGAACTGCCTCAGGGAGAAGATGGTGAAATCGCAATCTGCGGTCCCCAAGTGATGGTGGGCTATTGGAACAGGCCTGAAGCAAATGAAGAGGTGTTCCGTGAAATTGATGGTAGACGATTCTTTCTGACCGGAGATATCGGCAATATTGATGAAGACGGTTATATTACCATCACTGATCGCAAGAAAGACTTGATCCTGGTGGGGGGGTTTAATTGCTACCCCAGAGAAGTGGAAGAGGTCCTCTATGGCCATGAAGCAGTCGAAAACGCTGCAGTCGTGGGAATCCCCGACGAAAAAAGCGGTGAATCGGTCAAAGCTTTCGTCCAACTCGTACAGGGCAAAACCGTCACCGAACAGGAATTGCTCGATCATTGCAAGGAACGTCTGGCAGGGTATAAAAGGCCACGCTCCATCGAATTTAGAGGTGAACTGCCTGTTTCAGTAGTAGGGAAAGTTCTGCGACGCGTTTTACGCGATGAGGAGCTTAATAAGTAGGTCTTTACGGGGGACAAATCATTTTGATGATGTTGTCCCCTTTTTTCTTGTGACTTCTAAACTGCCAGCGAAGAAGATAGCACAGGAAGTGTTAAGCGATTGAAACCAGCCGATCCGCTGTCTGCACAGCATCATCCACTGACACAAAAATATCAGTGATTTTGCCACCCCAGGGTGCCTTCACCTCAGTCTCCATTTTCATTGCCTCCAGAATCAGCAGAGTCTGATGCTCTTCAACGACATCCCCGACAGCTGATTGGATCTTCAGCACCTTGCCAGGCAACTGGGCCTTGACCTCCTGTCCCGATGAGGATTCGCCACCAGACCCACTCTGGGCCGCAACAGGTGCCGCGACAGACGTCGTCTGCTGGGTTGGCTGTACATACTGCGGTCCCGCCACCACAGGGGCTGCTGTCATGACTGCACCCGGTTGACTGCTACCAACCACCACATTGTAGGATTTTCCATTTACTGCTACAGAATAGATATTGCTCTGGGCAGCCGGGTCTCGATATCTTGATGCTGAGACTTGAATCGGCTCCTCCTTTTTATCTTTTTTGCGGACTTGTACTTTGGCTTTCCCCAAGAGGAAATCCAAGCCTTTGGCTTCGCAGCTGGCAATAATAAAGACATTTTCATCGTTTATCGGCAGTTCATTTTCTTTGAGGATGGCCTCGGCTTTGGGGATTCCGGGATCCAGCAGGTCTAACGGATCTCCCGTGAATATCGGCTTATCCAGCTGCTCAGAGGACAGTCTGACAATCTCTGGGTCTGGTGCTGATGGTGTTCTGCCAAAGTATCCGAGCACCATTTGTCCATATGCCGGATTGATTTTTTTCCATTTCCCTAAGGTCACATTGAGATACGCCTGCTGGAAATAGAACTGGGATACCGGTGTTACTGAAGAACCAAACCCTCCCAATTCAACTACTTCAGTCATCTCTTTGATGACCTTTGAATATAAATGCAGGGTTTGGGTATCCCGCATCATCATCGTGTTGGCGGTCAGAGCGCCACCGGGCATGGGTGAAAGAACTACTTTGGGTGATACCATCTTCGCTTCCGGCGGGAAGAAGTAGTCTTCCATTGCGTTCTCGAAGACTTCGGATGCCACCAGGATTTTGTCGATATCCACATCCAGGGTGTAATCCGTATCCTTCAAGGTTTGTATCATGGAGAGGATATCTGGTTGACCTGTCCCACCACAAACCGGACTTTTTGACAGATCGATACCATCAGCACCCCCTTCGATCGCAGCCATATTCTGGGTCAAGCCAAACCCAACTGTATCATGGGTGTGAAACCAGAGAATTGTGTCTTCAGGACACATTTTGCGCGCTGCAGCAAAGGTTTTTCGTATTTTTGTGGGATTAGCAGTACCGGTAGCATCTTTAAAACAGATCGAACTAAATGGGATGTCCGAATCCAGAATTTGTTGAAGTCGATCCACATAAAATTCTACCGTATGGGCGCCCACGCAGCCAGGGGGAAGGTCCATAATGGTGATGACAATCTGGTGTTCAAGGCCGTGATTTGTAATACACTCACCGGAATATTTCAGATTACGGATATCGTTCAGTGCATCAAAATTCCGAATGGTGGTCATTCCATGCTTTTTGAACATTTTAGCATGCAGATCAATGATGTCCCTGGGCTGTTGGCTAAGTGCCACCACATTGATTCCCCTGGCCAAAGTCTGAAGATTGGCATCCGGACCAGTCGTTGCACGAAAGCGGTCCATCATGTCAAATGCAGACTCATTGCAGTAAAAAAACAAACTCTGAAACCGGGCACCTCCGCCCGCTTCTAGATGGGTAATCCCCGCATCAACGGTCGCTTCCAGTGCCGGCAGAAAATCATCTGTCAACACGCGGGCCCCAAAAACGGACTGAAAGCCGTCACGAAACGAGGTATCCATGAATTTAATTACTTTCTTGCTCACTGAGTCTCCTTGATCCACAACAGAACCCGGCTGATTCCAAAGACCGGCGCCGACTGGGTTGCATCATTTGTTAACAAAATAACCACTCCTAAAGTAATGTTGATCCGACATTTAAATGAAAAGCTTGTATATCCGGCAACAACCGGTGATCTTGTAGCTATTCAATCGGATACCAACCTGCTTTAGTCGTGAACCTTGAGATTGTTTTTCAACCTAATATTCGATTTCCGCGATATTTCTCAAAATAGGTCTTTTCTAAATTCCAAAATAGCTGAACGTATGTTATCGCAAGAGCAGTGCCAAGCTTCAAATAAATATTATTCGCCTTATATTTCTTATAGTTAATTGGCAAAACCTCCTGGTTCACTGGACCCACAAATAAATGATATTTATCAAATTTAAGATATTTATCAAAATCGAACAATGCAGAAAACACGCCTTTTACTGCGCAAAACAGTAAATTGACAATAACCCGCACTTTTAGTAATTTGAACCATAAAAACCTTCCTTTGCCAGCAGGCTCAAACAGAAAATTTTCACTGCTTCAGCGATTTTTACCTTATGTCGCAATATATGTAGCAAAGAAACAAACCAGAATATTAGAGTAGTTTACAACAGGATAACACTCAATGACAATACAAACAGACAATCGATATCAAAAAGACTTTATTGTATCATGGGCCGAAATTCACAGAGATGCCCGGGCCCTTGCCTGGCGGCTTCTCGATAAAAGCCCTTGGAAGGGAGTGATCGCCATCACGCGTGGGGGCCTGGTTCCTGCTGCCATTGTTGCCCGTGAACTGGAAGTGCGACTTGTAGACACCATCTGTGTCACCACTTATGATGAACAGTCGCAGGGAGAGCCTGAAGTTTTAAAGAGATTTGAAGGGGACGGAGAAGGCTATCTGCTGATCGATGATCTGGTCGACACAGGGGCAACAGCTAAAATCGTCAAAGAGATGGTCCCTAAAGCTCATTTTGCTACGGTCTACGCAAAACCTGCCGGCAGACCTCTGGTCGATACATTTATTACTGAAGTGAGCCAGGACACCTGGATTCGATTTCCCTGGGATATGGAACTGGGTTATTCACAACCCATCGCTATTCGTTGATTAAGATTCCCTCTGGAACACGCTGCCTCTTTCAACTCGGTTGCCAATTGCCAGGCCATCATTGATGGAAAGGGCAATCAACTCCTTGCTCTTTTTACTCAATGCCCCATCACTAGATGCCTTTTCTTCCAATTCAAGAAAAAAGGGGTAGGTCTTGACCCCTTTTAAGAACTGCATGTAAAGCTCCTTGCGATCCTTTATACTCCGCTTTTTTTCAGAATTTTTACTCATAACCAATCTCATCTAAAAGATTTTCGACTTGATAAGGGTGTCGGGAGAAGTCGTCTCAACCTGGCTATTTCTGATATATGATCCAGCCCCAAAATTCGAAAAGTGGGTCGGTGGTTTTGACGTTTCTCGGTCTTGCCTGAATTTTTGCAATTCAGTCCTCTCCTGAAAAATCGAGAGCGAGAACTGAGTTTATTCAAATTTTTTTGATCTGTTACTAAAATATTTGAATAAACCTTCCATTAAAGTTGACATAGTCTTATTTTTACTTTTTACTAAAAGCTGGGTAACATGAAAATAAACCGGATCGCCAATCAAGATAGTTGGACCAGGATCGATATCATGGGAACGGAAAACGTCAGCAATCTGAAATGTGTCATCTGTGGCCAGGAGTACTCCGCGGAGCAGGTCGATTACATCTGTCCCAAGCATGGGACTGAGGGTATTCTGGACGTTCAATATGACTATGACCAAATCCGAGAAAACATCAGCAAAACGTCTTTGCTGCAAAACCCGGATCAGACTATCTGGCGCTATAAGCCTCTGTTGCCGGTCAATCCCGCTTCGCCGGTTCCACCACTTGCGGTAGGCGGAACCCCTCTTTATGATGCGATCAATCTTTCACAAAAACTGGGCCTGAAGAAGGTCTGGGTTAAAGATGAGGGCCTTCAGCCCACGGCCTCATTTAAGGACCGGGCCAGTGCCCTGGCTATTGTCAAGGGCAGGGAAAAGGGTGCGGAGATTATCACGACAGCCAGCACCGGGAATGCCGCAGCTGCCTTGAGCGGCCTCTGTGCCGCCATGAATCAGAATAATATAATTTTTGTTCCCGATTCCGCTCCCCAGGCAAAAATTGCGCAACTGTTGACGTTTGGATCCACCGTGATGCTGGTCAAGGGGACTTATGATCAGGCGTTTGATCTCTGCATGAGCGCCGCAACTGAATACGGCTGGTATAACCGCAACACCGGTTACAACCCCTATATGACTGAAGGGAAAAAAACAGCTGCTTTTGAAATCTGTGAACAGTTGAATTGGAATGTTCCAGATCGTATTTTTGTCAGTGTGGGGGACGGTTGTATCATAGGAGGGATTCATAAAGGACTCAAAGACTTGAAAGCCATGGGCTGGATTGAACAGATACCAAAACTCGTCGGAATTCAAGCCGAAGGTAGCAGCTTTCTATACGAAGCCTGGAAAAATGATGAAGATGTGCTGACCAAGTCACCCATCCAGACCAAAACCATAGCGGATAGTATCAGCGCGGGGCTTCCCCGGGACCGGATCAAGGCCATGGCCGCTGTCAAAGAGTCGGAAGGTGAATTTATCTCTGTCAGTGATACCGAAATACTGGCTGCAATGATTGAGCTGGCCAGGAGCACAGGGGTATTCTCTGAACCGGCCGGCGCCGCTGCAACTGCCGGGCTGGTCAAGGCCGTCAACGAAGGTCGATGCGGGCCGGACGAAACAGTGGTAGTTTTCAACACCGGTAATGGTCTAAAGGATATTCCAGCCGCCATGATAGCAGTTGAAAAGTCAGGGACACAAGCCCTACAGGTCGAGCCCGACATGGAACAATTAAGACAAATGTTATCGAAAGAATGATGTCCCCCTGGAGGCTCATCTACTGGATGTGCCTTAGGAAGTCAGCAAACAGACTTAAAAACAGTATCCTACTACATAAATTCCTAGACACCTAAGGAGACAAAATGATCGATCTGACTGTAAATCCGGAAATCCTTGAGAGAGCCATCGGTCGTGCCAAGGAGAGACAAATCATCGTTCCCACATTCAAACAGCAAAGAGACCCCAGCCTGATTCCGGCTAAAATTGTCGAAAAGTTGCAGGACGTCGGCCTTTGGGATATCAACCCCCTCAATCTTTTTCGCATTACCTGGCACAATGAGCCGTTGGAGACCGGCGGTGGCTTTGGTGGCGTTAATTTTCTGGAATTTCCAAAAGAGTTGACCGGTGTGGACGCCCGCATCGTTGCTGTGGTCGGAAAATGGTTTCCTACCGGAGCCCATAAGGTTGGAGCTGCTTTTGGCTGCCTGGTACCCCGACTGGTAACAGGTCAATTCGATCCCACGACACAGAAATCGGTATGGCCATCAACAGGAAACTACTGTCGGGGCGGTGCTTATGATGCAGCACTCTTGGCCTGTGATTCTATTGCCATCCTGCCGGAAGAGATGAGCCGAGAGCGGTTTGAATGGCTGCAGGATGTCGCAGGGGAAGTTATTCGAACACCAGGATCTGAAAGCAACGTCAAGGAGATCTTCGACAAATGCTGGGAGTTGCGAAAATCGGGTCAGGACCTGTGTATCTTCAATCAATTTGATGAGCTGGGAAATTATCTCTGGCATCATGAAATCACCGGACCTGCCATGGAGGAGGTTCTTCAGCAGGTAATGGGTGATACAGATCGTTTCAGGGGCGTGGTATCCGCCACTGGGTCCGGTGGCACCATCGCAGCCGGCGATTATTTGAAAAAACAGTATCCACTCAGTAAGATCGTTGCCAGTGAAGCTTTGCAATGCCCGACTCTTCTGAACAACGGCTTCGGGGCACACCGCATCGAAGGGATCGGAGACAAGCATATCCCTTGGATTCATAATACTAAAAATACCGATTTCGTCACCGCGATTGATGACGAAATCCCCATGAGCCTGATTCGACTCTTCAACGAACCCAAGGGTCAGGAACTATTGAAGCAAAAGGGGATTTCACCAGAATTTGTGGACAAACTGGACATGGTCGGTATCTCAGGTGCATCTAATCTGGTCAGCGCCATTAAATTTGCCAAATACTATGAGATGGACAGCAATGATGTCATCATGACCGTCATGACGGACTCAATGGACATGTACGGTAGCCGGCTCCAGGAATTAACAACTGAGCGGGGTGAGTTTTCGGAGACGGATGCTGCTATTGCATACGAAAACAGGCTTCAGAGTCTGACTATCGATTTCATGGAGGAGCTGACCTATTACGGACGTAAGCGGATTCACAACCTTAAATATTACACCTGGGTCGAGCAGCAGGGTAAAACCCATGACGAAATCCAGGAACAGTGGAATAATGAAACCTACTGGACCGGTATCGTCAAATATGTGGATCAGATGGACGAGCTGATAGAGGCCTTTAATGAAAAGACTGGTCTGCTGAAAACCCTTTAAACAATCGGAACTGTCACTGTAATCGCCGCGCCTGGTATGAAACTCTTTCAGTTGGAGACTTGTTTCAAGATGATCTAGGCTCATAGCACTAAAACCCAAAACTCACTTCGTTCAAACAGTTGGGTTTTAACGCACCATTTCACCAAGACCATCTAAAAACTCGTCTTATCAACTGAAACAGTTTCATACCAGACGCTTTTGTACAGGGGCTGAAATAAAAAACAAAAAATAAGGAGTAGAAATGCCGTTAGATTTTAAAACCATTCTGCAGAAAGCAGAGGAGTATAAACCCCAGATGTCGAAGTTTTTGCGGGACATGATTGCCCTTCCCAGCGAAAGCTGTGATGAGGAAAAAGTGATCCAGCGAATCAAAGCAGAGATGGAGGCCGTAGGCTTCGACAGGGTCGAGATCGATCCCATGGGCAACGTTCTAGGGTATATTGGGACGGGTAGTCATTTGATCGCCATGGATGCACATATAGACACTGTTGGCGTCGGCAATCTGGACAATTGGGAATACGACCCTTATCAGGGATATGAAGATGATGAAATTATCATCGGCCGGGGCGCCACCGATCAAGAAGGCGGCATGGCCTCAATGGTATACGCAGGAAAAATCATCAAAGATCTGAATCTGCAAAATGACACTACGCTTCTCGTCACCGGCACTGTTCAGGAAGAGGACTGTGATGGCTTGTGCTGGCAGTATATTATCGAAGAGAGTAAGATCAAACCTGAATTCGTCGTCTCCACCGAACCGACTTCCTGCAGAATTCATCGGGGTCAACGTGGGAGAATGGAGATTCGGGTGGATGTCTCGGGAATCAGCTGTCATGGGTCGGCACCAGAGAGAGGAGATAATGCCATTTTTAAGATGGCACCCATTCTGTTAGAACTACAAGAACTCCACAATAATCTGATCACTGACGACTTTTTGGGCAAAGGTTCATTGACGGTTTCAGAGATTTTTTATTCATCTCCGTCCCGCTGTGCTGTAGCAGATGGATGCAGCATTTCCATTGATCGGCGCTTAACCCATGGCGAGAGCTGGGAGTTGGCTCTGGAACAAATCAGAGACCTGCCTTCGGTTAAAAAGTTTAACGGAGTGGTCACTATGTACGATTATGACAAACCGTCGTACACAAATTTGGTTTACCCGACAGAAGCCTATTTTCCAGCCTGGGTTCTCGAAGAGAACCATCCGGCATGCCAGACTCTTGTAGAATCCTATCGAGGGCTTTTCAGCGAAGAGCCGATTGTTGATAAATGGACCTTTTCCACAAACGGGGTTTCGATCATGGGACGCTACGGCATACCCTGCATCGGTTTCGGCCCGGGCCATGAAGACCAGGCCCACGCACCGAATGAAAAAACCTGGAAGAGTGAACTGGTAAAAGCGGCAGCTCTTTATGCTGCGATTCCATCAATGTACCTGAAAACGAAATAAATCGTGGTTCGCGCAGGTATTGCAATTTGAGACTTAACATCAAACTAACTAAGGGTCGGCTCAAAAATTACTCAAGTGTTTCGTCAGAAACACGTCGCTAAAGCATTCTATCGGCAAAATGTCCAGTCTTTTGGGGACTTCAGGGTCGGCTTAAAGATTACTTCACGTTCTGTCTGTAAAATGTCCGGCTTTTGGGACTTTTCACAGACAGATTAAGTTAAGTTATTTTTAAACGACCCCTATGCAGACAGTTTATGCCAAGTTATTTTTGTACGATCCCTGAGATTGTTTCAGGAGCAAGGGAGAATGGGGAAATTCGCTGTTGTGGCAATCGGCGGGAATTCGCTGATACGAGATAAAAACCGACGCCGAGTCGAAGATCAGTACCAGGCAATTGTTGAAACAGCAGTGAGTCTGGTGGATATCATCGAGTTGGGGTATCGCATTGTGGTCACTCACGGAAACGGTGCTCAGGTCGGTTTCATCTTACGCCGCTCGGAAATCGCTTTTAAAAGTGAAGGGCTGCATTTTGTCCCTCTGGTCAGCTGTGTGGCGGATACCCAGGGCGCCATTGGCTACCAGATCCAGCAAGCTTTGAATAATGAATTCAAAGTCAGGGGCATCGATCAACAAGCGGTCACAGTCATCACTCAAGTCAAGGTGAATGGGAGCGACCCGGCATTTGACAACCCTTCAAAACCTATCGGGGCCTTCTACAGTGAGAAGGAGATTGTATCTCTGACAAAATCACACCCCGACTGGCAACTGGTGGAGGATGCTGGCAGAGGCTACCGACGCGTCGTCCCGTCACCGAAACCCATTGAAATCATCGAGCGCAGAGCCATTCAATCTCTGGTTAATGATGATTTCTGTGTCATCTCTGTGGGCGGGGGCGGCATACCGGTTATGGATACTGGCGATTCTCACCTAAAGGGAATCGACGCCGTGATCGACAAAGATTATTCTGCGGCCTTGCTTGCGCAAGATCTGAATGCCGATACCCTGATCATTTCGACCGGAGTCGACAACATCTGCCTCAACTATGGAACACCAGAGGAAAAGCCGCTTTCGAGAATCACATTGTCAGAGACCCGTCAGTACATTGAAGAGGGACATTTTGCCAAAGGTAGCATGCTCCCGAAAATGAAGGCCATTGTTGGATTTCTGGAACAGGGGGGTGAAAAGGCCATCATCGCCCAGCCCGAGCATTTGAAACAGGCCTTACAGGGAGAGATCGGCACCTGGATTATGAAATAATAATTGCCTTTCGTTCCCGTGTCAGGCCAGAATGTAGACATCCTATGTCTGTTAAACTTTCAATTCTTTAAAAACGTTACGTCTATGTGGTGATTTTTTTTTGCTATAAATGAGTAGATCATATTTCCTTTTTGACCTGACATGCAAAAAATAGCGGTAGAATTTACGCTTAATGACAATAGAATTAGTTTCAACGGAGACAAGGAGTTGTCTCTCTTGTCCTATTTACGAGAGCAGCGTCATTTGACTTCTGTGAAGGATGGCTGTTCTGGTCAGGGGGCTTGTGGGGCTTGTCTCGTGGAAATGGACGGCAAAGCTATTCTGGCCTGCCGTACGTCGATGGAAAAAGTGGCTGGAACCCGGATAGTGACCATTGAGGGATTCCCAAACCAATTGAAGGAAACCCTGGGCAAGGCATTTGTTGAAAAAGGCGCTGTCCAATGTGGATTCTGCACCCCCGGGTTTCTGGCGCGAACCCGAATTCTCCTTGAAAAAAATCCAGACCCTACCCGGCAGGAAATCAAAAAAGCCCTGACGCTCCATATGTGCCGTTGCACTGGTTATGTGAAAATTATTGACGCCATTATTCTGGCTGCGCAATCCCTGAGAGAGAACAAAGAAGTCAATCTGCAGGAATCTGGCAAAATCGGGAAGAGTTTGCCGAAATATGATGCGTACCAGAAAGCCATCGGACAAAGCGATTTTATAGCTGACATGCGCTTGGAAAACATGGCTTACGGCGCCCTGAAATTCAGTGCATTTCCCCGAGCTAAAATCATCCGCATCGACACCGCTGCAGCCGAGGCCCTGCCTGGCGTTTTGCGGATCTTTACCAGCCAGGATATTCCCGGAGAAAGAATCACCGGGCACCTCAAGGATGACTGGCCCCTGATGATCAACCAAGGTGAAATCACGCGTTATATCGGCGACGTATTGGCCGGTATTGTAGCAAAGACTGAGGCCATTGCCCGGGCAGCTGTAGATCTTGTGGTAGTCGAATATGAGGAAATGGAACCTTTGACAGATATGCTCGCCGCTGAACATAGTCCTATCCATGTCCATGAACAGGGGAATCTCCTCAGTCTCACTCACTTTAAAAACAGAGAGGAGGTAGACGCCATCCTGGCCGGTTCCGCTCATGTTGTCTCTGCCACATATGAAACCCAACGGGTTGAACATGGTTTTCTGGAGACAGAAGCCGCTATTGGCGAGCCTTGGGGAAGTGACGGAATCCGGATTTTTGTGCAGAGCCAGGGTATTTATGAAGATAACCGTTGCATCACCCGTATCCTGAATCTGCCCAGGGAAAAAGTGGATGTGACACTCATCCCTTGCGGTGGTGGCTTTGGTGGGAAAGAAGACCTGACGGTTCAGGGGCACGCAGCCCTTTTCTCCTATCTCCTGAAGCAACCGGTCCGGGTCCGCCTTAACCGGGAAGAGTCACTGCGTATGCATCCCAAGCGACACCCCATGATCATGAACTATCAAGTGGGGTGTGATCATCAAGGCAGGTTGACGGCCCTGAAAGCTGATATTGTAGGTGACACGGGGGCTTATGCCTCCCTGGGAGCTGCCGTTCTGAGCCGGTCAGCCGGTCATGCAGCTGGTGGGTACCACGTTCCCAATGTCGATATTACCGCTAAAGCGGTCTACACCAACAATATCCCCTGTGGCGCCATGCGTGGTTTTGGGGTCAATCAGGTGACGTTTGCCATGGAGAGTGCGATAGATGAACTCTGTGAAATTGGCGGATTCGATCGCTGGCAGTTCCGGTATGACAATGCTCTGGGAAACGGATCCAAAACGATCACCGGACAGACCCTCGTCGGGGGTGTGGGTCTGAAAGAAACACTGCTGGCAGTGAAAGACGAATTTCAGCAGGCTAAATACGCCGGACTGGCTATTGGCATCAAAAACATCGGTTTCGGAAACGGGTTGGTCGATGAAAGCGATGTCAAGATAGAAATCAAATCGGCGACCCAAATTAACCTCCATCATGGTTGGACTGAGATGGGACAGGGGATTGATACTGTAGCCATACAGATTTTCTGCGAAGAGTCGGGCATCAACACGCCTGGCATTATCAAAATCAAACGCAGTACAGCGGCAGGGATTGTGGGAGGGACCACCACGGCCAGTCGAGGCACTTTCCTGCTGGGAAATGCCATTATAGATGCGGCTCAAAAGATAAAAAAAGATCTGCAGCATGCAACACTGGCTGATCTGACCGGAAGCACATATTGGGGGCACTGGCGCTGCGACTGGACCACCGAGCCCGGTTCCGCTGAAGAATCGATCACTCATGTAGCATACGGATATGCGTCCCAAGTGGTCATCCTGAATGATGAGGGGTCGGTAGAGAAAGTGGTGGCCGCCCACGATATCGGCAGGGCGATCAATCCGGTTCTTGTGGAAGGCCAGATAGAAGGGGGCATCGCTATGGGATTGGGATATGCATTCTCCGAGGAACTGCCCTTGAATAACGGACAGCTCAAAACCACTCGTTATGGAAAACTGGGTATTCCCAGAATCAAACAGGTCCCGGAAATTGTAGTCAAGATACTGGAAGTTGCAGACCCTTATGGACCATATGGAGCCAAAGGGGTCGGCGAAATCGGGCTGGTACCAACCGCGGCAGCAGCAGCCAACGCCCGCTATCAGTTCGACAAAATCCGGCACTACCGCTTGCCGATCAAAACAGGGAAAGCATGACCATCTATCTTAAAGACGCCACATATATTAACTGGCAAACGCTCTCATTCAAAAAAGGTCATCTGGTAGTTTCACCCGGTGATAATGGTTCAGTATCAACGGTGGACCAACTTCCCCTTGATCCGGATCC
>PJEL010002072.1_pt1 | contig 18934 bp, 14 predicted proteins | sample 1853271 | NCBI WGS metagenome assembly PJEL01 (sample SAMN08108733, study PRJNA415343) | Invertebrate metagenome, whole genome shotgun sequencing project. | host: Globobulimina | place: Sweden: Gullmar Fjord | collected 2015-08
GGACTTGATGTGGGCGCAGCGGCATTTGTGCATGAGCAGTTGTTTGAGGCTCGAAAAGGTGGCGCTGGCGTTATTCTTATCTCTGAAGATCTGGAGGAGCTGCTTGCGGTTTCTGATCACATAGCCGTTATGTATCATGGGCAATTAAGTGCACCGACACCCGTTGATGAGGCTACACAGCAGCAATTGGGACTTTTGATGAGCGGTGAAGGTTTCGCAACAGACAATAAGGCGAAACATCATGCAGCTTGAACCCAGAACACATACACCCCTTTGGATGACCATATCCGCACCGATTATTGCGGTGCTTGTTGTGATGATACTGTGTAGTGGTTTGATCATGTGGGCTGGCGCACCCCTTTTGCATTCCTATGTGGCATTGGCAAAAGGAGCATTCGGATCCAAATTTGCGATCGCTGAAACCCTGGTCAGAGCAACACCTCTCATTCTGACAGGTCTTGCCGCTGCTGTTGCCTTCAGAGCGAAACTTTGGAATATCGGCGGTGAGGGGCAGCTTTATGTCGGGGCGCTAGCTGCGACGTATTTTGGAACCGGTATGATAAATCTGCCTGCGCCATTAATGATCCCGTTTCTGTTTACTGTTGGTGCCATCGCTGGAGGGCTGTTGTTACTGATCCCAGCACTCCTTAAAACCAGACTGAAAGTTGATGAGGTGGTGACAACATTGCTGCTCAATTTCGTGATCCTGCTCCTCGCAAATTATCTTCTGTTTGGCCCATGGAAAGATCCAATGGCGATGGGATGGCCGCAAGGGGCGCCAATTATCGACAGTGGTATATTACCAAAGTTGATCGCAAAGACGCGGCTTCATGGCGGGTTGATTTTCGCGGTTCTTGCTTCGTTATCTGTCTGGGTGGTCATGACAAAAACCAAATGGGGGCTGGAAATTCGTGCCGTTGGTCTCAATCAGGATGCTGCGAGTTTTGCCGGAATTCCTATCAACAAAACCATTATCCGGACAGCCTTGATCTCTGGCGGTCTTGCCGCCTGCGCTGGCGTGACGGAGGTTGCGGGTACCAAAGAATATCTGACTTTGGATATTTCTCCGGGATTTGGATATACCGGTATCGCAGTTGCCATGCTCGCGGGGCTTAATCCATTAGGTGTGATTGTTGCGGCTTTGTTTATTGCAGGTATCTATAACGGTGCCGACAGCATGAGCCGCGCGATGGATGTTTCAAACTATATTGCAGATGTGATCACCGCGGCCTCACTTCTTGTCGTGATGTTGGCGGTTATGCTGACACGCATGCGCATTCGATTTTCTTAAGGGAGAGGGCTTATGGATTTTTTTGATATGTTCCTCAATGTCGGTTTCTGGGCAGCCACCATTCGTATGGCGACGCCTTTGATTTTCGGCACCTTGGGAGAACTTATTTGTGAGCGGGCAGGAATATTAAATCTTGGTATCGAAGGCATCATGACTACGGGTGCCATGGTTGCGTGGATGTGGGTTTATCAGGGCGGTGATTTGTGGACTGCGGTTCTGGTCGCTGCCATGTTTGGTATGTTGTTTGGATATCTGCACAGTATTTTCTCGGTTTACATGGGACTATCTCAGCATGTTACCGGGATTGGCATCACCCTCCTTGCGACCTCGCTTAGCTACTATTCGTTCAGAATGTTGCTTCCGGATGTGACAACGCCGCCCAAAATTATTCCGTTTGAAGTACTCCCTATTCCGTTTCTGTCCGATATTCCAGTTATTGGAGAAGCCTTCTTTACGCAGTCACCACTAACGTATCTCGCCTTTATTTTGGTGGGAGTGGTCGCTTATGTTCTGTACAGAACACCGGTGGGCCTTGCCGTCAGGATGGTTGGTGAAAACCCGATGGCCGTTGAAGTACAGGGTATCGATGTTTATAAAGTGCGCACCGGGGCTGTAATGGTGGGAAGTGCATTTATGGCGGTTGGCGGTGCATTTCTGACAATTTCCGTATTTGATGCCTTCTATTTTGACATGATCAATGGGCGGGGCTGGATATGTGTTGCGCTGGTAATCTTTGCCTCCTGGCGCCCTGGTAAAGCGTTACTTGGTGCCGTCCTCTTCGCGGCCTTTGATGCAATACAAATACGCGTGCAACAATCCAGTGCATCGTTTATCCCCTATCAGTTTTTCCTGATGATGCCCTATGTTTTCAGCATTCTGGCTTTGATCATCATGTCGCGAAAAGCGGCTTACCCGAAAGCACTGCTGGTCCCGTTCAGACGTGGACAGCGTTGATTTGAAGTTAAGGAGCACCACACATGCTTGATCTGATTATTCGCCGCGCAAGGTTGGCCGACAGCACCGAAAAATTTTCTGATATCGCCATAATGGGCGGAAAGATTGTGGATGTTTCGACGGCACTGGAAGCCGAGGCCAGCGAAGAATATGATGCGGCAGGATATCTGGTGACCGCCCCATTTGTAGACAGCCATTTTCACATGGATAGTACACTTACGCGGGGGCGACCCCGTGTCAATGAAAGTGGAACTTTGCTGGAAGGGATTGCTTTGTGGGGAGAGTTGAAACCTCTGCTTGATGCCAAGGATATAAAAACAAGGGCGCATGAACTGTGCCGATGGGCCATTGCAAAAGGCAATCTGGCTATTCGCTCTCATGTGGATATTTGTGATCCGGAACTTTTAGCCGTTGATGCCCTTCTTGAAGTGGTTGAGGAAGTAAAACCCTATTTGGATCTACAGCTGGTCGCGTTTCCGCAAGATGGTTTCCTTCGTGATCCAAAGGCAAAAAATCAATTGATCCGTGCATTGGACAAAGGTGTTCATGTGGTCGGCGGGATACCACATTTTGAACGAAGCATGGAGGACGGCAGCACTTCAATTGATGAGCTGTGCCGGTTGGCCGCAGATCGGGGCCTTAGAGTAGATATGCATTGCGACGAAAGTGATGACCCTCTTTCGAGACATGTGGAAATGTTGGCGCAAAAAACAGTTGAATTTGGGCTTCAGGGGCGGGTTGCGGGCTCCCATCTCACCTCTATGCATTCCATGGATAATTATTATGTTTCCAAACTTATTCCGCTTATGAAGGAAGCAGAGCTTCATGTGATTGCAAACCCGCTGATCAATATCACGCTGCAAGCCCGCCATGATACCTATCCCAAGCGCCGAGGAATGACACGGGTTAAGGAACTTGCAGAAGCTGGTTTAAATGTGGCGTATGGACATGATTGTGTGATGGATCCCTGGTACTCTCTGGGAAGTCATGACATGCTGGAGGTTGCCTCAATGGGGTTACACGTTGGGCAGATGACAGGCCAATCGCAAATGCGGGAGGCATTCTGTGCTGTAACGTCAAACGGCGCGAAGGCTCTGGGGATCGATGGGTATGGGACTGAAGTTGGGTGCAATGCGGACCTTGTTGTGTTGCAAGCGCGGGATGAAATTGAAGCCCTGCGTCTTCGCCCAACCCGGTTAGCCGTATTCCGGCGCGGCCAGAAAATAGCAATGTCGCCAGAGCAGATTTCAACGGTGCTTATGGGGGGCAAATCATTCCCTGTGGATTTTACGATTTAAACTCAGCGCTGTAACGTGGCTATATCTATATATAGAGCTATTTAAGCGTGATCCTCCAAGATCATATCCGCCCCCTTCTCTGCTGCCATGATAACGGGAGCATTGGTGTTACCAGACGTTAGTGTTGGAAATATAGACGCATCAACAACTCGCAAATTCTTTAGCCCATACACATTTAGCCGCGGAGTAACCACATCCTGTTTCGAATTGGTTCCCATGCGACAGGTTGACACTGGATGGAAAACTGTTCCGCTTCGGTTCTTGATATCTTCCCGCAAGCCTTCACTATCATGTACGTTCCCTCCCGGTAGAATTTCCTGCTCAATTATCGAAGACATGGCCGGTGCGCTTGCAATTTTTCTCAAAATCCTGGCACCCAGATACATATCTTCCAAATCACCTTTGTCGGAAAAATAATTTGGTTGAATGGCAGGATGCTCAAACGGATCTGCAGACTTCAACCTAATTCTTCCTCTGCTTTTCGGCTGTGTTGGTTGAATACTCAGCAGGAACCCAGAAAAGGGATCGGGATTCATTAATGGTCTCTCCCCCGGTGGTGCTTTTGTGTAACTCACAGGGGAGAAAAACAATTGCATGTCAGGGCGGGCTAAATCTGCGCGAGACCGTATAAATCCACCCGCCTGATTTACACCCAAAGAGAGGGGGCCTCGACGGGTAAGAACGTATTGCAAGCCATACCGTAATTTCCCAAATAAAGGGCGAAGCTGGTCATTCAGTGTCGGAACGCGAGAACGGTACAAATAATCTATTGCGAGATGATCCTGCAAATGACTGCCCACAGCAGGCGCATCCTTCACAATTTCAATTCCTAAAGCGGCAAGTTCTTTCGCACACCCAACGCCTGAAAGCTGAAGCAATTGCGGAGAGTTGACAGCACCTGCGGAGAGAATAACTTCTCTATGCGCAAAAGCCTGAAGCACTTTTCCTTTTTGCTCATATTCAATTCCTACCGCTTTTTTTCCTTCGAACAATACTCTTGTTGCGTGCGCTTGTTTCTCGACCCTTAGATTGGATCGCTTGCGAGCTGGAGACAAATAAGCGCGGGACGCCGACATTCGAAATCCGTCCTTTGCTGTATTTTGATAGAGCCCTACCCCGTCCTGGGTTGCCCCATTAAAATCCGGATTGAAAGGATAACCACACTCTTCACCTGCTTTGATAAATTTCTGGCAAAGCGGGTGTAAATCGCGGCTCATATCGGACACATATAAGGGACCTTTATCACCTCTAAATTCATTCCCGCCTACAGAATTTTGTTCAGATTTCTTGAAGTATGGAAGAACGTCCTTCCATCCCCAGCCAGTGTTTCCCTGTGCCTCCCATTCATCGAAATCTTCTTGCTGACCTCGAATATAGACCATGGCATTGATAGAGCTTGACCCGCCCATGACCTTACCGCGCGGCCAATAACTGCGTTGACCATTCAGGCCCGCTTCTGGTTCGCTTAAATACATCCAGTTGATGCGCTTATTATAAAATGCCTTACCATAGCCGATAGGCATCTGAATCCAGAGATTTAGATCCGATCCCCCGGCTTCCAACAACAGGACACTGTATTTTCCGTTTTCTGTTAGCCTGTTTGCCAGCACGCAACCCGCCGATCCTGCACCAACAATGATAAAGTCATACTGTTTCTTGTCCACAATCAGTTGTCTTTCTTTTCGCGTTGTACTGCCACCATAATTAATGCCATTAAGGCCGACCCGATCATAAGGGCAAACGAAACAGCATTAAGGACAGGTGTCGATCCGACCTTAACCATGCGATCATACATTGTGATTGTGAGCGGGGCTTCCGATCCAACCAACATCAAGGTCGTATTAAAATTCTCAAAGGAAACCAAAAAGGCGACTAAAGCACTGGCGATCAGTGCAGGTTTAAGAAACGGCAGTGTTATAGTCCGTAAAACCCGAGCTCTTTGTGCCCCCAAATTCAAGGCAGCTTCTTCCAAAGTGAGGTCGAGTTTCTGCAACCTTGCCGTAATCACAAGCGACGTAATGGTCGTAACAAAAGAAAACTGACCAAGAACAACAAGCGTCAAACCGGGACGTAAAAACTCCAGATCATACCCAAAAGCGTCCTCAATTCCGGTTGCAATCGTACTTGCAAGCACCAAGATGGAAATTCCAAGGATAACGCCCGGGATCACCAAAGGAACGACCATCATGATGTAAAAGAAACTCTTGCCTGGAAATTTACCGCGCACGAACAAAAATGCATTACAGGTGCCCACGAAAACGGAAAGAGCTGAAACACACACCGCGATCACGAAGGAATAATATAATCCGCGCAACAATCTTCGATCATGCAACATCCCCAGTTTTGGCTCGCTATCATTAAAGAACCAATCCAAGGTAAAACCACGCCACGGAAGTGCTGGAAAAAGAGAGTCATTGAAGGCGAACATACCGGCTGAAAACAGAGGCGCCGCAAGGAAGAGGAAAAACGCTATCATGTAGCAACGATAGGCCCAAGTATAAGCAGGATTTTTAATCATGACATTAATCCTTTGCTACGGTAGTAGCCAACGTTTGGCCCGTTAAACGCAAACCTAACCAGACTACAAAAGAAGTGAAGGCCAAAAGAAGAAAACCAAAAGCAGCCCCGGATTCCCAATTGAAACGCGTAATGAACTGATCATATATCTGCTCAGTGAACCAGCTACTATTTTTCCCACCGAGTAAAATAGGGGTCAGGTAGCTACCCGCCGCAAGCATAAAGACCACAATCGAACCCGCGACTATGCCCGGCATTGCATAAGGGATGATAATCCGGCGTAAGACAGTGAAACCACTTCCCCCCAGATTATAGCCCGCTTCGACCATGGAATCGTCCATACCATCCAAAGTGGAAACCAAAGGGACGATCATGAACAACATTACCGTATACACCATGCCTATAATGACGGTTACATCATTGTACAGGAATTCAACGGGACCGTTGGTAATGCCGATCCATTGGAGCAAACCAGATATCATGCCGGTTTCCCTTAAGAGCAATATCCATCCGAAAGTACGGATCAATTCGCTAACCCAAAGAGGTAACAGACACAGTAGAAATAATGCTCCCTTGCTCCTATTCTTGGCGATTTTCGCAATATAATAAGCAACAGGGAAGCCGATTAATAACGCCAATACAGTCACCAGAATTGAAATGGAGGCCGTACGAAGCAATGTGTTCCAGTAAATGGGCTCGTTAATAAATTCAACATAGTTGCCAAACCCATATTCATAATTTTTAAAAGAAATTTTTTCACGGAATGAAAGAAATAAAATCCCCATATGAGGTATTACAATCAACAGCAGGATCCACATTGCAAACGGCGCCATAAGCAAAAACAAGGTCAGGCGCTTAATATCTTTTTGTACCATCGTCGAAGCCTCTCTTACGCTGTATTGGCGTTGAAACAGGAACTCTGATCCTGAGACCACCGAAGATCGACAACGTCACCCGGTTTCAGATCATTCGTACCGCCCTTCAGTAGAAAATCCGCCTCAATCAGCTGATCCTGTTCTGAGCGGACCAGAACACGACTGTTCGCACCGTTAAACAAAAGACTATCGACCACACCGCGCTGACCATTAAGTCCCTCCTGATGTATCAGTTGGTCTCCGTTTGCTCGACTAACTGAAATGAATTCAGGGCGCACAAAAACCTCGACCGCAGTTGCCTTTTCGGAGGTGCCTTTGTCGTGGGGCTTGCCCATCATTGTGAGACCTGCATCCGTTTCAATTTTAACTTCAGAACCACTGGCACCGACAACACGTCCTTTCCAGCGATTTGCATCTCCGACAAAGCCAGCAACGAATGCACTGCTTGGATTGTGATATAACTCCTGCGGGGTGCCAATTTGTTCAAATTGTCCCTTATTCATAACCGCTACATTGTCTGACATTACTAGTGCTTCAGATTGATCATGCGTAATGTAGATAAAGGTTGTATTGAACTGATGTTGAAGCAGTTTTAGCTCAATTTTCATGCTTTCGCGCAACTTCAGGTCCAAAGCACCTAATGGCTCATCCAAGAGCAATACATCCGGATCTAAAACCATACAACGAGCAATAGCAATGCGCTGTTTCTGCCCACCCGATAATTGGTGAACTTCTTTGTTTGCTACGTCTGGTAAACTTACCCGTTCCAAAACATCCATGACACGGCGACGGATTTCATCTTTGCCAGCACCATTACACCGAAGCCCATAAGCGATATTCTCAAAGACATTCATCATCGGAAATAGTGCAAGATGCTGGAAAACCATCTTGACGTTTCTCTTGTTCGGGGGGGTTGCGACAACCGAACGGCCTTTGATCTGAATATCACCACTTGAAGGTGTCTCAAACCCAGCAATCATCCGCATTAGCGTCGTTTTTCCGCAACCAGAAGGCCCCAGAATGGAAAAAAAAGAGCCTCTGGGGATCTTGAAAGAAACGTCATCTACCGCCTTCAAAGAACCAAAACTCTTGCCTAAAGAGTTGCACTCCAGATCATATTCCATAACTGCCTACCAAATAAAAATACGGGGAGGCACAGGAAGCCTCCCCAAAGGGTTACACACAAGTTTGATCGTTAGTTGGAAGTTGCCGCTTTGATACGTTCCAGCGTCTTGCCTTCCATATCCACAACACCAGGAGGAATGTTGGCAAAGAATTTCAGGTTCGCAATCGCCTTATCATCAAAGGCTGCTTTCACAGCAGCTCTTTTGTCTTCCGGCATAAGGTCAACACCGCCATTTACAGCTGCTATTGCACCGGTACTTCCAGAAACCAAGGGAATGATGTCTGGTTGCATGACAAAATTTATCCACTTGTAAGCAGCTTCTTCGGCTTTTGTTTTACGCGGCAAAGTAAATGTATCAATCCATGCCAAGGCGCCTTCCGATGGCGGAATAAAAACAATATTGGAATTTTCGCCAAACAATTTGTATGCGGTTGAATCCCACGTTTCAGAAGCCACTATTTCACCAGATAACATCATGCTGGATAGATCGTCACCACCTTTCCAATACGTCTTTATGTTGGCTTTACAGGCGATCAGTTTTTCTGCGACACGATCAAGTATGGATTGGTATTTGGTTAAATCTGAATACGCAGCGAACGGATCCTCTCCCAGCGAAAAGGCCGTACCAAGCAGTATGGTACGTTTCAGCCGCATCGAAGTCTTGCCGGCATAGGCAGGATCACACAAGTCCCCCCAACTTTTAAAATTTGGGGCTTTCGATTTATCAGCCATCAAACCTGAAGTACCCCATTGATGAGGTACCGAGAATACTTTGCCGTCAATTGTAGTGTTTGCCTTCACGCCAGCAAGCAAACTGGGATCCATGTTCGAGGTATTGATTTTCGACAGATCCATCGGCTTGTAAATATTGTATTCTAGCTGCGCAGCATGAATGCGGTCGTGGCTTGGCTGCGCTAAATCAAACCCCGCCCCACCTGTTGCTCGCAATTTCGAAACCATTTCTTCGTTATTGGAGAACGTGACCTCGACTTCGATGTCTGGGTATTTTGCCTCAAACATTTCAATGACTTTATCGGGCGCATAACTACCCCAAGTCAGAAGACGTAATTTTTCCGCGTTGGCTACTCCACTTGTAACTGCCAACAAAGCAGCGGTAACAACACCACCTAAAATTATTTTTTTCATTCAGCCTTACTCCCTTTTTGAATGTGCCTCACTATCAGGGCCTGTGTCCCTCAAATGACCGGTTCCGTTTTCCGCCCTGTTATTTTGCTATTCGGAATCCAGTTTTTGAAACATACTGCGTCATTGGTATTTTAAATATATCCATTGTGGATAATTCATAAGACCAATTTCAAATTGTCATTTTTGTGAGATAGAACTACAAGAATTCTTAGCTACATTTGCAGGCAACAAAGCGCGTTCTGAAATATGCTTGACGGTTTTTATGTAGGTGAAATTATCAGGAAATAGTTTGGAAGACTTCTGACAGGCACTTTACGCCAGCCCGGATAGACGCAGGGGGAACGGATCCAAAGCCGAGAACCAACCCTCTTTTTTGAATAGGCGTCACACAATACTCACTGATAGGGCGGACTTTAATGCCCTGCTGCCTAGCAGCGGCTTCGATCGCCAGTTCATTTACATCCTTGGCAAAATAACCAACGGTATGCAAACCACTTTGTGTTGGCTGTACGGTCAGCATTTCAGCCAAATCTTCCTCAGCAGATTCAATCAATGCACGATATCTTTCAGCGTAGATTTGACGCATACGACGGATATGAGTTGCAAAATGCCCTTCACTCATAAAGCTGGCGATAGTGGCTTGCAGACTTGTCGGCACCCCATGCAGGCAAGCCCGGCATAGATTTTCGAAAGTGGAAACCAGGCGCGGGGGAGAAATAATAAAACCTACGCGCAAAGACGGGAACAAGGACTTGGAAAAAGTACCAACATAGATTACCCGGCCATTGGTATCGACACTTTTAAGTGTCGGCAGAGGTTGACCACCGAAATAAAATTCACTGTCATAGTCATCTTCAACAATCCACGCATCAGCCTGTTCAGCGGCATTCAGCAATGCAAATCGACGACGCAAGCTCATCACGACACTCAAGGGTTGCTGGTGCGAGGGCGTCACAAATGCAAGCCTGAAATGAGGCGCTTGCTCCAGACCATTTTCCACAGAAAGTCCTTCTTCATCTACGGACACCGGAACAATATCAGCACCACAGGCAACAAAACTATTGCGCCCGCCGACAGCACCTGGATTTTCGAACCAAACTCGATCTCCCGGATTAAGCAAGCTATTGCCAACTAACTGAAAAGCATGCTGCGCGCCGCCAACTATGAAGATCTGCTCAGGATCACATTGAATACCGCGGCTTGCATTTACATGTGACGCAATGGCCCGGCGCAGTTCAGGTAAACCTTGCGCATCCCCGTATCCCATTATATCGCTGCGAGCGCCTCTCCAATGACGCGCAGAAAGCTGGGCCCATTGAGCCATTGGAAAGGCTTCGAAATCAGGAGAACCTGTCACGAAGGGTACAGCTTCATTATTTAGAAGATCGCGTGGTGCAAAATTACTCACCGCATGAGTAGTCGCGTGCGACAAACGAGGAGGTTGGCTTGCCACTTCAGTATCAACCGCGCCCATATGAACGGGCCGTTCTGAATTCAGAACATCACTAACATAAGTTCCTGCCCCTTGCTGAGCCTCCAACAAACCTTCAGACATTAAGCGATCAAGAGCATTTATCACCGTTGTCCTTGAAACCCCTAATTCCCTAGCCAGCGTTCTGCTTGCAGGAAGTCGCTCACCCGCATTAATTCCACCTGACAAAATCACATCTCGGATTCCCATATATAGCTGAGTTGTCAAATTCTTTGACTCTGTAGGATCAAGAGTAATCGAGGTTAATAATGCGCCGCCGGAATATTTCACTTGCAGTTCACTTCCACTTTGATGGTCCAGATGAGTTTGTCAAAATTGGTATCTTCAATATGTCATAATGGATCTTATGGATAGCCCATTTTTCCGTATTGTCTGAATAACGACAGTCCAGTTTGGGATATTCGCCATCGTGGGCATATAAAAATTGAAATAGCGAGAGATCCATGAAAATCAAAAGCATAGAGACTTTCACAACAGAAGATGTTTGTTTCACCCGCGTCACGACAAATGAAGGCAATCAAGGTTGGGGGCAAACAGCCCCTTATTGTGCTGACATCACGGCTCAGGTTATTCACCGGCAAGTTGCTCCCTATTCCCTCGGAGAAGATGCCCTGAACATAGATCATTTAATCGACATCATCCCTGAGAAAGAACACAAGTTCCCGGGATCATACCTTCGCCGTGCAATTGGAGGGCTTGAAACAGCTCTTTGGGATATGCGCGGAAAGAGTGAAGGAAAAAGTGTCTGCGAATTGATCGGAGGTACACCTGGTCAAATTCGTATCTATGGGTCTTCTATGAAACGAGACATAACACCGCAAGACGAAGCGGATCGGATGATGCGGCTGCGTGATGAACAGGGCTTTGATGCATTTAAATTCAGGATCGGTGCTGAATGCGGTCGAGATCAAGATGAATGGCCAGGCCGCACTGATAAAATTGTTCCAACCATGCGCAAAGCATTGGGTGATGATGTCGCGCTTCTTGTCGATGCAAACTCATGTTATTCACCAAAACGCGCCATCGATATTGGCAATTTTCTTCAAGATCATGGCATTAGCCATTTTGAGGAACCCTGCCCCTATTGGGAGTATGATCAAACCAAACAGGTAACCGATGCCTTGGCTGTTGATGTGACAGGCGGTGAACAGGATTGTGAGTTGCAAAATTGGCGTCGAATGATTGATATGAGGGCAGTCAATATAGTACAGCCCGACATCTGTTATCTGGGCGGAATGAACCGGACATTGCGTGTTGCAAAAATGGCTGAAAATGCTGGAATAAGCTGCACCCCTCATTGCGCAAATCTGTCCATGGTGACGCTGTTTACCATGCATTTGCTACGGGCTATCCCAAATGCCGGTAAATATCTGGAGTTTTCGATTGAGGAAGAAGATTATTACCCATGGCAATATGGCCTATTTGTCGAAGACCCTTTTTCTATAACTAATGGCAAAGTAACTGTAACTGACGCCCCAGGATGGGGAGTCGAGGTTCATCCTGAATGGCTTGCCAAAGCCACATACCAGATCAGTGAGTTGGTTTAATGCGGAATTCTACTGAAGCCCTCGTCAAACAGGTTATTGAAACTGGGAAAATCGATAATTTACCTGAGAAGCACTTCATCGATGGCGTATTTCAGAATGCTCAATCAGGCAACAGAATGGAAACATTTGATCCTGGCACAGCCAAGGCATTCACCAGCTTTGCAGATGGCGATAAAGATGATGTTGATGCTGCGGTACTAAATGCAAAAGCTGCACTGAACGCTGAATGGCGAACAACAACACCAGTGGAACGTTCCCGAATACTACGCCGCGCATCAGATCTCATATTGGAAAATGCATCACGCCTTGCTGTTGCCGAAACTCTTGATTGCGGAAAACCGCTTAATGAATCTTTGGCGGATGTTAAAGGAGCATCACGTGCGTTCGAGTATTACAGCGGCGCGTGCGATAAACTGCAGGGTGAAACCTTCCCATTGGGAAAGGATTATTTGGGATATAGCATTCAGGAACCTGTTGGTGTTACCGCTCAGATTATTCCTTGGAATTTTCCATTTTCTACAGCCGCACGCGGCATTGCGCCTGCCCTTGCTGCAGGTTGCACAGTAGTCGCAAAGCCTGCAGAGCAGACCCCTCTCACGGCTCTTATGCTGGCTGATATCCTCCATAAATCGGGCTTGCCAAAAGGTGTTTGCAATGTTGTTACCGGAACCGGCGCAAAGGTGGGCGCTCCTTTGGTTGCACATCCAGATATCAACCACATCACCTTTACAGGATCCGTAAATACTGGCATTTCCGTTATGAAATCGGCAGCAGATAACGTAACCCGGGTCCTCTTGGAACTTGGTGGGAAATCTCCTGTAGTCGTCCTTAAAGATTGTGATATGGAAGCTGCATTAAGCGGCGTTGTCGGCGCCATTTACGAAAATGCCGGCCAAATCTGTTCCGCTGGATCAAGATTGGTAATCGAAGAACCCATTCATGAAGAATTTATTGAACGTCTAATTAAACACACAAAAAATCTATCAATTGGTCATGGCATACGAGATCCTCAGCTAGGACCGGTAAACTCGTTTGAACACTTGAATAAAATTGAAGGATTTGTTTCGGCTGCTCGTCAACGAGGTTGCGAAATTGTTACTGGTGGTAACATAATGAGCACACCTGACGCTGGATCAGGATGGTTTTTTGAACCCACGATCATTAACAATCTTGAAACTAATGACCCTCTGGTACAGGAGGAAATCTTTGGTCCTGTATTGGCTGTTCAAGTAGTCCGTGATCTTGATGAAGCAATCGCTGCCGCCAATGGAACTGAATTCGGATTAGCGGCTGGCATTTACACTTTGGATAATTCTGCGGCTCACAGATTTGCACGAGACGTCGATGCGGGGCAAGTCTATATAAACGAGTATTTTGCAGGCGGAATAGAAGTACCGTTTGGCGGCAACAAAAAATCTGGTTTTGGACGAGAAAAAGGCCTCGAAGCGTTGAGGAGTTATTGCAAGCTCAAAAGTGTTGCTGCAAGGATCTGAAGAGACAACTCCCTGGTATCTTCAATTCTTGTGCATTTCTCGGGATTTCATTGTTCGCAGCAATGTTTCCTGAGAAATTGCATCATTATGATGCACTCTCTAAAATGGGACAGTTTTAATTATAAAACAGTAATGCAAATTTTGCATGGCTGAAAATAGTCAGTATCCTATAAACGATCGTTTATGAGACATTTTTTTGTATGGTTCTGTTGCAAAATCAAACTCTCTCTCATCTCACCAGGCAAATTGGTTTATTATATATTGATTTCATCAATCAATATTTGTTAGCTGTTCAAGAGTAAGCATCGGTTGTGCTGGGAAGATAACAAATGGTCGACAGAAAAATTGTAAAAGCAATCATTGAGCGAACCTGGAAAAATCCTGAACTAAAGGAAGCCAATCTGGCAGAGTCCGATCTGCATAGGGCTAATCTGCAGGGCGCTGATCTCCAAGGGGCCAAACTGATGCAAACCGATCTTTTGGAGGCCGATCTGACGGGAGCCAATCTGGTGGAAGCCAATTTGCATGGCGCCGATCTGAAGCTGGCCAAACTGCAGAAGGCTAATTTGCAGAGGGCCAATCTGCAACGGGCGGTTCTACAGGAGGCCAATCTGACGGAAACCAATTTAGCGGAAGCCGATCTGCCTAGAGCCGATTTGACGGAGGCCAATCTGACGAGAGCCAATCTGCAGGGGGCCAATTTGCAGGGAGCTAACTTGTTGAGAGCCAATCTAAACGGAGCAATTCTGCAAGACGCCAAACTTGAACCCAATCAGGCGAGAGCCGATTTGCAGGGAGCTATTCTGCAAGGGGCCAATCTGCAAGGGACCAACCTACTGGGTGTCAAACTGTCAAACACCAATTTGGAACAAGCGTCAATCAACGATGATACCCAAATTAGTTTACCTGAAGGGTGGATTGTTGAGGATGGCATAATCCATAAAGTGCTTGATCCAGAACCCCTAAATCAAATCCCAGAGAATTCGGATCAACCGGAAACCGACGAGAAAAAACACACACCAATTTTGAGAGCAAAGCCTGAGGACCGTGTTGGGCATCCTGATTATATTGCGCTAACTTCAAGAATAACCACAAGCCGTAATAAAAGTACAGATAGCGCAAAAGAACTATTGGAAAAACTGGATGGATTCTATGGGTGGGATCAAGATCGTCCTCCGGGATCCAATAAGGGAAAAATACAATTAAGCGAGGCTGACCTAACGGCTATCAAGCAAGTTCTAAATGCAGAAATAGAGCTTCAGAACTCTTCAGCAATACCCAGGAAATTCGGCAATATATTCAAGGAAATTCTTATCTTTTTGACTGAAAAGCTCGACCAACTCAAAGACCTTTATCGTCAAGAAATAAAAGCACTAAATAAATCCAAACTAGCCGGATTAGCAACAATCATTACTTTGCTGGGTGCTGCAATTAGCGCGTTAAATAGCTTTCTCGCCTGGTTCTAACCGTCTAAAGCTTTGTGATATAGATATATACGGTTCTGTTCCAGTAAAATGTCGCCATTTGAAATCAGACATCAGAAACCCTTTCCCAGAATGTGGTTATTTAAGGAACGGTACGCCTGATGCGATTTTTTGCAACAGTGCCCATTAGAAACCCCTTCATAGAGTGCGGTTATCTAAGGGACGATACGCTTACAACAGAGCCACAGGACAGGCACTCTAATTGTGAGAACACAACATTAGGGTTATGTCTTTGAATTCATCCTCCTCTGGCAACACGGGTTGAGAGCCCAAATCATCCACACAAGCAAGTTTAAGTTGCGAAGGTGTCAACTTCGCGCTGATCAAGATTGCCTTGGTCAAATTCGCCCCGCTCAAATCCGCTGCGGTCAAGGTCGCGTTGGTCAAATTCGCGTTGGTCAATTGCGCCCCACTCAATTTGGCTCTGTTCAAATCCGCTCCAGCCAAATTCGCCCCGTTCAAATCCGCCGGAGCCAAATTCGCCCCGCTCAAATCCGCCCCCATCAAATACGCCCCGCCCAAATATGCAGTAATCAAATTCGCCCCTCCCAATTGCGCCCCTCTCAAATCCGCCTCTAACAAATAAGCCTCGGTCAAATCCGATCCAATCAAATACGCCCTGTTCAAGTGAGCCCTGGTCAAATCTGCCCTCCTCAATATCGCCCCACTCAAATCTGCTAAGCTAAAATCCGCCCACCTCAAATCCGCCCCACTCAAATTCGCTCCAGTCAAATTCGACCTGCTTAAGTCCGCCTTGGCCAAAATTGAATTGGTTAAATTCGCCTTGGTCAAATTCGCCCCGCCCAATTTCGCCTCTGTTAAATTTGCCTTGGTTAAATCCGTCTCTGTCAAATTCGCATTGGCCAAATTCGCCTTGGTCAAATTCGCCGAGATCATATCGGCGTTAGCCAGATTTGCTTCGATCAAATTGGCTTTGGTTAAATCCACCGCACTCAATTCCACTCCGTTTAGGTTTACTTTTTTAAGAGACACTTTATCCTGCCAACAATAGTCCATCCAATGGATGCAGTAGGCACTTCGATTGAGAGATTCGAGCGCTTCCTTTGCTCCCGTATTTCCGTCTAATGGAACATTGACGAGTGACCAGGCATTTACTCGCCTTTGGTCAGCAAGAGATTGAATCTCAATCCAACCGACTGTCCCAACAACAGGAAAAGCAAAAAGAGCAAGAATAAGTTCAAGCCGTGTCATCCCTTTGAAAAATCGATCCCAACAAGCAGGTTTCTCTTCTACAGATGCTCTTGCAGGCCTTCCATGTGATTGCGGTACGGCACATCGTAACGCCTTCCTCTGCATCCTTCGTTCGGTTTTCATTAAGCCCCCATTTCAGCCAGCCATTCACACGAATATAAACATGTTTCTGAAAACTATCATAGAGAGAAAAAGAGCGACTAATACGGCGCCTAACTTGATGGTTATTTGACCTTGGCAACCGTGAAAGAAAGACAAACAAAGACGACCAAAAAACGTATTTTTTATTAGTCTAAGGGATCGTCACTCAAATGGAAGGGAACAGGCTTCCTTGTTCAGTATAGCTTGGTGAAGATCGACTTTAGCGAAATGGACCCTCATCCCACAAAGATCGATCCCAAGGGTTGGCCCAACTCCTACATCACGTTGAGCACACTTCAGACATCAAACTCAGGCGGAGAAAGGCATTCTCTGGCGAAAACAAGAGATTTGCGTTTATCACAATGACGATAACGGGCAAAGATGGACCAATAATGGTTAGTTTAGGTGTTCAAGGATTATCTAGTGAAGCCCCACATTTGATACGGTCCATTTTAATCAGCAAAAACTGATTCATTCTCTTTGAATATAATTGTCTATTGAGCGAAAAACGGTGTTTTGTGCAGACAGACTTTGATTTGCGAACTACTACCAATTTTGACTAATTTGTCAGCAATATTTAGGCAAATTTTCACCAACTAAGACGATTGTAATTTTACTGCAATTCTACTTGATTTGCCGAAAACGAACATTCTATAACACGACCAAATTCTAACAAGAGTGCTGTTATGGAAGTTGTGATTTACGCCCGCCATTCTTCAGACAAACAAATAACATCGTCCCACGATCAAATCGCGCGATGTGAAGTTTGGTGCCAACAAAAAGGATATCAAGTTAATGGGATATACCGTGATGAAGCCATCTCTGGCGCATCCATGCAAAACAGGCCTGGCTTACAACGTCTAATAAAATACAGCCTGAAGGATCGCTTTGATAAAATCATCTGCGAAGACTTGTCTCGTATCTCCAGAGATCTAGAAGATATTGCCTCCTTCTATAAAAAAATGGCCTTTATTGACATTGCAATCGAAACAGTAACTGAGGGTGAGATTAACGAGCTTCACATCGGCCTTAAAGGTACGATGAATGCTCTTTATCTAAAAGATCTATCCGATAAAACCAAGCGAGGGATGACTGCCGCAGTATTAAGTGGATCGGTCCCTGGGGGACGGGCATATGGATATGATCTGGTTCGTGAATATCGAAACGGTCAAACAACACCGGGACTTCGGAGAATAAATGAAGCCGAAGCGGTGATTGTACGAGGAATTTTCAGTGACTATGTCACGGGCATGACCCTCAAGCAGATTTGTGAAAAGTTAAATCTGCAAGCCATACCTTCTCCGAAAGGAAAAAAATGGTATCAGACAACACTTGTAGGAACTGCATCAAGGAATACCGGCATACTGCGGCAAAGCCTTTACAAGGGTGTTGTCACCTATAACAAGATTGCTTACAGGAAGCACCCGGAAACAGGAAAACGGCTGGCTGTGCCTCGCCCAGAAGAGGAATGGATTAGCGCTCGGATGCCTGAACTTGCGATCCTGGATAAAACCCAATTTGATCGCACTCAGGAATTGCTGCGAGAACGATCCAGTTTGCGGAAGAAGCGAAAAGAATCTTTGGCTGTTATGACCATCGATGAGAAGCGTTGTGACGCAAAGGTAAAGATACGGGAACTCAGATGTAATCAAACCAAGAAAAGACGCTATCCCCTTCAGCTTATTAGCCGCAAGCTCTATTGCTCTGATCATGGACTTTCTATCCGCTCCATACGATCCAAGCGTTATAATTGCCCGGACAGATCTTGCCAAAACAGAAACTTACACAGAGCAATGCTGGTGGGTCTAACTCAGCGCTCGATGAAACAGCTTAAGGTCACAGATCTCAAACAATATTTTACAAGCAAACAAGAAGAGAAAGTAAGTCTGTTGGAGAAAAAGGCGGGTCTAACAGCAAAAATTGATCAGAAACGACAGGAAATAACAACCCTCCTTGAGCTCCTGTCTTCTCAAAAAACAGGCCGCGAAACTTTGCGTTTTCTGGATGAAAAGGAAAAGGGTTGCCTGCGGTTGGTATACGAAATCGAAGAGTTGCAGAAGAAAATTGATAAGTGTTCATATCTGCCTACCAATAAGCTCAGAGAGATAATTTCTAAATTCCAGGAAATGGTAAACCAGAACGAAAAAGAGCCTGAAAATGAGCAGGTGTTGGAACAGCTCAACAAAATTATTGAGCAAGTGGAAATTTCAAGTGTGTTTGACAAAGATGAGAGAAAATTTGCTACGGAGGTAAAAGCGAAGCTCAATATGGAGACGCTAATTCAATCTTTCTATTGTTATTGAGGTAAAAGGTTAACTCAGTCTGTTCTCGGTTGTCATAAGCGGTCATTAGCTGAAT
>PJEL010002073.1_pt1 | contig 18929 bp, 6 predicted proteins | sample 1853271 | NCBI WGS metagenome assembly PJEL01 (sample SAMN08108733, study PRJNA415343) | Invertebrate metagenome, whole genome shotgun sequencing project. | host: Globobulimina | place: Sweden: Gullmar Fjord | collected 2015-08
TTATTCAATAATTAGTCATAGTGTTTCTGGAGTAAACGCAGTAACAAATGTTTCTCCATTTACTGGTGGTACAGATTTAGAAACAGATTCTGCTTTTAGGTCTAGAATATTAGCAACATTTTCTAGTGCTAATGTTGGTACATCTATTGGGTACAGAAGTACAGTTCTTTCATTGTCTGATTCAATTGATGCATTGGTTATAGAACCGGGTGACCCACTAATGACTCGTGATGGAAGTGTTATAGCTGTAGATTCTAATGGAAATTCAGTTGTTGCTGAACCGGGAACTGGTGGCAAGGTAGATATTTTTATCATGGGAGAAAATAATCAGGCTGGAACAGACAGCTTTTTATATTATGATCAAAGTGGAGCCGGAACGCCAGCAGATGATGACAATGATTATGTTTTAGGACAAAGTGATTTGACTGCTAGTACCAGTTTAACACTAAATTCTAGAAGAGTCTCCACTTTATCTGAGGGAGCAGACATTCCGCAACAACCTGTTTCAGATATAGTTTCAGTTAGTGGTAGTTCTTCTGGACCAAATTTTGTAAAAGAATATTTAGATTCTGCTGGAAATTTGCAAGGAAATTATAAACTTGTAAAAGATACTGGTACTGCTGGTGGCAGTTCTTTTGGTTTAGATAAATTAAGATGGGTATCAAATGAAATAGAACTTACTGATGAATCACATACCAAAGGTATATTTAATGGAATAGATGGCTTATCATTTACAGATGTTCTTAAAATTGAAGAGATAACTCAAGACGTGCAAGTAACAAATGAAAACTCTACCGTATCAACCTCTGCACGAAACTATATTACTATGAATCATACTCCGGTAAGAACTGTTACTAGAGTTTTTAATTTAACTACTGGAGAAAGATATACAATCGCCGATCAAAATCCTGATAGTGATGGAGATATTAATACAACTGGTAGAATTCAAATTAGTGGTCGTACATTGCCAACTGTTAGTGATATTTTACAGGTAGACTATGCATGGATTTTTGAATATGACCCAAATACAGATTTTGATAACTTTGATCCCCGCGATGAGCTTAATAGTGCACAAGATTCTATAGAGTGGGGATTTTCTAATTATATTAGGGATGAATATTCAGTCGCAATGTTAGACGGATATGGAAATTTAATAGTAGAAACGCAACATCAAATTTCAAGAATATTATCTGTTAATAGTTTTGAAAGTGAGTCCTCTACCGTAGATGCATCTGGTAATGTAGATGTAAGTAAAGTGATTACAAATGTTCATGAAATAACTGATACAACTCTATCTGGTTCGCCAGAAGTTTATAATACCACATTAGATAATGGTACTTTTTCTAATGTTCAAATATCCTTACCATCTGATACACTGGCACAGTCTGGAGATGCAGTTGATGTAGTATATAATTTAGATAATTTAATATCTGCTGATGGCTATTCAAGTGGCCTTTTTGTCAATAATAAAATTACCATAATTCCGTCATCTGCTGTTGCTCATGGAACATCAGTTTTGGTTAATTATGTAGCATCTTTTTTAAATGTTGTTCCATTAACCGAAATAGCTTTGTTACCAATATCTGGAGATGGGTTTAACAGCTTTGTTGATATTGATGGATATCAACCAGTTCAAAATACTTTTTCCGGATCAAGTGTGCTGAAAAATATGAGGAGATCCCCATCAAATCTGTTGATGACTCTTTCTAGTATTCCATCCGAAGGGAATATAAGAATTGTCGGTACCACAATAAACAGAGCTGAAGAAATATTTACTGTAACCGCAGATGATACTATTGATTTTCAATATGCTATAAGAAATGCTTTAGGCATTTCAAATCAAACGAGCTTGTCATCTTCTATATTCTTATCTAGAGTGGTTTCGATTAAATCAGTACTAACTACAATCACAAATGAGGTATCATCAATTGTTAATGAATATGATTTAACAAATTATGGATTAGAAACTAATGATTGGGATAAACAAAATGCAATTCAAAATACTAGTTTGTCCGCCACCGAGGTGCAGTTGGCATCGACTACTTCCAATACAGCTAATGCTGTAACCACCGGAACGCAATTAAGAGCAGTCTTTTATTATGGATATCTAAATGATTCTGAAGATTTGTTCTATTCAAGAAATGGTGAAATGGTAACTGATAAGAGGTTTGGATATGTATCTTCAATAAATAGAATTTCCGGATTACAAGACTCAGGCGGCACAACTTCAGGAAGATTGAAAATTGATTCATTTAATCAACCATCGGTTAATGTTTCTTATGCTGGTGATTACAATTATACAGCACCAAAAGAAAATGAAAGAATTACAGTGAATTACGAATTTAACAAATTGATTGTAGATGCGACCGAAGCGGTTGAAAATAACAGACCAATAACTGCGGATGTTTTAGTAAAAGCGGCGACTAATATTGAGCTTGATGTTGATGCAGCAATTGTTGTGACAGCAGCTTTCGCAGATAGAGAGAGTACAGTACAACAAGATGTTGCAGATAATATTACAGCAACTTTAAGTGCTGCGTCATTAGGAACAACTTTAGACTCTTCAGATATTATAGATAATGCATATAATGTACAAGGATTAGATAGGATAAGAATAACTAGATTTAACAAAACAAACATCGTTGGTACCAAACTTAGTATATCAGCAGAAAAAAATGAATACTTGGCACCAGGAATTGTAACTGTAGATGTTGAGGACCGATAATGGCTAATCTAAGAGTTGTAAGGCTGAGTGTTAAAACCAGTACACAAATAGAAATTCAATTTACAGCGAGACTAGACCCTAACATTGGGATAGATAATATTGATGTTGATGGCGCTTATACTGGTGTATCATTATTAACTATCATTTCTGTGGCTGCTTCTGGCAGCGTGCTAACCATCAATGTTCGACCTATGGTTCCAAAAGCTTACTATAAGTTAACATTACAATCAACTCTTACGCAACCAATACAGGGCGCTCGTGGTGAAAGATTTCTGGAAGATGGGGCGACAAATATAATTTTCTTTACTGGTCAAAATGAAGAGAATGAACTCCGTGATAATATAATAAATGATATATCAGAAATATATAATATAGACCCAGGAACTTTAATATATGATGCTATTACTGGTAGTGCTGATGAGCTTCAAAAATCTCTTTATGCTACCGGTGAAGTAGGTAATGCTAATTATATTTCTATTGAAGTGGTTGATGAAGAACTTACAAGAGGTTCTGGACCATTTGATAGATTTTCTCAAGAAAGTACTTTTCAACTATTAAGAGTTGGTACCACTCCTACAGGAACAACTGATCAAGATTCCTTTTATTATGCAGAATTTCCATCGGACCCGGTTAGCTTGCAGCAAATTTTAAAATCTGATGAGGTTGTTTCGAATACATCTAATGATTCCAATAGTTTCAACGGATTGGTTGTTGACATGGCGAGTAGCCCTGTCATTATAGTTACAGAAATAATTTTAATCCGTGGCGCTCAAGAATATACATACGATATTGAACAATATAAATATGGATTATTGGAGAACAAGTATGATTCATCCAATGCCTATTTAGCATTGGATATAGAAAATAATCAAATTAAATTGAGCAATTCCGCTGTCGGACCCACTTTTCCTTTCCCAGAGGGTAGCGATTCATTTAGAATAACATACTATTATAAGAGAGAAGGTCGTATTATAAATCCAGATACTGTTGAAATTACTGCAAATGTAGATGTTATTAGAGAACAAATTCCAGCCGTAGCAACTACATTCTTTTTGGATCATGCTCCTATAGTAAACAGTTCGGGAATCATTCCGTCGACTGGCGGAGTGACATGGTTGGACCCTGAGAAAAATTTTGATCCCACTTTTGATCATCCTGCTTTTGTTACAGAGATTCAATATAATGAGGCAAGTTTGCCAAGTATTCCTGGACAATATTCTGTAAATTATAATACTGGCAGAGTATTTGTTTTTGGAGAAGATGGCACCGGTAATGATGGAACAACGACAGTTCCTCCGGTAGCAACTTATAAATTTAGGCAAACTTTCCAAGATGGCTTAGATTATAATTTCTTTTCTGACTTAAATGAAGTTGCTTCTTTGCCAAATAGAGATTTACGAGGAAATGAAGCAACTGCATGGTTTGATTATGAAGATACATTTGCTGATGGTACCGATTTTGCATTTAACTCTCATATAGAAATTGTAAATGAGAGAGTAGAAAACAGATTAATTGAAAATATAGGTCTTATAACTTTAAACCCAAGTGTTAATGAAGTTGGTAGAATTTTTAATGAAACAACTGGCGAGATATATACCACTACAAGAATAAGCAACGATGAGGTCTATTTTACATCAAGCAACCCTCCTGAAATCATTCAGGTAGAAAGGGAGGCTGCAAGATTTGAAAATGTTATACAGTCTCAAATTGTAGTTACCGATAGAATTTCAATCACTGGTAAATCCTTTATAGCTTTTAAAATTGAATTGACGGATACTGACATAGGTTCTGCTTCAGAAAACTTTATAGGAGCGAGTTTCAATAGCTCTTTAAGTTTTTCTGATATAAATATTTTTACAAATGAATATTTCTATGATCCGGAGGATTCTCTAAGTGTTAATCTATTAAGATTGCAACAAATAACAGATTATATGGTTGATTATGAAACTGGTTCTATATATGTTGCTATTAGTAGCGGTGCAAGTACTGAACTTGGAGATGCAACATATAAACATGCAGTAATTTATACAAGAAATAAACATATAATTAGAGTTGATAACATTTATAGGAGCACTTCTGTAACACTACCGGCCACTCAAACATATGGTGTTGGAACTATTAGCGACCAAACCATTTTAATCCCATCTTTAGAGTTGGCTGGAATTAGAACAGTAGATGATGCTGATGGAGATCCGCAGCCATTAGTTGTGCTGAGCGATCAGGTACAAATTTCACGTAACATTTATCGTTTAAATCATTTATACCAAATAACAGACTTACAAGTTACTTATGACCCAATTGATTTTGGAGTCGGTGCTACTCTTTCTTATCCGGTTGGTGACAGTTTTGCATATGTTAATTTAGATACAGATGGTGTTAGTATAACTGACACCAACTACGGGAGTGGTATTATAGTACAAGCTGCCGGTTCAAGAGAATTTATTATCGCTGAGAGAATTAACAGTTTGCACACATCAAGCTTAGCGCAATTAAAATCTGCCCAAAGTGCTGTAGACATTGGCACTAATGTTGATTATTTTGCTATGGGTGCAGATGGTTATGTAGATAATGTAACCAATAGAATATACTTGCCTACCGGAGCGGCTGCAGTTGGAAAATATGTTAATGCTGAATATAGAGTATCTCTTAGAGGTGGAGCGGCAGTATTAACTGATTATGTAAATGGAGACATGTTTGTTGACTACGCATATTCTAAAGATGAAGTGCTCGTTAGTTATGAATATGGTGATAATGTAATAGATTGGAGTATTTCAGATGAATTAAGTGAAGGTGAAACATACTATGTTACATATAGGTATGGTGCATTAAGGAATTCACTTCGTGATAATTTTGGCGTATTGTCAGGTATTGAAGAATTATCTACTATACCTGACGATTTAGATAGAGAAACATACAGAGATGCTGTTCAAGGAGCATTACAATCTTTTCCTAAGGGACCGACAATACCTTCAATTAAACAGTTGGTAAGTTCTATGACACAAATAGATCCCAATATTATTGAATCTGCTTTTCTTGAATGGATTCTTGGAAGAAATTTTTTACACTTAACAGAAATGGAATTAGATGCTTCTAGTGATGATGAATTGCCAACATTTGAGCCAGGAAAGTTTGGTGATGGATTATTTCTTAACGCTGATGATCAGACCGCAAAAATACCTGCCAATTCAAATATTCGTTTTGGTGGTGGAACTTGGGAAGCATTTATTGTTCCGGAATGGGATGGAATAGATAATGATGCATCTCTAACGCTTGATACTTTATTTAATGGCGTTAGAAATATTAATACAGTTTTCATAGGAAGTAATAGTGTGAATCCAGCAGCAATCCCATTTACTCTTAGTACTGAAATGGGAGCAGTCTTTGGCATACCAAACAAATTACACACCCATGTTGGTACATTTATTTGGTATGACTCTGGAGATAGAAAGTGTTGGAGATTACGCGTTAGAGCGCCCATAGCAGAGACTGACACAAACTTTAGCGGTGAAATAGATACTACAGGGGAATTTTACGATGTCCGCGTACCGACGACCTCAGATGGGTATGATGGGTATGATGGATATAGTATTAATGAAGCGACAGATGATATCAGATCTTCAGATTCAAATGTTAAGTATTCTTTTGTTATAGATGCCTATGATTCATATAACACGGCATTTGACTCATATGATTCATATGGTCCTGGTATATCCGCAGGTTTAGATGGAATAGATTTAAAATCTGATAAGGTCCATTATTTATTTGATACAGGAGTTAATGAAAGTTATTGTCGCATGTCATTATACAAAGATGGCAAAGGATTTTTAAGATTTAAAATTCGTGATGGAAATAGAAGACAAAAAGTATTGAGTGCTAACATACAAGACTGGCAACGTACAGATACACATCATGTTGCTTGTTCTTGGAAGCTTGGTTCGATAGAAATGCATGATGAAATGCATTTATTTATAGATGGTGCTGAACAATCTAATACGTATAGATATCGTGGATTTTTGGAAGCTCCAAACAATGTTGTTTTTATGGACGAAGCAACAGAAACTGTGCTTGCAGTAGCAACTGCTCCAACCATTGGAGGATTTGATTTATCTACCGTTGTTGGTTCAAATATAGTTACATCTGCTAGTGCTAACTTTTCTACAGTAGTTGTTGGGAGTAGATTTATAATTTTAGATAGTACTACTGATGGTCAAAACACTCGCACTCCACCATACGTATATGTAAAAGTTGTTTTAGGACAAAATCAGGTATCATTAGTTGATGGTGACGGATATGATTATACTGCAGTGTCAACTTTAAGTGAAATTAATTATTCTATTAATCCTTTATCATTAGGAACAGTAAGTGATCCATCCATTGAAAAGATCCGCGTTTATAGTCTTGATTCTTATGGAAACGAAACTGAATTATATTCTCCAAACACTTTCACCCCACAATATGATTTTTCAAAGGATGGTTATCTTGATTTTGTAGACATTTATGATGGTGTGTGGGACGGATATAGTGTGATTTTACGATCATTTGGATTAATGCAATCTAGATGCAACCAATATGTATATATTTGGCCCGATCTTTTGACAAATATAGTTGATACCATAATGCCTCCGCCAACCTATATAAATAAAATTAACATAATCAATGTTATCTTGCGCAGAACTCTTGTTGACCCAGCACTTTTTGCTGTTATAGCAACAGATGTTGGTGGACACATAGTAGGATTATACGCGCCAAGTGATTTAGATTTCTGTCAACCCTCTAACACTGTCACTGGACGAAGACTTACTGCATCATTAGAAGGTGGAAATATTGATTTTCCTGGTGTAAATACATTGGCGATTACCGGGACAACAACTGATGGATACAATCAGGAAATATTATATTGGGATGCTCCAGGAAAACAAACCACTACAAGATATTTTACTGTTATTACAGATCTTGTAGCAACATTTACAGCCATAGATTCAACAAAAATTGCTGGTGTTTTTGAAATTAAAGAGGCCGCTCCAATAAATTGGCAAGAGAATGATGGTGAGTATGCCGAGGTTCATCTATCAGTACAACAACAAGCTGGTACTGATGGATATGGATATACTGGAGGATCTTCAGTAATAGATGCTTATTCCAGATTTGGAGCTGAAGATATTGGAAAAACCTTTAACATAATTTCTCCGGCAAGTATTGCAAACACTTATACTATTACAGATGTGTCCCTTGATCCTTCCGGAGCAGTAAAAGATTCAAACACGGTAGTTTTAGATACTGTTTGGGCGGATGATTATGGCCCAATGGTTTGGAGAATGCTATCTACATCTTACGGAGATAGTGGTTTTGCTAATGGAAAAATTACATTAGAGCAGGTAGGTTCTGGCGGACAGCCATTTTTACTTAGAAGTTGTTGGTATGAAATTGATTTTCCAACATATTTTAATGTGCCATGGCCAGAAACTCCTAGAACATTATGTATTGGTTCTGACATTAATGGTTTAAAGCAAGCTGATGCTGTTATTGATGAGATGCGTATTTTAGATGAGATGTCATTAGATACGGATAGAGGGGAATTTGTTCCTAGCTCTGGAAGATCTATAACTACAGATGCCCAAATAGTTCAAGAGATGGAATCAACAACACAAACTTTAGGCTTATTCCATTTTGACAATGACGTTACAAACTCTGCAAATTTTTATTCAAGTTGGTCCCCTGAATACATTCAGAGTGAAAATAGCGTGAATACAGCATTTGGACAATCAGCAATATTCAATATTAATGAGGCATTAAAGATTGATAATAAATCTATTTTTGATAATGATGAAGGAACTATAGAATTTTGGATTAGTCCAATATTAGATACTTATAATGATCCAACAAATAGATATTACATTGATTTGTCTAGTGAGCAAACTCTGAGCACCACAGCATTATCCGCATTAATTGTAAGTTTGCCAACTAGAGCAAGATCTATAAGCTCTGTTACAATTACTGGAAGTGATACTAATTATTATATAGGTGGAAGCTTGTCTAATAATGGTTTGGTTATAACTCTTGGGCAACCTTTGCCAGCAAATGTAAGAGATGTGACCGTCACATATGTTCCTATTACTAGTCAAGGAGATAGGTTCAGTGTTTTTAAAAGCGAAAGTGGATTTCTATCTGTATTAGTTACAGCATCTGATACTGATTTTCAAATTCGTACACCAATCCATTGGAAAAAAAGCACTTGGCATAGAATATTTGTTGGTTGGGATTTCAACAATACGGACAACCAAGATAGATTAATTTTAATGGTTGATGGTGTTGAGACTGGAGTCATAAGATACGGAACTGGATTAAAATATGGTGCCGGGCATCTATATGGTTCTCCAACAGTTTGGGGCTCTGCAACTGCTGGAACAATATCAGCAAGAAACATTTTAGCAAACATTGATTTGTTGGATGCATTTAGTACTGTTAATATTGGAGCCGATTTTACTGGGCAGTTTACAGCATTAGCTCGCATGGACAATTTAAGAATATCAAGTGAGTTGAGATCCATTACATATTTGGGTGGAACTGGCCCTGGACAGAATATTGGAAGAGATTTACTATATACAAGCAATTTGAACACAGCTCAACCTGTAATTAGCGATGCTTTAACAAGACTTTTACTTGATTTTGATACTGACCAAGAATTAGTTGAGTACCTTGCAACACTAAGAGATGAAGCTACAGGAATTTTTGACTTCTTTGTTGAAGTTATTGACACATTTTCGTTAATAGATAATACTTTAGCTCAGCAACTATTAACAGATTTAATAAGCACATTAAAACCAGCTCATACAAGAGCGTTTGTAAGTTTTACCAAGTAGGAGGATTCTAATGGTTACCAGGCTATCGCCAGTAAATATTTCTCGTGTAAATTTTTACGACGGGCAACAAGTTAATGAAGAGGATATGACTGATGAACAAACTAGAAATGTTGGAATAGATGCCGCCACAGAAAATAATTTTTTTGGCAGTGGAGTTATTGAAGAATTCCCCACTCCACCTGTTATATTTGATAGTAGTGATTTAAATTCTCAACAGCAGTCGTTAATTGATGCGTATTCTTTTGATGGGAGCAACGTGGCAGAAGATTCACCAGCCGTGTCAGATACCACTAATGGAGTTCAGCTTTCTGTTAAACTGACAGATGTTGATTTAGATGGATCAGCAATTACATATATTAGCATCATAGGTGATGAGTTTGGTGATAATCTCATACATGATGATTTAGTTTTTTATGCAAATGGCACACAAGTAACACGCGGAAGATATAAAAATATCAGATCAATCATATTTAGTAACTTTGCTGGTAATTTGAATGGTAGCACCGCTTTTGCACTGGATGATGGATATGCTTTTACGGGTTCATGCACAATTTTAGAAGCGAAAGCCATGGAAATATCTGAAGACCCAATGGTTGCAGCTCAAGTTGCTCAACCAAGTCAGTTTTTTAAAGAATTTTATCCTGGCTCATCTTCAGATACTATTACTTCAATGCTACAATCTGCTATAGGCTCTGACAAATCAATAAGCGATCTTGATATTGGGACAGCTTCGGTTACTAAAAGAGAACTGATTCCAAATAATGTTACCACAAGAATTGGCCAAAAATTTCAAGCACAGGGTAATAATATTCAAAAAATATCTGTGTTGCTATCTGTAAAGTATGATGCAGCGTCCGCAATAATTCCAGGGAATGATGGATATGAATGGTCGGGTTCTATTGTATTAACATTACATGAATTACAAACCGATGTTCAATGTCCAGTTTCTCCTGTTCCAGACACAGCTATTGATTTTGACCCAGACCCAACAGTCTTTGCTCAACTTACTTTGAATGCAAGTGATATGGCAAAACAGGGGATTGATTTAGATGGTTATGAACGTATTGTAGATTTTACATTTACTGGATCAAATATCGCTTCATCTACAAATTCAAACATAGAAGAAGATAATTATTATATATTAACTATAGGAAGATCTGGCAATGCAGATATAGGAACTATACTTATTGAAGAAGCCAGTGATAGATTAGATAATAGTCATATGTCTGTGTATGATGGTACCAGGTGGATAGACATTCTTGATAGTGATATGTGGTTTGTGGTTTATGGAGATTATGTTAAAGCAGCAGATGGTATAGCATATGATAATGGAGTTGGAGTTCAAGTTCCACGAATTGCAAAGGATTCTACAAATACTGAAGTTCCTTATGTAGAAGGATTTTTGCCATTTTATACCACTGTAAGAGATGGATACAATTATGTCTTGTTAGATGTTCAAGATGTTTATTCAGAACCAGAACAAGACCAAAGAACTGGGAATCCAATTCAATCTCGTGTGACTTCGGATCCTTTAATTACGTTAGAGAGTGCATCTAGTAGAACATCATTACTTGCATTGAATCCTGACACCGTATTTTTAGCCGGTGTGAGAGACCAAAATCCTAGAGGAAATCCATCAGAAATTACAGGCACTAATAGTTTTGTTGGTTTGGCTTATGCAAATAGATTTAATATTATCAATCCTGATGCTGATTTAATCCAACACAATTTGGTTGGGTCTATTTTAAATCCAGTATCGAATGGGTGCTCTGATTGCAGTTTTAGAATAATCAAGCAAACTTATTATGATGATGCTTATGGTGATATTAATGGAGATGGAGTTGTTACTGCAGCTGATGCACAAATAGTTAATGATTGGATCAGTTCATATACCTCAATCGACTCTTCTGATCCTACTGATCAATTATTATTTACAACAGGAGTTATAGATATTAGACAGTTTTTACGGGCTGATGTTAATGGAGATGGAGTAGTAGACCAAACAGACGCCACTGCCATTGAAGAGTTTATAGCTAAAACAATATCCATTTTTACAGATGATACTGGTGGAGACAATGTTACATTTCCAAGAATGGAATTAATCGTTGAAGATATATTAAATCCATTAGATGCTGTCGCTGATATACCAGGAAGTTGTTGTAACGCTTTTGATTCACCTTTTACATCCGTTCCTTGGAGTGTTGAATTTTATGCCACATGGCATCCTGATTTTATAGCAATAGAAGATTTAAGAAGATTATTGCCTAGAACAATTAGCGGGGATTGGTTTATTAATCAAGATTTAATTCTCGGTGGATTTATGTATAATCCTGATGGAACACCTTATTCGATTGATTTTGAAATAAATCATTTATCATTGGATCTTCCAATAACTGATTCATATGGAAATCCAACCTTTATGGACGGATATACTGGTATATTATTATTTGAAACATTTATTGCAGAGACTGCTTTGGGAATGACATCTTATGGATTTCCGGCAATGAAGTATGCTGATGGAACTTACGTTCAAATTGGCGATTTTCCTACCAATGTTAAAATATCAGTATCAATACAATCTATTGCTACGGAACATGATGTACCATTGGGTGGTACCATCAAAGAGTCAATTGGTTTGTATTACGACCCAGCGACATCATTAATGACACTATATCTTGCTGATTTATATAATGACCATCTTTTAAGTGAGGTTGCTTCTGTTAGTACAAAAATACTAATGGTAATGTACATAAAGAAAGCTGGGTTCGCTAACACTACTAGTGCAATTTCAAAAAGTCAAATGAGATCATTATTAGAAATATAGAGGTTGATTTATGGTTACTATACAAATTATTATTGATCAAGTTGGAAAAGGAATTGGAACTGCAGGGGCAAGCAGAAGTGATTTAGATGTTAATAAACAAATTACTCTTTCAAATTATGATAATTCGGGAGCAACAACATTTAAATGGGAACTTATATCATGGGGAACTGATATAAACGATCCTAATACGGCTACCCCAACACTAACTGGTTCTGATGAATCTATAGCATATTTTACACCAACCAAAATAGGTTCGTACTTAATACAACTTACAGTCAACAATAGAATCGTAGGAAAAGTTATAGCAAATATTCCCACAACCTATTTAGGAATAAGGTTACCAGCAGAAGAAGAGAGGAAAGAATTCAATGGTCAAGATTGGAATTTAATTAATACTATAAAACAATTGGAAAAAGGTATTGAAGATTTGGGAGCTTCTGAAGGCGTTACTACATTCCTTGAGTTAGGAGATACTCCTACAACTTATTCCGGATTTGGTCTAGAATACGTTAGGATAAAAAATACAGAAGATGGTCTTAGATTTGGTGACGGTACGTTTATTGATTTAACTGATTCCCCATCCACATATTCTGAATCAGCGAATAATATTATAAAGATAAATAACAACATTCTTGAATTTGATACAAATACATTTCTTAAATTAAGTGACACTCCTAACAGTTATGATGGTTATGATGGTTATGTGTGTAAGGTGAGAGATGATGGTTCTAATGAAGATATTCAGTTTTCTGAAAATACATTTTTAGGTTTATCTGATACTCCATCTAGTTATAATGATTCTGATGGTTATTTTGTAGGAGTGAATGAAGGCGAGGATGGTCTTGCACTTATGCCTCCAGATCCATGGTTTGTGTGGAATGAAACGGATTTAAGTCAATTTAATGATCCTTATGTTGGACCTTATCTTGCTGGTTATAATGTTAGCGTTGTTGATTTAGGAGGAAAAAATTGGATAAAAATGTCAATTGATGGTGGGACTTCTTTCCCTAATGCTTGGGACCCAGGACAAAAATTAGAAAATTCATTAGTTTTTGAAATTCCCGGACCAACTCCAAATGATGACCATATTATAGTTGCAGATGTTTACGCTGAATCAATGGTTGAATTTGACGAAGTAGATTATGAATACGTATATGTTCATGGAGGATTTTTTTTAGGAAATAGAGTAAATTTGACAAATCAGTCAGGTTACTTTATGTCTGTAAATGGTCAATTCAATAGACCTGCGTCTGTCGTTGGGATCGAAAGACCTTTGCCTGTAAATCGAGTTAGCTGTTCTCTATGGGAGAGTAGTCAATATAATAAAGATACGTGGGATGATTATTGGTTTGAAAATTTAAGAAAAAACTTAGATTTATATAGAACTCTTAGCTCATGTGCTTATCCTAATAATCTTTTAGGATCAATGGATGGATCCGTAGGTATGAGAATTGCTTTGGGTACTTGGGGAGCTGGTAGAGTTATTGGATATTCTGATCAAAAACATTATTGGTCAGATGGTAGTAGGTCAGTGCCGACACCCGGAATACCCTGTTTTGGAATAGGAACATGGGGAGAAGGAGATTTTACTTCCGTATCATCACGGGGAAATCCTTTCGTTGTATATTTTAAAAACATACGCTGTTATAGTTTTCCATGGGATTATAGAATTGGAGTATAAAATAGAGGTTTAAATGGTTGTTGTACAGATTATTATTGATCAAGTTAGTAAAATTGCTGGTGCTCCTGGTGAAAGTAGAAGTGATTTAGATATTAACAAAGAAATTACTCTTTCAAATTATGATAACACGGGAATTGAAAAATTTGAATGGGAAATAATATCGTGGGCCACCGATTTAAACAGTCCTAACACTGTGTCTCCGACATTAAATAATTATGATGGTTATGAAGCTACTTTTACTCCGATAATAGCAGGATCTTATTTAATACAATTAAAAGCGAACGATTTTATTATAGGAAGGGTTATAGCAAGCATTAGGACAAGTTTTTTAGACATACGTTTACCAGCCGAGGAAGAAAAAAACGAATTTGATGGCGGATGGGAATGGAATTTAATCGACATTATAAAAATAATTGAAGCAAGTATTGAAAATAGTGGGACTGGGGCCACATCTAGTAGTACATTTATTGGTTTAACTGACACCCCGTCAAGTTACGAGCCATAAAGGAGTATTTAAAAAAATGGGAAGTAATTATTCAGCAGATATATTAGGGTTACCCTTTTATAATTATTATCCGGATTCTGATACTGGTTATTCTGATTGGGAAAATGCTCAATTTGGAGCTGCAATTGCTGTGGATGGATACTGGGCAGTTGTAAGCTCTGCATATGGGCCAGATGATGATTATATAGATTGGCAGACTGGGGCTAACACTGATAATTTAACTTCAATTCATTTCTTCAAAAAAGTCAATGATATATGGACATGGCAACAAATGCTTATTCCTAGCAATATAGATGATAGCCTGTGGAATCAAGACGGAGGAGCACATATCTCTATATCCGGAAACTATGCTGTTTTTGGTTGTTCTCTAAATGCTGATGAGATAACGAGATTTGGCGGAGCTGTTTATATCTTTACAAAAACTGGAGATACATGGGCTGAAACTCAAGTGATTAGAAATAATTCTGCTAATGACTATCCTGGAGTTCCATCGACAGATGATGGTTGGAAATTCGGTTGGGCTGTTAAACTAGTCGGAGATACATTAGCCGTTTCTTTACCAGGAGGCATTCCTAAAAATACTGGTGATGGGGAAGTTTGGATATACGAAGGCACGAATGGCACTTGGCCATCAACACCTGACACAACAATAGTATGTCCAGATCAACCAGGCACGGGAATATCGTTTGGAGATAGGATGGATCACTATGGCAATGTCATGGCGGTTTGGGCTATTGATAATACTAAGCTTTATATCTTTGAAAGGAGTGGGGAAACATGGTCAACTTCTCCAGCTGCTGAATTTGTTATTGGAGATAATCCTGGAAGTAGAACAGGTTACAATTCTTTAGCAACAGATGGGACACATGTTTTTCTTGCCAATACGAAACATGATGGCACAAATGGAGCAGTCTATGTTTACAAAGAAGTAGAGGGGACATGGGTTTTAAATCAAACCATTCTGTCTGGTGATGATGTTAATGTCTCTTGGTTAAGTGGTGACACTTGGGGATCGAATGTTGCAGTAGACCCTGATGGGGAAGTTTTAATTATATCATCAAATGATAAAGAGATGGTATTCTCTTATCTGCTAGATGACTATGGACAGTGGTATAGATATTATGGTTATATGTATTCATGGGATGGATACTTCCCTCCTGGAGCGGTAGAAGATGAGGAAATCTGGATAGATGGAACCTGGGGATTCCCCGGTGCTTCAGGAGATAAGTTCTTCTCTTTAGCTATTCAAGGCAGCGATATCTTTATGGGATCTATGCTTTCTGATCCTGATGGGGTTACTAATGCTGGGACAGTTATGTTTGGTCAAATACACTTACCAGAGCCTCCAGAGCCTCCAGAGCCCCCAGAGCCCCCAGAGCCTTCAGAGGAACCAAACAGATATCTTAGAGTAAAAAACGACGAAACTGGATTAGAATTTTCTGACCATAATTTTATTGATTTGTTAGATGCTCCTTCAAATTATGTTGATGGTTATGCATTAATAGTAAAAAATGATGAAACTGGATTAGAATATAATGAAAGTACATTTTTAGACTTATCTGATACTCCACCTACATATAATAATTATGATGGGTATCTTTTAAGAGTTGATGAACTTAATACTATAGAATATGCTCAAAATACATTTATTGGTTTAGATGATACTCCTCTTGATTATGATGGATATAATGATGATTATTCAGTAAACGTAAATACAAGCAATAATAATCTTGAATTTGTTTACAATCCTATCCCAGAGCCGCAATACGATCCATGGTTTGAATGGAATGGCACAGATTTAACTCAGTTCGGCTCTGTTATAGGGAGCGGTAGTGCATCTGTTGATAGTTTACTTGGTATTAATTGGATAAAAATGGATATTACTAGTGGTGGTGGAGCTGTTTGCACAGATAAACCCGGATCTTCAATAATATTACCCATTGATGTTACGCCTCCTAGTTCTGAATATATTATAGTTGCAGACGTTTATGTGCCAGAAATGTTTGATGAATATGGAGATGCATCATACTCAGAGGGTTACGATGGACCATCGGGTTTTGATACCAGAGTTATGTGGGAACCTGATCCAAATGATCAATATATAACATATTTTGGAGATTCGCATGGATCATTTTTTGTTGGTACAAGATTAGATACAAGTACAAAATATGGATATTTTCAAGTAATACATAGTCAATGGGAAGTTGGTTGGCCTGCAGGAAGTGTTTCTAGCAGTTTATATAAAGGATCCTCAGACATTCCTAGTCTGCCGTGGGCACCATTAATGACTAAAGAAATAAATCCACTTAGAAAAACTTCTTTATGTAGCGCTAACTCTTATATTTTAGACTCTTCTGTGGGAATGAAAATAGCTCAAGGTACTGAGGCCAGTTCAGTTGTGTACGGATGTTCAGATATGTATTATATAAAACCTGATATCAATAATCCAATAACCGATGTTGGTTCAGCATGTATAGGAGTGGGAACATGGGGAGAGCCTAGCATATCCTTTACTGCGTATTTTAGAAATATACGTTGTTTTAGATTTCCATGGAACTATAGAATTGACATATAAATATTTTTAGGAGTTAAAAATGGCTATTCAAATCATAATAGATCAAGTTAGCAAAATTGCAGGTATTCCTGGAGAGAGTAGGAGTGATTTAGATTCTGATAAAGAAATTACTCTTTCAAATTATGATAATACTGGAATAGAAAGTTTTAAGTGGGAACTCATATCTTGGGGAACAAGTCTGGGAAACCCTAACGCTGAGGCTCCAACACTAAATAACTCTGATACTTCTGAGGCCACTTTTACTCCAGTTTTTATAGGATCTTATTTAATTCAACTAACAACAGATAATAATTTTTCAAAAAGAATCATAGCAAACATTGAAACTAGCTATCTAGGAATGAGATTGCCTGCAGAAAATGAATATAATGAATTCGATGGAGGATATGATTGGAATTTAATTAATACTATAAAACAATTAGAAAATGGAATTGAAAATATTAATATTTCCCAAGCTACAATTATGTTTCGTCAATTAGAAGATACTCCTTCTTCATATGCTGAATATGGTGGCTCTCTCATTAAAGTAAGCGATGACGAGTATGGTTTAGATTTTGCCGCAAATTCATTTCTAAATTTAGCAGATGTCCCTAATAGTTATGACGATTACGATGGATATATAATAACATCAACGAGTGATAGTATTGAATTTAGTGAAAATAGTTTTCTTAATTTAAGTGATACTCCATCTAGTTATGATGGTAGTAATGAATTTTTAATTAAAGTAAAGGGCGATCAGAGTGGTTTTGAATTTGCTGAAAATACATTTCTTGATCTTCCAGATACTCCAAGCTCTTATCGGCGCGGTCTCAACAAAGATTGGCCTCGTCAAAATTCAGGATTATATGATAGACCTTTAAGAGTAAATAGTGCAGGCTCGGCTGTTGAATATGAAAGTTCTTTTGCATGGTTTGAGTGGGATTATACTGATTCCAATTTGCCTCAGTTTGGTAATCCTATAGTTGGTAGTGACATAACAGATTATGATATTGATATATCGACACATGGCTTACGAATAATGATAAAGACTGATGTCGCTAATGATTGTTCAAAAAAGAAAGAATCTTCAGTAATATTACCTATTAATGTCACACCACCTAGCCCAAATTATATTATAGTTGCAGATATTATAAATGCAAATGCTGTCAATTATGTGGGGGCAACGATTATTGGTACTAGATTTAATACAGATACAGAATTTGGATATTTTCAAATAATTCATCCTTCATATGATTATTCTCTTACAAGTGAAGAAGGAGTATTTCATTCCAGTCTTTTTAAGTCATCTGATAGTAATCCAGAAGGTGCGCCCTGGGCACCAATGACAACATCAAATGTTGAGTATGCATATACAGGGTTTTATGACCCTTACTCCTTTGTAGAGAGTGTCTCTTCTCCAGCCGATCTCTCAATGGCTCAGGGCACAGAAGGGAACTCTTTTGTACATGGACGTGCAGATAAGTATTGTATGAAACCTGACCTTTCTAATCAAATAACTGATGCAGGTGCACCTTGTATAGGAATAAGTGGTTGGGGAGTTCCTTCACCCACATGGTGGGTGTCAGCATATTTTAGAAGAATAAGATGTTTTACATTTCCGTGGGATTATAGAATAGACGTTTAATATCGTTTTATAATAAATTGCAAAAGGAGGCATAGCAATGTGCCTCCTTTTTTATTTAAAAATATAGCAAAAATCTATCAATAACTAAGTATAGATATATAAGTGTAATTTTCAATCAAAAGGAGTGAACGAATGGAG
>PJEL010002074.1_pt1 | contig 18928 bp, 12 predicted proteins | sample 1853271 | NCBI WGS metagenome assembly PJEL01 (sample SAMN08108733, study PRJNA415343) | Invertebrate metagenome, whole genome shotgun sequencing project. | host: Globobulimina | place: Sweden: Gullmar Fjord | collected 2015-08
CCTGAAACTAGTGCTGCTACCACTGCAGAAGCTAGAACTGCCTTTTTCATAATCACTTACCTTGTATTTTAAAATCCGTGAGCAATGCGCTCTCCGTTTCGATATGAAGCTAATTTAGAGCAGATAAATTAAGCTTTCATTTCTATAAAATTACATTTTCGTGAATAGGGAACTTTTTACATGTTGATTTTATTGCACTTTTATTTCAAGGGGCTGAGTAATTAGTGAATAGTTATACAAGCTCTGGCGTTTTTCTATTTGTCTGTTTGTGTTTTGATTCGCGGTTTGTTCGTGGTCGCTAAATAGCAACGAAGGGAGATCGTGAACTCTCGTCGCCGAATAACAGTTTGTGCTGGTGGTTATATCCTCTATGATGCAAAAACTTCAAAGCGAATAGATTCTGCTCAACAGGACGGAGAGGTTTCATGAAAACAGAGTACTTAGGTGACGTTTTACAAGGTAGACAAGTTATTGGATCCTTGAATGTGGACGACTTACCTACTGGGGAACATCAGTTTTGGTTCCAAGTGACCAGCGATGGACTAGGGCAACCGAAAAATATGCCAGTGTCTGTTTTTAAAGGAAGCCAAGATGGGCCAAAGTTGATGATCACCGCTGGTATTCATGGTGATGAGTTGAATGGCGTGTTGGCTGCTCAACAAATTATCAGAGATCTCGTTGGTAAGAGCTTAACAGGTACAGTGACGATTGTGCCTACGGTCAACTTGTCTGGTTTGTTAAATCATAGCCGCGATTTTATCTCTTCTGATCCGGGCTCATGTCCAGCTAATCTTAATCGACTTTTCCCTGGTGATGCACATGGTTTAGCTGCCGAGCGTTTTGTGGCTTCATTATGGGAGCGCTTACTCAAGCACAATGCAACGTTCGCGGTTGATCTTCATACCCAAACGCGCGGTGCGGTTTATCCTCTCTACGTTTTTGCTGATTACCGGATTGATCAATGCTTGGAGATGGCGAGATTAATGCAACCCGATTGCGTACTTAATGACCCCGGCGATCCAGGTATCTTAGAAACCGTATGGAACCGAAGTGGTATCCCAAGCATCACGGTCGAAGTGGGAATGGGTAAATTTACTCAGCCTGATATGATTCAAAGGGCAGTCGACGGCGTGTTTAATATGCTGTCTTACTATGAGATGTCTGAGGCTGTCGGTGAGCAAATAACAGAGCCTAAGCAACTTCCCGAGCCAGATTGGATCGAAGGCAACAATGTTGTGTCTATTCGTGCCGATATCGGTGGTTTTGTTCTACCTCAGGTTGAACTCCTGCAAAGCGTAGAACAAGGTGAATTGTTAGCGATTCAATATGATGCATTTGGTAATGAATGCCGTCGCTATCACGCACCGTCTGCAGGGCGTGTACTTAGCTATAATGTGGATGCATTAAGGGAGCCGGGGGCGCTTGTTTGCCGCTTATTGAGCTAGACCTAAGTTAGAAAGTCGCTGTATCAGTTAAACTTACCGTCATTTGACGTGGGTAAAAAAAGACCGAGCAGAGCTCGGTCAAAGGACAGTTGTCTAGAGTTAACACGTCTTTGGACTCTTCGACATAACTGCTCTTAGAGTAACGAGAATAAATTAAGAACCCATTGCGAGATGGTGACACTTCGACTGCTTTTTTGTTTCAAAAATAATATCGGAAAACATTATCTTAAGCTTATGAAAAAGCCGACTGCGAGTTACGCTAGTCGGCTTTTTATCCTCTTCTCTTTTGAATCTTTATCTCTATCTAAATTTGATTAAAAAGCATCATCCACAATATCTTTTAGTCGATCGTAAGGTACATAGCCCGGTAGAACCTGATCATTCATCATCATCGTTGGCGTTCCTGTTAAACCCAGAGCGCTAAAGGTTTGATGGTTGGTCATTAGCGTGTTCTTTTGTTCACCTGTAGTGTCCAACTGGGCTTCTGTTCCTGTTTTCTTCGCCACAGCTTGTAGTGAAGATTTTGTGTGGCTACCACTTTTTGCCATCAGCAGTCTGTTGACTTCAGGGAAGGCTTCTGGATTATCTTTCCATACTTTCATAGCGTATAGAGCTGCATTGGTATCAAGGCCATCGACTTGTTGCTGCTTAAATGACAAGTACACATTGATGATTTTGATATCACTATTTTCAGAAGCTAATTTCACTAAGCCTTTCTCTAAGCGTTTACAGAAAGGGCAGTTGTAGTCAGTGAAGTTAACGATGACTGATTTTCCGTCAGGGTTGCCCGTGATTGGGTGAGCGTTATTGTTATATAACCAGTCGTGACTCTCAGCTTGAGCTTTCTTTGCTTGCGCTTGGCCTGCGACATACTGCTCTAAACTGGTATGCAGCCCTGAAATCGTAGAAGGGTTCTCCTTCAGGAACTGGTTAATTTCTTCGAGTTGCTGGGTTTGTTCTGTGCTTAACTCAGCGAAGGCACTTGTGCTCATTAGTGAGCCTAAAATCAGTGTGCTAATCAGATGTTTTTTCATGTTGTTTATTCTCTAATTCTTGATAATCGTGAGCGCGTTTTGGGTCGCACTCACGGTATTATTGTTTGTTAAATTGGCTTTAATCGGTTCATTTGCTCTGCTCTGTTTTTCTTAGTGAGCGAGTTATGCAAAGTAGGTTCTTAACCACAGGCCGATAGGGGAAGTAACGCCGGTTGCGATACTGCTAATCTTTCCATCTTTGATGATGACAATACTTGGCGTGACATTGACTCCCCAACTTCTGCTGATCGATCCAGAGAGATCATTGATAACAGGGAAGTCATACTCTTTGGCGTCTAAGAAGCGCTGAACACGTTCGTCTGGGCCAGATGAAAGTGCTACAGAAACTACTTGATGGGAGTCGCTGAAGCTATTAACCGTTGGGCTCACCAATTTGCATGCGCTACACCAAGTCGCCCAAAAATAGACAATAACGGGCTTACCGTTTTTGCTTAGCTCGATAACATCAATATCTTCCCCTTGGATCGACTGACCCACGATTGGAATCGCGTCTCCTTGAGGCATGCTTCTGCTGTGGTAAAAATCCATGGCAAACGAAACCACGCCAACGATCAGTATCATTGAAACGAGTTCCTTTCCCCACTTCTTAAGACGGCTTGGCTTTTTGGTTTCAGCCTTTACAGCATTGTCTTCAGCTGAGCTAGGCCTTTGTTCATTGTTGGGCGTCTTCATCAATTATCTCGCAGCGTCGATGGCTTGAATAACAGTGTCACTGTCTAGAATCACGGGTAATGGAATACCATTTTTATAGCTCGGGCCATAAACGATATTAAATGGCACACCAAATCGCCCATTACTTTGTAAGTATTGAGTGACACTTTCACTTGGTGTTGTCCAATCGCCTTTCATCAAAACAATGTCTTCTTGTTGCAGGTGGCTGTAGACAGGGTCTTGAAGAATGACGCCAATTTTGTTGGCTTTACAGGTGATGCACCATTCCGCAGTCACGTCGACAAAGACGGTTTTTCCTTCCTCGACCAACTGAGGGATTTGTTTCGCATCCAGTTTCTGCCAATCAAGGTTATCGACAATTGGCGTTGCCCAGTTATCAGCGGTAACACTACCGACGATCAATGCAGCACCAAATACCAAGGTGGTGGTTGCCATGATAGGAATCAGTACCTTGCGCCCTAATTTCATGCCAATCCAAATTAGCACTGAAACGACGATAAACAGTGACAACAAGATGGTTGGGAACTTGCCAATGAATGGGCTCAGTAGGCTTGTTAACCACAGACTGGTGATGAACATCATTAAGCCGAATACCAACTTAACTTTGAACATCCACGCGCCCGGTTTTGGTAGCAATTTAGTTAGGCTTGGGAATAACGCGAAGATCAACCAAGGTGCGCTCATACCAATGCCGAGTGCGATAAAGATAGCCCACAACTCTTGGTAACTTGCGCCCAGAGCATAAGCCACTGCGGTTCCTAGGAATGGAGCACTGCAAGGCGTCGCCAATAGTGTCGCAAACATGCCTTGGATGAAGTGACCTGAATGTGAGTCGTCGCCTTTGGTTGCCATCCAAGTGTTTAAGCCTGACGGAAGTCTGAATTCGAATAGACCGAGTAGGTTAACTGAGAACAGTAGGGTAATGATCAGCATGAACCCGATGAACCAAACATTTTGGAACTGGATTCCCCAACCAATCGCATTGCCACCCATTTTTAGAACGGTCATACCTAGAGCTAGCAGCGCAAACGAAGTAATAACACCGGCAGCAGACGCTAGGAATGATAGTCGGATATGGCGATTTGAAGCACCTTGGTTCTGAATGATGCTGTTTAGCTTCATCCCTAACACGGGTAAAACACACGGCATGATGTTGAGGATTAAACCGCCCACTAACGCAAAGCCAAGCATGACTAGAAAGCTGTTGTTGCTTGTTTGGTAAGCTATCGGGTCTGACCCAACTTGCGCGGTCATCTCTTCGGCAAAGTTAGTATCTGAAACGGTAATACTCACTGTGCGATCCGTTAAGTCGACCTCGCCGATCCAGTTACTCACATCGAATACTGCGGTCATTGTATTGTCTGTGATGTGGACGGTTGGTGGAGAGAAGAAGTCATCAAGCACTTCTTGTCCATCAATCAATACCATCGGTTTATCCCAGCCTTCCTTGCTTGTTAGCTGAGTAACCAGTTGTTGTTTGCTTTTATCCCAGAACAGGCCGTTCACTGAAGTGCGGTTAGCTTCTCGTGGAGATTGGCTCATGCCTTGATTGAACAAGAACATCGCTTCTTCATCGAGCTCTAATGTTTGCGGATCAATCGGCAGTTCGATGTCGTAATCGGTTAACACACAGATATTGGTACACGACGGAAAGGTGAACGACGCCTTGAACAGTGCTGGCTTCGTGTTGTCTTTCAGTGTCAACGTAACGGGAAAGCTGACGTGTTTTTTGTAGCCTAACGTCATCACGTCGAGTTGTTCGTAGTACTTAGGGATCGGCCAATGCCACTCTACCGACTCTATGTTTGTTGAACCAGACCAGTCCCAACTTGGCGGGATACCACCTTCGCCGGGGCTACGCCAATAGGTTTTCCAATCGCCGTCGAGAACGACATCCAGCACGGTTTGAATCTTAGAACCGTCGTCCGATTGTTCACCCGTCGACATCATTCGCATCTTGACTGGTGGATGTTCAGGCACGCTGAGCCAGCCCGTCGTCTGTGCCAAAGCAGTAAATGACGTCATAACCAAAAGGGCAGTGACTAGCGTTTTCGCGCATGTACGCATGCAGAATGCCAACGAATCGACAAACTTAGTTAGTAGTGTGTTGTACACAAATGTATCTCCAAAAAATAAATAAAAGGGTGTAGTAGCCCGGTTATTTACTCTCTAAATATACAGTGCTTTAGATGTAAGCGGTGTTTTGTAGGTCGAGAAGAGCGATGGTTATCTCTAGACAATCTCGATATGTGCGGTGATAGGCTGTACGCAACAGCAATAAACAGGATAAAAGGAATCAGCCAACCTGTTTTAGGTGTCGCGAAGGTGAGCATTTTTGAGCTTAGGCTGCACGCGCTAGAGTTTGGCGCTGACAGAGTTTTAGACGCTTCTGAACCAAAAACGCTAGCATAGAGCTCAGACATTTTATCGAAAGATGCGACGTTTGCTTGAGGGTGGCTGGTTTCTGCGCCGACAAGTATTGACTGTCCAATTAAGGAAGCTGAAGAGGTTACTTTGTTTGTAGACAGCGTACTCGCCAGACAGGTTACGATAACCAGTCCGGTAAGGAACAGCGCCCAAAGCGAATGCTTTTGTCGGCGGTTCTGTTTAGATAAGAAAAGTAATGGTGTATTCAGCAAATCAGTCAGTAATCGAATCAGTTAGTCGTTAGTCGTTAGCAGCTAAAGCGAGCTCGTTGAATTGTGGCTAGCTTAGATAACTTTGCTCTGAGCTACAAGTCATAAAATTGTCAAAGCAAAAGGGATGCATAAGTGCCAAACCTTGCGAGTGAGGCATCAAGTATCGGCTTAAGTTCATAATAATTTGTTATTTTTCTCTGACCGCTGTTTTTCTCATCAACGTGACTCTATTTATCACCAAAGTAGTCGTTTTCTAATCAAGATAACCGTTTTCTAACTAAGGGACTTGTTTCTTACAAAGGTGACTGTTTCTAGCCAAGGTGACTTTTTTCAAAGTAACGCTTTTAAGCGCCTGTTGCGCATATATGAGGGGCAGTTTGGTTCTGTTTGAAAAAGATTAAGTAAATAGCAGACACAAAAAAGCCCAATTGCTCGTTAGAAACTGAATTGGGCTTTTTCCATCAGAGCTTAGTGCTCGCAACTCAAAGGCTTTGCTCGGTTTACTTAGTGAGTACGACGAGGACCGTTGCGAACTAAGTCTTTACCATTTTCGAATACTTCTTTAGTGATCCAGCGAGCAAGCAAAACCTTGTGACTGCTGTTGAATACTGCAACGAAATGACGACCATCAGAGTTATTGGTTGCCATACCTACGCCTTCAACGCCTTCAAGACCTAAGCCGCCCGCTTCCACTGAAATTAGGAATTGTTCTAGCTCTTCTAGCGTCTCAATAATATCAAGTTCGTTGTTCATTTTATGCTCTCTTGCTGTGTGCCAACATCGGATTTTAGGCGTTTTAGTACATGCGCCTGAGAAGAAGTATTGGCCGTTGTTCTTTGTTGGTTGCGTACTTTACAGGTCATAAGAGGGGATTGGAACTCTCAAATATTAGATACGAGCTGATATTTTGCGATTTTTTAACATAACATACGTTTAAATGCTTGTTATCCATATTCTTTTTACTACTATTTAGAGGGTCAATTTAGACATTAATAGGAATTAATATGATGAAGGTTTGGCGTTGTCTATTTTTAATGTTGGCGTTTGTCGCATTCGGAAGTTTTGCGCAAAGCGTGGAAAAAATAGCAGTAGCACAAGATCAGTTAATGCTCGATCTGGCAACACTAGAAACGGCGCACGATGCTGAAAAACCCTTTCTTGAAGATATATTAAGGCGTAAGAACCAAGCCTTACGCGAAGAGATCTTTTCACAACTGTCGTCAGATAAAAAAGAGGGGCTTGATGTCACTCTTGCTCAGCAGGTTGAACTCTTACAAAAATTGCTGTCATTGAATGAAGTTAAAATCATCTCAATGAGCAAAGAAAACCGTTCGGCTGAAGGTGATGTTAAAAAACGTCTTGAGTTACGCATTCAAAAACGAATCGGGATGATGGATGTCTATTATCAGCAGCTTGCTAAGACATTAGATTGGTCGAAAGAGCGTGGTGTGGATGTTGCTGTACCGGAAGGTGAACTTAAAACGGCACTTGTTGGTCGTTCTAAATATCTGACTAATGCCATTCTTTACACCGACACACAGCGACAAGATCTAGAAGCGCGTCTGTCCTTCGTCAGTGAAGAAGAGAAAGCGGTCATTAAAAAGGAGCTTGAACGATTCAGCGAGCGAACCAGTGTTATGGTGGCGAGCTTAGAAGAGACCATCACGTTAATGGAACCGTATGGCGTGGATGTGACCTCTTACAAGCGTGTGCTTTTGGCTACGACGGGTGATATCAACGCTGACGTGTTGGATGTTGATGTCGCACTTGAACTGCTCGATGGTTGGTTACGTTCGTTCAGCTCATGGGCTTTCGAAAATACCCCTTCTTTTATCGTTAAACTCGCTCTGTTTCTCGGTATTTTGTATATAACTCGCCTTATTGCTAACGTCGCCCGCAAGACCGTTCGTAAGAGTGTCTCGCACTCTAAAATGGACTTCAGCGTACTGATGCAGGATTTCTTTGTATCCATCGCATCTAAAGCGGTCGTGTTTATAGGTTTGCTGATTGCCCTTTCTCAAATAGGGATTGAGTTAGCACCACTATTAACGGGTTTCGGTGTTGCGGGTGTCATCATTGGTTTTGCATTGCAAGATACGCTGTCTAACTTTGCGTCAGGTTTGATGATCTTGATCTACCGTCCTTATGATGTGGGTGACATGGTTAAAGTTGCTGGCGTGCAAGGCACAGTAAAAGACATGAGCTTAGTATCGACAACCGTCCAAACCATTGACAACCAACGTTTGGTTATTCCGAACAACAAGATCTGGGGTGACGTTATTAACAACATCACAGCAGAGCGTGTGAGACGTGTGGACATGGTGTTTGGTATCGGTTATTCCGATGATATCGATAAAGCAAAAGCGGTATTGAATGACATCATCATTGCGCACCCTCTAGTACTTAAAAAGCCAGAGCATATGATCAAGCTTCATACGTTGAATACATCTTCTGTTGATTTCGTAGTAAGACCTTGGGTTAAAACCGACGATTACTGGGATGTGTATTGGGATGTGACGGAAACCGTGAAGAAACGCTTCGATGAAGAAGGCATCACGATTCCATTCCCTCAACGCGATGTACATGTTTACAATCACGAAGAGAGCTAATCCGAAAAGAATTAAGTACGGCTTAAGGTCGATTTTTTCTTAATGTGAAATTAAATGGACGCTGAGTAAGCGTCCATTTTTATTGGCTGTCAGTTTATACCAATCACAGTAAGTAAGTGATCAGAAATAGCGCAGGAAAAAGGCTTGAGAACAAAGCTGCTCTTTTCGACGAGAAGTTTTGATAAGTAGTTATTCTACAATCAAAAGTTCTAACGCCGTTATCGAGCGTTTTAACCAGCTAGGGTGAACAGTTATTTACTACGATTGGTATTATATTGAGCTTCATTCTTTTATGTCACTTCACCCACCTTAGAATTACGTTATGATGGGGTCGGCTTAGTTTGGACAGTTGAAATCGAATGGATGATTCACAGCAAAAAACGAATACTAGAAATACAACGGTAAGAAAAGCGACCCGAATTGAAAGCGTCATGAACTCTGCGATGTGGCATTTAACTCAGCGAGATATGACGGAAAGCGAGCTTATTGCAAAGCTGAAAGTGAAAACCGACAATCAAGAATGGATCGATGAAACTTTGGGTACTCTGAAAGGCTTTGGGTATCTCAAATCTGACCAAGTGTTTGCAGAACAATTTGTGGAACAAGCGTTCTCGGGTGAATTTGGTTCTCGATATATTGTCGAAAAACTGAAGAAGAAGGGCCTGACGGACTCAGTGATTTCTGATGCGATTCATAAGGTGTCATTCGAAAAGTCTATTGATGAACAAACTATCTTGATAGACCGAATCAACCATTACTACACAAGCTTTACCATGAGTCGTGAAAAGCTGGTTGCGACGCTGCAAAAGCGTGGTTTTAGCTATCAGCAAGTAAAAGTTGCGATTGACCAGCACTCACAAGCGCATGAACTAAAAAGTAATATCCAAATCAAGGCTGAGAAAGCCGATTTAGAGAAAGAAGTACTCAAGTACGCTCGCAAGGGCAAAGGCTTGACCGCGATTCAGCAAGAGCTCAGACAGCGAAAAATCGACACGACTGAATTGCCACAATTGGTCGACCGATTAATTAACGAAGAGCAGCTAGATTTTTACTCTTCTTGTTTAGAACAGTTGCAGAAGAAATCTTATGATCTTAAGGATCACAAAGAGCGTTCAAAGGCTTATGCGATGTTGAGCCGTAAAGGCTTCTCTTCTGACGAGATCAAGTTTGCTTTGAGTGAAGGTAACGAGTAGCGGGTGCTATTGAGTTCAGGCATACGTAACGGGATAAGTATCTAGCCTCAAAACACCGTAGCTTCAGACATACCCGTTCAAATATGTAGCAGTTTCAGATAGCCAAAGGCACCTAACACTTTGTTTTAGCGTGTCGTGTGCATGCTTTCTGCAATACCTAGCCCATTACGCAACGCGAACTGAAGAAGGTCATTGTGGTTGTTCAAATCGAGTAATCCAAGCATTCTGTACTTATGTGACTCTATAGTTCGAGGGCTTAGGTGGAGCTGTTCCGCACATTCTTTCGCACTTAGGCCTTGGGCAATAAGTGCCAAAACCTTGGTCTGTTTTTTCGTCAGCAATAACAGTTTGTCACTGTCGTCTTCTAAACGGTTCTCAGTTTGTTTCAGTGTTCTTGCTAAGGTCGAATGTTGCCAGTAACAAAGCCAAACTTCACAGACCAACTTCAGGCGTTTGATATCTTCTAGGTCGAAGTTGGTGTCAGTGTCATGGAAGTTGGTGAAAGATAGTGCTCCCCAACGTTGATTAAAGAGCTGTAGAGGTATGATGCAGTGCCATCGGCCGCCTTCTTTATACAGTTGCTTTAATACGTAATTCTGAGTGTTCTTAAGCTCGTCTTTCGAGAATGCGAGATAAGTTTCGTTGGTCTTTAGCAACTTCAAATAATCAAGATAGTTGCCACCAATGAGGCTCTGTTTATTGACTGGTGGGATGTGTTTTTTGGATACGGAGAATGTTTTGCCATCTTCGACCAAAACCATTGAATTTGGGTAAAGTGTCAAACGATCAATGCCAAACCAATCAAGCACATCAAAGCTCGCTTCTGACCAAGTGGCTTGAAAACACTTAGGATCACTATTGATGAGGGTCGAGGATTGCTTCATCAATAACTGTTCAAAACTTAGGTTAGTAGCAGACACATCTTTCCTTTAGCAATATATTCATCAGATTAATATCCCGAAGACTATGCGTTCGCAAAGCACAGTGCAAGATAAGATGTTTACATTTTCGAGTGGTTCTAGTTTTCGTTTTTTTATAACTCTTTAATCTAAATGTTAGGATGATAAGCGGTAGATCTACTGCATTAATTGAACGGTGTTTTTTAATAAAATCGGGCATTTATACAACCGAGTAAACACTTTGATAAGTTTAAGGGCGTTACTGAGTCTTTCAGTCTCGATACTGACTTTTTTTCATCCTGCTGCAAGCGCGAACGCATCCCCAATGTTTGTCTATGCGCAGTCACCTACTCATTCAAATGTGCTTTCAACACAACTTCGTTCTGCTCAGCCCAAAAGGGTGGGGACTATTGAGTTCAAGTCCTCTTATACCCAAGCCAGTATATGGGCACACACGAGTGCGTATTCGCTCGACTATTATCAAAACCAGTCAAATATAGCAGTTCAATGGCAAGCATCTCCTGTTTGGAAAGCGGAGCTGGATTATCGAGTTGTGACTGCAAAAGATAATGGTTTAGACAGCTTTGTGATGGGTTTTCACGATCTGTTTGGTATTGGGCAAAATGGCCGTGATGAAGTGGCGGAAGATCAGTTCACCATGGGTTTTCATAATGCAGGTGTGCATGTGTCTGACTTTGAGGGTGATGATTTGACCAATGCGCTGACTTTTTACAATGAGCTTCTGTTGCATTCTAGAGGGCCGATGTCGCTCTCTGCTGGTGGCTCTTTATTTTACAACAACGTAAAAAGTGGCCAGTTTGCCAGAACTAGCTTCGAACAAGGCGTCCAACTTAACTACAGCTTTATCACTTTAAGACATAACTTTTTTTCAACGGTAGGTTTGGTTCACCGTAACGGTGATGACTACCTAGTTAGTTTAGAGGGTTTCAGCGCAAGTTGGGCATTAGGGTATGAGTATATGTTTAATGCTCGGCACAGTTTGTTAGTTGAGTCTTTAAATTATCAAGGGTGGGCAACGGATGAACCAGATTTCTCAGAACCTTCCAATGAAGTGGTTGTTGGTTATCGATATCGTTTTAATCAACTCGCCATTGAAGCTTTAATGATCGAAAACATCCGTAATATGGACAACAGCACCGACATTGGGTTTACGCTCGGCTTGCGCTTCTCTATATAAAAGCCATATCAACATATCATTATGTAATTTAATTCACCAAAACTATAAAATTTTCAGTAATTTTACGGTATATCAATATACGAAATTTTTGAACAATAGCACCACTCCAAAAGGCCGGATTAACAAGGCCAAATCAATATAGACAGGTAGTGGTTATCATGAAAAAGACATTAGTAGCACTTGCGATTGCGAGCATCTCAAGTTCAGCTTTTGCTGTAAACACAAGCAGCCAGAACAGCCAAAACGAAGACATGTTTGCATTCGATTCAATGCACAAAGATCAATTCTCAGTATCAGGCTCTTTCGGTGTTGGTGGTTACTACGACACGGGTTCTAAAGCGTTCTACGATGACTGGGCAACGGGTCTTACTCTTGCCGTAAACTACCGTAACAACCGTATTGTTGGTTACTTCGAAACTGACATGATGGTGAACTACACGACAGACAATAACGTTTCAGCGAATGATTCAGCTAACTACAAGTGGACAAACGGTATCGATACGGGCCCTGCAACAGATGTAGATAAAGCGTGGCTTGGTTTTGATACTGGTTTCGGTATCGCTTCATTCGGTTGGGAAAACGATACAGCACTAGATAAAGTTGATGGCGCAGGTGACAACACTTACGAGTTTGGCGCTTCTGCTGGTGATGCTTCTGACGGCTTTAACGTTGTTAAATTCCAAGGTGCAACAAGCGGCATTGCTTACGGTATCTCTTACTTCGAAACGAAAGACTCTCGCAACGATGAAGGCTTCGACAAAGGCGTGAACGGTTACATCGGTCTAGAGCAAGAAGTGTTCAACCTATACGCAGGTTACGAAAACCGTGATTACGAAGCTGATTATGAAGTTTACACGGTAACAGGTAACTTGAAAGTCGGCGCTCTTAAGTTAGGTGTGAACTCTTGGATTGAAGAGAGTGACTCTGTTAAGAACACAGGTTACTACGTTTCAGGTGGCTACACAGTTTCTGAAGACCTAACAATTGCAGCGGGTTACGCATCAAGCAACAACGAACTTGACGGCCAAGCGGATGTAGACGCTTCTTACATCAACATCGCTGCAATGTACCGTATCTCTGATAACGCTGACATGGGTATCGATATCAAGCAAGATCTAGACGGTTACCGTATAGGCGAAACTAGCGCGCAATACGACGAAGAAACACACGTATTCGCAGCAGCTTATTACTACTTCTAAGAGCTTTGAATTTGATTGCTATGGTGTAATCGCTTGCCCGGTCGTTACGCCATATTCTCTTCTTTATGCAGTTTAAGCATCCACAAATCGACATGTGGTATGCCACTCAAGTGTTATGAGTGGAATTATTATTTGGAGAAATGTAATGGTTAAGAACATTACTGCCAAGGGTGTTATTTACGGAAATGATACCCTGTTTACATGTAAACCGAATCGAAACGGACTATTTGAATTGGCACGTAAACATGGAAGAGTTGCAGGTACTCGCCCACAAGATCTCAAGAACAAGGTTTATGCTGAATCTCTTGATGAAGCTTGGAAATTACTCAAAACAGAGAAGTTTTATATTGTTTTGACGGGGCAGGTATTTGGCATTCATCGAAAATCACTAAGAAGCGCTGATTCTGTTGATGTTGAGTTTAATACTGAAACTCGCTCGGCATGTGTCACGGTATAGATCCAAAGCTGAATAAAAAAGGACGATAGATTATCGTCCTTTTTCCGTTTCAGTCTTGAGCTCAACCTTTGTTACTGAGGCTCAAACACAATCTATCGACTGTTATTGTTGACTATTGTTATTATCGACTATTGCTATCGACCGTATTGCCCAACGATAAATTGCTCAAACTCATCACACATCTTGTTGTTTGATTCATCATTATTCGCCAACTCTGTCGCCCCATCCACGATCGATATCTTTGCATTCAAATCGGTGACTGGCGCTCGTTCTCTTGTCGACAGCTTTTTAATCTTTTGCTCTTCAATAGCCCAAGCTTCTTGCGGTGATAAGTTACACTCGTCAGCGAGATATTTGGCATTAAAACCTTCCCCAGTCAGGCTTTCGATTGTACCGTTATGGTTCACGCTATTGCCTTTATGCCAATAGTGTTTCGCCAACAAAGGCCCGATCTCTGGGTTATCTGTTAAGTAACCAAACTTGTCGGTGAAATAAGCTCGTGTTTGATACACCGCCATATGAGCCAATAGATAACCTTGGTATGAGCAAGATGCTTCATCAGACAATAAGTGAGGGATCGCCATCAGTGGACGAGGACTGCAAGCCAATCCAAGAATTGCCTTTTCACTGCTACGAGCAAGTGCCGTGATTTTTTCAGGCGTGAGGTCTTCATCAGCTAATTCGTACAGGGCTCGCTCGAAATATGGAACTACAAGAATGCTGCGTTCTTGGTAAGCTCGGAAGGGCTGTTTATTGTCGATGATGGCTTTAATTAGATCATCTGGCACAGGTTGCCCGTCCGCATTTAGAGCGTACTGTTTTAGCCAGTCAGCGTCATTTAACAAGCTGTCGCAGAACATGGATTGTGTTTCAGCATAAGCCATCGAAGTCGGCGCAAACTCTTGAGAGAAACAAGGTGCGTTCATTTTTACATTAGAAAAATGCGCCGCGTGACCACCTTCGTGAAATAGTGTGTTAATCCCATCATAGCCACTGCCTATTTGATCGGGCTTAGCGTTGCTCGTGAAATTAACTTGAGCCGCAACCCAAGCATCTTGGTCATAGAAAGAAGGGATAGGACCATGACAGAAACCGTTAGGGTATTTTCCTTTACGATCAAGCAAATCGAGTTTCAATGTCGCTTGAGAGTATTCAATGTTGAGGCGACCAAAAGACTCTATCCAGCGTCTCAGTGATTTTGAGAAGGGAACATACGGGTCTAAGTCATTCATAACGTCACCAGCAAAAGAGTAGGTAAAGTTATGAGCTTGCAGTGCACTTTCACCTTTCTGCTTAGCTAAGTTCGCTAGGCTTTGTTGATGGCTGTCACGCGTACGTGCGTCGAAGTCGTCCAAGATCGTAAATAGTTGCTCTGTTGTCATCTGTTCAGTTTTAACTACTGAGTAATCAAAAAAGGTGTTGAAACCCAGTGACTGAGCAAATTGGTTACGTTTTTTGATCAGTTCAATGAAGCCGTTAGCCAGCAGCCACTGTTCTAAATCGAGTAATGTTTGGTGTGCAGAAAGTCTGACCTTTTCATTACTATTGCTTCTAACTGTAGAGCCCAGAACGGGCAACGAGCCTTCTGTGTCTTCACCTGCCTCATTGACGTAAGTCATTACGTGATTTTGTTTTTTCTCAAACAGCTCTGCTTCGAATTTGATGAGGTCGGCTTTCAGTTTCTGAGATTGTTGAGATTCGATCGCGTGAGATTTAAAGGTTGCTAACCAGCCATTTAGTCCAGTTAATGTGCTCTCTTTTTCTTCCGCGTCTTGAATTTCGTCAATGGCGGAAATGTGCTTTTCGATAGTGGTTATCTGTTCAGCCGCGCTAAGAAATTCGGTCCACTGAGTTTGCGCTTGTGTTGACCCATTATGGTCGTCACTTATCCCCATGTAAGTATCCCAAAAGAAGTCTTCTTTGGCTTTATGAGTTGCAAGATACTTTTGATTTAATTCGTTGAGATAGTTCGTAGCAGTCATGATATTCCTTGAAAATAACGCTTGAATTTCAAGATTATGACACATTCATAAGGTGTATTGTGTGACAAAACATATAACTGAATGCAAGTCACAGCATATCGGTTTACTTTACAGCGTATCAGTGATAATTAATTAACTGTTAAAGATTTGTTTTTTGCTAGTATTAATAAGAGATTGTTTGCTGATTTTTCTCCCCTTTTATTGAGTCAATTGATGTTCTCAATGTCAGCGTTTTTGTAAGGAAGAGGTTTAGGATGGATCCTATTTTATATATCGAAGTTGGTGGCGTTGTTTGGCAGGTGCTTGCAGATGGTACTTGGCTTCAAGTGCCCGCATCACAACCCAAAGTTGAAGGTGTGCAAGTTGTGAGTATTGAACCTCAGAATTTGGACCAAACTCAGCCTCTCACTGAGCCGCAAATTGCCGCTGTTGAGCAACAGTTGGAAGAGGTGGTCTCCCAACTCGTTAACAATCTTGAAAGCGCACCTCAGCAACAGAACTCTGTCAACGATCAGCCCAGCTCTAGCGCTTCTTTTATTGCTTATGTTCGCTCCACACTAGACGAAACATTCGCAGACGCGGGCTTTGATACTCGTCCCACAGAATATGAAGAAGAAGACACCAATTCAAACGATGGCAACCTAGATGCGCTGTTACCTAGCGCAATATTAACCGTCGATATATTAGATGGCGGTGACGGTTACGAAAACCAGTTCGAAGTACCAGGTGTCACGATTACGGGCACGGCTGTGGATGTTCGAGACGGGCGTACTGTTGTTCTGACCATCACCGATGTTAATGGCAACACAGTCACCACTTCCGCAATCACAAATGACGAAGCTTATGTCGTCGACGGCGTCGATCTTTCTTCGCTCGCGGAAGGTGACCTTAAGGTCGATGCGATCATTGCAGATGACTTTGGTAATAGCATTACAGCCAACGATTCCACAATCAAAGACACCCTAGCCACAATCGATGTCGATTTTGATGGCTTTGGTGACGAGTTTTATAACCAATTTGAAATTTCCAACGGAGTGCTAGTCGGTACTGTTGCCAATGTTGAAGATGGCCAGACGATAAGCATTTCTATTACCGACAGCCAAGGTCTCACACAAGAATACACAACCACCGTTTCAGGCGGCACGTGGACACTAGTTTCTCAAGATTATTCTAGCTTTGCCGAAGGTGATCTCACTGTCGTTGCTAGTACCGTCGATATTGCAGGAAACCCTACAACAGCGACCGATACCATCGTTAAGGACACGCTTGCGAGTATTGATGTTGACTTCGATGGCTTTGGTGATGAGTTTTATAATGAATTAGAAGTAAACAATGGTGCTTTGGTTGGTACTGTTTCAAATGTCGAAGATGGGCAAACTATCTCAATAACAATAACGGATAGTGAAGGCTTATCCGTAAATTATTCGACAGTTGTGTCTGGCAACAGTTGGACATTAGTAAATCAAGATTACTCAAACTTCGCAGAAGGTGAACTTACTGTAATCGCAAGCACCATTGATATAGCGGGAAACCCTACCACCGCTACCGACACCATTGTTAAAGATACTCTGGATAGAATTCTAGTTCGGTTCGATGGTTTCGGTGACAACTATTACAACCAAAGTGAAGTGAATAAAGGAGCCCTTGTCGGTGCTACCTTCAATATTGAAGATGGTCAGGCGATAAATATAACGATTACTGATAGTAATGGGCTGTCTGTCGACTACACCTCGGTTGTTTCTGGCAATTTATGGAGCCTAAAAGATCAAGATTATTCTGGCTTTGCAGAAGGTGAATTGACTGTTGTCGCAAGTATTACAGATATAGCGGGTAATACTATTTCGTCCACGGATACCATTATAAAAGATACGTTAGTGGAGATTGGAGTTGAGTTCTCTGGATCTGACGATGAGGTTTATAACCAAACAGAAGTCCTAAATGGAGTGTTGGTTGGTACTGTTGGTTATGTTGAAGATGGTCAAACAATCTCAATTACCATCACCGATAGTGCAGGCACATCGTTAGATTATTCAACAACGGTTTCAGGCGGTACGTGGACGCTTACTAATCAAGATTATTCAGCCTTCGCTGAAGGTGAATTAACTGTTGAAGCCAGTGTCACTGATATCGCAGGAAACACGGCGACTTCAACGGATACAATATTAAAAGACACGCTGGCGACTATTGATGTCGATTTTGATGGTTTTAGTGATGAGTTTTACAACTCTGCTGAGGTCAATAATGGTGCATTGGTTGGCACGGTTGCTAATGTTGAAGACGGTCAAATAATTTCAATTACCATCACTGATAGTGCAGGCACATCAGTAGACTACTCAACAACTGTGGCGGGTGCCACGTGGACTCTTACCAATCAAGATTATTCCGCTTTTGCAGAAGGTACCTTGACAGTAGAAGCGACGGTAACCGATATCGCAGGTAACGTAGCGACATCCAGTGACACCATAGTTAAAGATACATTAGCGGACATCAATGTCGATTTTGATGGCTTTGGTGATGAGTATTACAACTCCGCCGAGGTAAATAGTGGCGCTTTGGTTGGCACGGTGAACAATGTTGAAGATGGCCAAGAAGTTACCATCACCATCACGGATGTTAATGGCAAGTCAGAAAACTATACCGCTACAGTCACCGGTGGTGAATGGACATTAGTCGGTCAAGACTATTCCACTTTTGCTGAAGGCACTTTAACGGTAGAAGCTACGGTTACGGACGTTGCAGGCAATACTGCTACTTCTAGCGATACCATCGTCAAAGATACATTAGCGGACATCAGTGTCGATTTTGATGGCTTTGGTGATGAGTATTACAACTCCGCCGAGGTTAATAATGGCGCATTGGTCGGCACGGTGACCAATGTTGAAGATGGTCAAGAAGTTTCAATCACTATCACGGATGTTGATGGCAAGTCAGAAAATTATACCGCTACAGTCGCCGCTGGTGAATGGACATTAGTCGGTCAAGACTATTCCACTTTTGCTGAAGGCACTTTAACGGTAGAAGCTACTGTTACGGACGTTGCAGGCAATACTGCTACTTCTAGCGATACCATCGTCAAAGATACATTAGCGGACATCAGTGTCGATTTTGATGGCTTTGGTGATGAGTTTTACAACTCTACTGAGGTCAACAAGGGCGCATTGGTTGGCATCGTAACCAATGTTGAAGATGGTCAAGAAGTTACCATCACCATCACGGATGTTGATGGCAAGTCAGAAAACTATACCGCTACAGTCACTGCTGGTGAATGGACATTAGTCGGCCAAGACTATTCGGATTTTGCAGAAGGTATTTTGACCGTTGAAGCAAGTGTTACGGATGTTGCGGGAAATACGGTCACTTCTAGCGATACGATAGTTAAAGATACGCTGGCTAGTATCACCGCAGAATTTGATGATGCCGATAACATACTCAATACTGAAGAAGTGAAATCTGTTCGTCTACAGGGTGTGGTTCAAAACGTTGAAGATGGTCAAACCGTAGATGTCACTGTCACTGATAGTAATAATCAATCTATAACGTTACAAACCGTGGTTGTTGCGGGTGCTTGGAGTATCGATGA
>PJEL010002076.1_pt1 | contig 18920 bp, 14 predicted proteins | sample 1853271 | NCBI WGS metagenome assembly PJEL01 (sample SAMN08108733, study PRJNA415343) | Invertebrate metagenome, whole genome shotgun sequencing project. | host: Globobulimina | place: Sweden: Gullmar Fjord | collected 2015-08
CATATCCCAGTAATAGCCCTATCTCAACTGTCAAGAGCCTTAGAGACACGTACAGACCGCAGACCAATGCTATCTGACTTACGTGACTCAGGAGCGATAGAACAAGATGCTGACGTTGTGATATTCTGTTACAGAGAGATAATGTATAGACAGCATTTAGACCCACAAGACTCTAAACGGAAGGATGTAGAGGGATTAGCAGAGTTAATAATAGGTAAGAATAGACATGGTAAAACAGGTACGGTTTACACTAGTTTCATAGGTGAACGTACTAAATTTGAAAACTTAAAAGAAGATACGGAGATTTAAAGATGGGAATGCACGCATCCGCACAATTATTCTATGGGATTAAAATAGAAGGGTTTATAGAAGAACATATAGAGCCAGAAGATGAAAAATATGACACAGAAAAAGATAATAGAAGGTATGATTTTGAACCTGACGAATGGCTAAGAGAGAGGTTAGGGATAAAGTATGACTGGAAGACTGGCGATTATAGGAAAATGAAAAATGAGTTTGAAAGAAAGTCTTTTGGCTGTGACTATTATTATGATTGTGGAGAATATACAGACGAGCCCGCTTTCTATATTTCAGCTTGGGGGGTTAGGAACTATGAATCTGGTTGTAATGAAATAGGAGCACCGCCTAAAGACACTAAAGCTCTTGACGATAAATTAAAAGCTTACCTGAAAAATCTAAACTTAGAATACGCAGAACCATCGTTTTACTTACAAAGTGAATACTCATAACAGACTGAGATTAGGCATCCCTACTCTGTTATCCGTTGTTAGCCCCTATTACACAAGGTAATGGGGGTATTTTTTTTGAACAGACCAGTCGGTATATCAGTACGTTTGAATTATATTTTAGTACAATAAAAAAACCCACTCCAATTAAGAAGTGGGTTAAGTTGGTGTACCGACAATCTATATAGCTTGTATAGATTACTTCACGGTGAACCGCTTATCGGTACTAGCTTTTACGGTAAACTAAAACTTATCATTACGGGATAGGTATACTTAACATTCCGTAGATAAAAACCCTGTCACTATTATCTTCTTCGTTACCCTTATAATTTATAGGGAATACTTTTCCACCAATACCGAAAGGGACTTTCCCGAATAAACTACAGCCAACCTCAACCATAACCCCTCCGCGTATGTCATCGTCACCGTCTAATATCACATTATTACCACCAAGACCTAAAGACATATAGCCTTGCCAACCATTTTTCTTACTATCTATTAGATAAAGCTGGTGAATATTCCAAATATGGACTCCTGATACTTCAGGACTATTCTTAAGCCATTGGAAATACCCTGTCCTTACTACGTTAACATAATCGCCAGACCTTTTAATGTTTATCTGCCCAGAAACAGTCCTAGCCATATGACCACTTCCGCCTTTTATTAGTATTGAGCCAACTTCGACAACTGGGTCGACATCAGCACTAAACGACACAGATAAAGGTATTACTAATAGTAATAAAGTTAATAGGTACTTCATTTATTTATCTCCTAATACGAGTTTAGTCTTTGTTTTTCTAAGAGCGTGGACACCCTGAGATGTAGCTTGAGCCATTAGAAATGCCATTAAAGCATCTAATCCAACACCATCTAAGGTAGGATTAGTAAGAAAAGTTATCCCAAAGATAACAATAGCGTTTAACATTAACGATATAAAGTACCATAATACAGGTACGTCTGACTTGACAACGCTTTTAATCCAAGCCATAATCGGGTTCATTACACCACCCACAATGAAAGGGTAGATTGACTGAAGTAATTCCATAATTTATTTCTCCTTAGTTGTATTATTAGCGATAATTCCCAAAAGGTCGATAATAATATTATTTTGGTCAGTTATTAGCTCAAGAGATATTTTTACTCTTGCTTTATGTCGTGTTTCAATATTGACATCTCTTGGAATATCGTAGAGCGAACTATAATATTTAGTAAGCTTTTCACTTTTCGCTTGTTCTAAATCTTTAATTTTTTCTACCTCGTAGGCCATATAATTCTCCTAATTTTAAAGCCTTCTAAGGGCTTTGTTTTCTTGACCATGTTCTACTATGTATCGCCTATTTATCGTTCGAAATCGCTAAAAAACCCTTGATTTTGAGCTAAAAATAGGGGGTCAAACCATGTTTTTTAAAAAGCAAGGACTTGGATTGTCTTATTCTTTACCACTCCAGATAATGCTTCTAAGACCGAATATTCCTGTCCAAGTCGCCTACTTTTTGTACTTATTCTATAAACATATAATAAATCATAAAACCTAATACGAATACGGGGATGGATAACGCTAAAATCAATCCTATTATATTCATTTTTTCTTAGCTTTCTTCTTCTTTAATACCGTTACATCATATATCCACGTATTTGGGATTATAATCCTTCTATTATTATGACCATTTATGTCATCTAAATCAGCAATCAATACATAATAAGGACTATCTTTACTAGGCTTAGAGTATATAAAACCTACCGAGATTACTGGAGTCATAGTTTTCTTAACGTATTCTTTTAGTTCTTCAGTATCAAACCAACCGTTAGATGCCTCAGCATCCATCCAAGTTATAATTACTATATCATAACTGTATTCTTGTTTAACTTGTTTCTTAGCTTTTGCCATATACCCTCCCATTACCTCGGTAAAGACCGAGTTGTTGATGTGTTAGGTAATGCCTTTTTACTTCTGCCAACAGACCCACACTTTAAACACCTAAAAGCATCATATAAATTAGCCGTAGTAGCGTAAGACTTACCATGAAATTGTATTTCTGAACTACCACAAGTAGGACAAGCGGTAATATCTTCATCTATAAATAAACCCATATTAGGATGAGGCTGTATCCAAGGTCTTATCCTAAGATAAGTTTCCTCTAGTATCTCAACATCAGCTATATTGTACTCTTCCATTTTCTTCAAAGCCTTTACATCGCCCTTCATACAGTTAGCCCATAACTCAAAGCCACCAGTATCCATCTTACGATTTAAGCCTAGGAGTTGGTTGATATAATCTAGTTTATTAGACGATATATTAAACCTTCTCCTTGCGTGATCTAAAGTATCTATAACCTGATAAGACATAGGAGGATTAAGGCCGTTTAGTAAAAACCTAGTATTTAAACGCTTAACATCAAACTTATTAGCATTATGAGCTATAATAATATCAGCCTTATCTAATAACCCCCATATCGTTTTCGATATTCTTTTGTCGTCTTGGTCTGTAGCTTCCTTAGAGGTTAATCTATCAGAGTAAACTTCTTCATTAAACAACCACTTAGCACTCCAGGTCAACATAAACCAATCAGAGACTATTTGACTAGGGGCTACATTTTGTTTCCATAATCCCCAAGTATAACTTTGTAGTGGTGCTGTTTCTATATCTAAAATAAGAACATTTGCTGGGGTAGAAGATAAAGACACTTCAGGCATTTCACTTAAAGATGGATTCCAGCCAGAACGCATAGCAAGAACCACCTTGTATTCATCTTCGTTCAGTCTTGGTCTGTATTCTGACTTTTTATCCATTAACTTAATCCGTTCTGCCTGCGTTCCCAACGATTACACAACCAAATATCTGTATAGTTAGCTTGGTCCTCTAGTAATTCTTTATCTTCAAACTTATCCATAGGAACGTCAATCTCTAAATGATTATTACCATTATGTACCGTATCTTTAATCCTCTCAAAGTTACGCTTGATATTTATATACGCTTCTCCGTCACCTTCACCGAATGTATTAGCATAACAATCATTAGTATTATTATAAGCCTTGTCTCTCTCTTGCATAATCTGTAATCTCTTAATAAGAATAGCATCTAAGTGTTGTAAACTCCTATCCTTTTTAAAGTATCTCAGTAATTCAAATAAACGTTTCTCTGGTTCTGTTAATAGTATTTGGTTGTTTTCACAATCACATTTTCCTGTTACGTGACAATCTTCACTCATTCATCAATTCCTTTCGGTGTTTATATTTAATATTGACATGGATATGGCTGCCTGAACCAGCATCATGTACTTTAACATATACAAAATCTTCACTCCAATTAGTATACAAATAATTAGTGATAAAGTCAAGATGTTTCTTATCAAAATGCCATATTCTTATGTCTGCTCCCCTACCGTCTAGGTGTGATGAAAAAGGAGAACCATTGTATTTTTGGTTCTCCTCTAAGGTGCGATTAAGACAGGTAAGTATGATATTCTTTTTGAACTTTCTCTCGACCTCATCTGCTAAATCTAACAGTAAGGCTTTCAACCTTTTATCTATTATCCTATAAAACTCTACTTCAAGTCTAGCTTTATATTCTATACCTTCTTCACCTTTAAACTTTATCATCTATTGGCTAATGTATCTGACATACTTAACGAATCTACATCAGGGATATACATTCTCTCTATACTAAACATTTCACTACCGTTATACGTAGCATTAAAGTTATAAAATCCCTTAGTCGTATCTGAATAACTACCAGTTCTTCTTATTGTTATTTGGAATAAGCCAAGAGTATCTGTAGTAGTAGAAACTGTAGTATTAGGGACAATAACATCGGCCGATAAAGTATCATCACCTAACCCAAATCTACTTGTAACTCTATTTGCGAATACCTTAGCCCCGTAAATAGGATTACCAGAAGCATCCTGTAACCACCCATATACATTAACTAAATCTTGACCAGTAGGGATAGTAATACCCGAACCACTAGCAAGAGATGTCGGCTCTATCTGAAAGCCCCAAGTGACAGAACTGTCTACTCCTGGGAAGTCCATGACTAAGTCTATCAAGTGTAACTGAGCAGTATTTAATGTAATATCATTACTATCACTATAGTACGCACCAGACAAAGCCGTAGAAGTATTAGCTGTAACACCAGTACCGTTGTAACTCTTTCTTCTTTCGGTGACAGCACTAGCACTATCAGGCCAATAGGCTCTTAAAGGGAAAACTATGCTTGTCGGAGCACCATCTGAACTACTTGGCTGTTTAAACCAAGCCCAAGAACCTGGATTCGTATCACCAACAGCATAGAAATATAAGTAATAAAAATGATATAAACTATCTGATATTGTCAAGGTTGTATCTACTCCAGTACAGGTAGTACAATGAGTACCTGAACTATCTACAGTCCCACTCGAGCCTAGATAATGTTCATAGGTTATACTGTCATATAAAACACCGCCCTCAGCGTTAATATCCCAAGAAGCGTCAGCACCAACAGCTTTTATTGATAAAATAAATATCCCTAAAAATATCAGAACCGCAATTAACGGAATCCCAGTATACTTATCTTTTTTCTTTTTTTTCATCTAACACCTCCTATAGTTACACCTTGAATTTTTCTTGAATTTATTACTTGAGTCCCTTCTGTAGCAGTTAAGACTAATGTTGTATCTCTTGAACCATTAACCCCTTGTAGTTGGATAGAGGACAATGTTGTATCGGAAGCATCCCAACCAATCTTAATTCTATAATCATCATAGTCTGTCGTATCTGTTTCATCGTTTGACTCAAACCAATACGGTACAGGATTAGAAGTAAATAAACCATTAGTATTAGTCATACCGCTAGCTTCAAGCCTATTCCCTATAGCAGAAGTTGTAGACCAAATTGAACAAGGAACATTTTCTATACCTAGACTAATAGTATCTTTTACGGTAAGTATTATCCTTCTTTTAAGCGTAATATCAAGGCTAACTGAACCAGTTGTGCCGAATAAAAAGTTAGTATCATAATCTCCAGCAGGATTGTTGTTCCCATCAAGATAAACAGGGTCAATAATTTCTGCTCCCTTTACCTGATAACCTAATGTTGTATAGCCGACACCTACAGCGGTATGACCTGACGTAGAATCTACTAATTTAATAGTATCCCCATCAAAACTTGGATATAATAATGAATCACTATCGTATAGTATGAGTTGGTAGCCTATAGAATCTGACTCTATCCTATTATATTCCCACTTTAAAGTAGTGTCTACTTCTGTAATGTATTCCCATTTTACCACAGACGCACCGTAAACAGAACCGCCTCCAGAAATGTCTATAGCCCTAAATAAATTATTCCTAATAATAGCGTTCATTGGCGGTACTTCATCAGACCAATGCTCTAAAGTAAATGCACAAGCAGAAGGATAATATGAACCTGATATATCACCCCAAGCAATAGAACCATCAGCGATAGCAATAATTGTATTATCATACATTGAGAAGCCACGACAGCCTTGCCTAAATTTTACTGCTGTTGGGAAATACCCATAAGGAGCATCAAACTGATAGTCAGGCGCTTCATGTATTTCTACATAATTAGAGCAAATAACAATACTATTAGTATCAACTCCCATAGCATGAACTAATTGTATCCCCCTGCCTCCATGATGTTGCTCTCCTGCTGTGATTTTATTGTTTTTAATAATACTTCCAGGAGCAGAATGGGTTATCTGTATACCATACCCATTAGCCCTGCCGTTACAAGTACCATCAGTCGAATCCTGCCAAAGCTCGTTCCAAGTATCTACATTTAAAGAACAATCTTCGACCTCAAGAATTGCTCCATTAGTCACATCACCTATTACATATATACCAAAATGAGGAGTTGTCAGCACATCAACATTCTCACATCTTAAATTATACGTAGCTCCATCTGCTGTGTCAGAAACATCTCCACCATGATATATCCCACCTGCTTCAAACTGACACCTGTTATTAAAAGCAAAACCTCTATTTGAAACAGTTGTATTTTTTATTAAAGTTGAATGGCTGTTCCCTGAAACGTATATAGTTCTTGTCCCATAAGCCCTTGATTCGGTATAAGCTCCATCTATAGTTATGATGTTGGAATTGCCTGTTACTGGTCTTCCAAATACCATCGCTGACCTGTTATCAGCAAACATATAATCTGTAAGGTCTATTGGTGCTATTGTATCCCAATTATGGTAATCTTCTATAACATAACCATCATTCCAGTTTATAACTAATCCTTGAGTATTTCCTAATACTTGAACTCCATATATATCTGATGTGGTTGAATCTGTTCCATAGATAATTGTATCACTATAAGCAAGTACAACCCACTCTAAATTACTTCCTGAAAAAGATAAACCTGTCCCTACCGCCGTAAGAGTCCCCTGGGTAGTTGAATCAGTATCTATAAAATATACAGTATCGACATCATCTGCTGAGTGGTCACTACCCCCTAAATCGTCAGGTAAAGATGTAACGGTATACGTACCCCCCAACACCGATGAACTCATTAACAATAATAATAGTAGTATCTTCTTCATATTAGTCCTCAGTAAAAGTCAATGTCATCATCTCAACGTTATGGGTATCCCCACCGTTACCAATAGGGTAAACAACATAAGCAACATTACCTAGGTGGGTCGGTACAGTTTCCAGTCCACCAATAACAATACCATTATCAGATGATACAGTTAAGTTGCTATCGAGTAAAACTTCATCTGTCCAAGTACCGTCAACACCAACGGTTCTGTAGTATAATCTACCGCTTGCCCCAGCGTCATAGCATCGAGTATAAAATAAAACAAGTTTTTCAATACTTTCTATGTAAGAAGCAAACATATCATTCCCATCGTCACCAGCACCGTCAAAGTCACAATCTCCACCTAAAGACCAGCTAACTTCTGCCCAAGCACTTTCACTACTATCTCTTTGTGCTATATGTAGCGTATCGTCGGTTGCTCCAAGCTCATCATTCATCATAAACATATATTGTTGAGTGTCGGCTAATACGTTATAGTGGAAAAATCTACTTAAACCGTTATTAGTAGTAAAAGCTCCATCCCCGTCTTTATCCCAAGCATGGGTAGTTCTATTGTAGTTAAACCACAACATAGAATCAAAACTCATTTCAAATATAGCTGACGCAGAATTATTAAATTCTATTCCACCTAGCCTATTATTAGCGTCAGAGCTATCAATTTCTGATACCCACCCAATAGCAGTAGAATCTATCTCAAAAGTAGTGCCATTATCGTCGGTTATATTATAGCTTATATCGTAACTATTACCTGCACCACGATGTATTGAAATAAGTGTGTCTGAATCAGCCACAGGAACAATCTTTGAAATATAAACATGGTCGCCATAAGCATCATGGTAAGTATTTAAACTATCCCTCGTAATCGAACCTGCATTTACAGTATATACAAACATACTCACCGTATTTCCTGTTTTCATACCGACCCATAATGAATCATCCCTCTCTGTGTAATGTATATGTTGGTCGGAAGGGTGATTTACAGAATCTTCCCAAGTAGGCAAACTTGATAAGTTCGCAGTATCAGTAGCATAGTATTCCATCCCACTAAAACCTGCTCCACCTGTAGCAACATCAGAGTAAAAGAAATGTCCATTAACATAATGAAGTGGTGAACGTGGTCTACTTACAGTAAAGTATTCTCCGTTATTTAACTGTCCACCAGTACCTAGAACGTAGTTACTACTAGAGATAGTGTAGGTAGTATCGTTAGATGTCGCTGAACCATGTCTTAGCAACACAGCAGTATTACCATGCCTATTTGATGGGTTGTGTCTACCTAAAGCATCGTTAGTCGCTTCACCTGGTGCAGTCCAAAGAAACACCCATTGAGGGAACAAAGAACCGCTTTCAGATGAAGTATATGTTATATTGCTAGAATTAGTAACGTATAATTTTATACCATTAGTTGAATCAGATTGAGATGCCCAAGCATTAGCGATACAAGTATCTATAGGAATTGGTTGTATCGTATTAACTCCTCCTGATGTAGCGTAACTTTGTTCAGGGCTATTCCTATCATCACCGCCTCCGTCTGTTGCATTATAGCAATCGGTACAGTTTACAACATTTTCAGTATTAGCTCCAGCAGACCCCCAAGCTAACGTACCAGAATTATTCCAATTAGTCCAAGAAACTCCACCTTCAACCCAAGGCTTACATAACCTTTCGTATAAAATAGTTTGTCCAAAATTGTCTATTTTATTTATATATAAAGTACAAGCAATAATCGTAGCGTTAGTTGGTATAGCATCATCAAGATTAAATACTCTAATGACAGCACTTTTAGGGTTAGAGCCAAGGAAGTTCCCTATAGTAAAACTAGCATTACCCCCATAATTAGTCCCTGCGTTAGCAGCATCTAACCAAGAATCTTCTACATTAGAAGATGCGGTAAATACAGTCCTTGTCTGAGCGAATAAACTAGAAGTTAGAAAGAATAATATTATTACTATGGTTTTATAGTACATATCAAATATACCCTTCCAAAGTACATGTTTTCAGTCCCATCAACATCTACTGTAATCCGCATTACAAGTTGTTCTTTTTCTTTGAAGTCGGTAGAGTTTACAGCTATAGTATCAACAACCCATATAGAACGTGATTGAGGAACTGTTAAGGTATTGTCATACGTAGAGTCAGCCCTGAAAGAACCATCAGCAGTACGATTTTTACCCCTTAATTCTATATCTCCAAAATCTGTCTGAGCTGTATCACTTGTCATATGTTCAATAATCAAAGTATCAATAGACTTCAAATCTCTTGGTAACGTACTCCATGTAAAGTATAAAGTGTCACTTCCTGTATATGCCGATGCTGATATAGCTGAATCTCTTGCTGTAATAGGGACACCAGCTAAAACTTCATCATAAGTAAGTATAGTAGAGTCGGTAGCAACCAAACCAGGTAATCTATCAAAGTCTAACTCTACTTTTTCTCTAGCACCATCAAACCTTAATTCAGTATTGAATATCCTCCATTGAGGGTTGCCTCCTCCACCTGACCTAGGCCCATAAGCACTATAATATAAATTCAAGTACCCATCAGAGCCATCATCAACCCAGTAACCAGAAGCACGATAAACATTTCTCGCCCACTTCTTAAGTGAATCTGCTGTTGTTCTATCGGGAGCTAAGATAGACTCAGCACCGTAAGTTGTAGAATCAGCCCATTCAACAGTGACACCTCTATCGTAACTTGTGCCTACATATAAAGCAGAGGAATCACCAGCAACCGTTACTGTATCAGTACAGGTTGCTAATATCAATAATTCGTCAGCTCCTCTTGCTATAACTTCTATATGCCAAACATCTAAAGTGTCATGTGGAGGGAAAATAGAAGTAGTATCTTTTAAACTCCACCCAGTAACTTCATCTAAACTATCGGTAGCACCACAAGTGAACCTTACGACTACTGAACTATCGTTAGCAGGAGTTGCCCCTGGATTGACCGTCCACATTGTATATGTTGAATTTGTGTCTAAGATAACTGAACCCGACAAACCCCCAGTATAAGTATCACCATTTATAGCGATAACAGGAGTTGTCATTGTTGGAAGACCATCCGAAGTTGTGTCAAACATTGAGATTACAATATCACCTTTTGCAGGATATGTTACATTAAATATCATCCATAGTCTTTCTTGGTCATCCCAAAAAATGTCAGGATCAGATAAATGTGTTGATGTAGTAAAATCACCAGTATCAAACACAGGGTTATCTAATGTATAGCGAACAATAGAATCACAAAGACCAGTACAATCTGTTGAGTCGGTAGAAACAACACCTACATCCCAAAATTGAGTACCTGTAAGTACATTAGTAGAGTCACAATCTGCCGTACACCCAGTTGTATCATCAAAAGATAAATCGGCATCCCAAAATATAGTTCTATCAAATCCTATTGGAACCCAATCATCAGTACCACCGTTAGCCCATACTAGATAAGGGTTCTCATAAATAGCGACACTATTTATTAAAGGAGTGAAAGACATTAACTTTTTCTTCCTCTCATTCCCATAAAAACCTTTTGGTGTATATAAATTAGAAGGGTGAACCGCTAAAGATGAATCCTGTGCGACAGTACTATCGTCAGGAACTGTTATATATGATTTAGGATTCGCAGGTATTGTAACCTGTAAGTCGCTATGTCTAGCATAAGCACCATCAAGGTCTAGTTCATTAGAGAAGTTTGAATTATAGAAGTTTCCTAATATCCCAAAGTCACCTCTGATAGTAACGTTATTTAATTGTCCTTGGTCTACATAGTTTTGAGTAGCTAGAGTAGAACCTGCTATAGTAGTGTCGCCTATCATAATAGGGTCACTTGAATGCCAATGGTCTTCTGTGGCACTAAACAAAAAGTACCCACTATCTACAACACCATCATTCCATAATCTTAATCCGTAACTACCGCCAAGTCCAGTTGTATCTAATCTATAATCTCCACCATGAGTAATAAAACTATTAGCATTAGCATACACATCACCAGTAAAATTAAACTGCCCACTAGCGTATGTTATAGTTTCACCTGTAGCTAAAGTTAAAGTTTGCGTTGATAATACTGGGGCATATAACCCATCACTTGTGTATAATGTATCTCCAGTAAGGTTATATCTTAAAAAATTATTAGAAGTAGAATCAAAATATATACTAGCCTCTCCAGTATTTCCCCATCTTAAATAAAGATTTTCTCTCGCTACAAGGTTCTCTGTAGTCCATAAACTAGCAGATAATTTAAACTTAGTTGAATCAAAATATATTGAATCAGCAGTAGCATATAGTAAGGCTTGTGACTGAGTAGTTGCTGAACCACCCATATATAAAGTCCCTAGCATCGTATCACCAGTTTCAATTAGATACAAATCATTCACATTAGCAGTATCTAACCATAAAGCAGAATCATTTAGAGTTAATCCATACCCTGTTAAGTTATAAAAAACCTCACCATCCATAGACAATGAATCTATATACGTTAGTCCTTCTGAACCAATTTGTAATACAGCACCATCTGGACCATATAATTTAACTGTATCAGCGTCAACATGGTCACTAGCTAAAAGAACAGCAGTTAAAACTGTGTCAGTGGATTGAGTAATTAGAGCATGGATAGTATCTTCCTTATCAGACCATTGACCTGTACCTCTTAAATCAGGTCCAGCAATCCAAGCCGAACCATTCCATTTCAGTAAAGGGTTCGCTGTGTCAGCCCCATTCTGCCCTATATCTACTACTGAAATAGTACCGTCTAAAATCTCATCTGTAGTTACCGCACTAGTAGCAATCTTAGTAGCTGTTATAGCGTCTGTACCTATATAAGATTCAGTAATAGCAACACCATTCCATGTAGCACCGCTAATGGTATTTGAATTTTGACCTATAAAGGCAGCACCCTGGAATAACCATTGTAAATTACTAGCATCATAAATTCTTACGTTACCACCAACACCACCGTTTATATCAATATGGTCATTAGCACCAGCACCTGCTATCTCCAAGTCTGTCCCTGATATAGATAATACGCTACTTGTAATTAAATTATTACCAGCACCCATATTCAAGTCGCCAGCCATAGTCCCACCAGCAAGAGGCAAGTATCCACTAGTAGCATCTACAGACCAACTAAAGTTACCACCACCAGCGTTGTATGTAAGTACATAGTTATCAGTAGGAGCATTTGAAACATCTAAATCGACTTCAAGGATAGTACCATCGGCAATATTAGAAGTCACAATAGACTGGCCAAGTAAAGAAACGTCGTTTTGTAAGGCTACATTAGGGATTACATCTGTCCCAGTAATATTAGCACCATTAACAGCACTAGCAACGTCAGCAAGAGAAGAAGTTGCTATCTTAAAATTAGTATTATACCATGAAGTATCTGTAGTTAATGTTAATGTGTCTGTCCCAGATGAATCAGCTCCAGCAATCAAAAACGAAGAACCAAAAGCAAGTCTTATTGCTTTATCCCATATATCAAAATTGCTAGTACCGTCATAAACCCTAAGAGAATCTACTGAACCAGAACCGCCTCCACCACCAACAGAACCATCAACTCTATGGATAGCAAGCTGAGCATAAGCTACTCCTATATCTGTGGTATTATCTGTAGCAAACTTTATTTGTAATGTATCACCAGCGGTAAAATTACCTATACCCTGAAAACCAGCAGCACCCACATCAGCTCCAGTCCCCATTTTCCTCGTTACACTAAAATCTCCCCTCTGTGTACTATTTATAAATAAGGCGGCTGTAATTGTAGCAGCATTTGATCCTATAGACGACCAACTAAAGGCGACTTGGTAAGTTCCTGTTGAATCTAAAATAAACCAATCACCAGCTGTCGTATCTTTATACGTCATACCATTTTCTATATGTACGTGGATAGTATCAGTCCAACCAACAAAAGTACCAGCACCAGAACCATCTATAAAGTTTGTATCAACTGTCGTATCTGCCATAAAACCATACACAGTTATTCCTGTATCGCCAGCTTCTTGAGCGAAATAATATCTACCATTAGCGGAATCTCTTTTTAAAACATAATCGTCACCAATATTAGCAGGCGTACCAACAAGAACAGTATCCCCAAACAAGTGATGCTTTAAATATTGTAATGATTGGACTAGGCTATCAGCGTCAATAGCACCTAGATAGATACTATCTTCCGCTAAGATGCGACCTTCAACATTTAATGCTGTACTATTTACCAAATCAACTACACCTGCTTCGGTTATAGTAACTCTCTTAACTCCATTAGAATCTAATATATCAAAATCTGATATTTTTGCTTGTATGTCCGTAAAGTAACCATCATCACCAGTAATATCCCCTGTTGCTCTGACATCACCTTGGACTATCAAACTATCACTTAAAGTAAACGCTTCTAAACCAGCAGTATAATAAAACGTTTCAATACTACCAGTAGTAGTCCTAAAACGTAATACAGCAGAACTTAATGTCCCATCACCTATAGTTATCCAAACGCCACCTACAGTAACATTAGTAGAATAAAACCCACCACCAACATTAAGAGAATCAACGAAATTAGCAAAAGTGCTAGAGATCGTTAATACCGTATCACCACTAGCCATTTGGATACTGTAATAGTCTGGTGATAAAGTCATTAAAGTATCACCCGTAGTCTTATCTAAGATAAAAAGAGAATCACCAGTACGGTTCTCTAAAGCACCGCTAGACAACTTAAACTTGCCAGCTGAAGGGGAACTCCCCTGTGAATAAGTTGTCAACGGTATCAGTAACACCATAAACATTAAATAAAATAAAATCTTTTTCATACTTGCCTCATCCTCTTATTTATAATAATTTCCACAATATTCCACCTATAACACTACAAACAGCACCGCCACCTACAAGGTAATTACGCCAATCTTCCAATCTACGAACCCTACCATTCTGTTTTTTGACATCCCTTTTTATCTCTATAACGTCATCGTGCATGTTGTTAATCTTCTCTAATAGTAAATCGTAGTTGTTGTCAGCCATTATTTCTTCCCTCGTTTATTTTTATTCTTGAAGTTGTTCTCTTGTATTCTTCGTTCTTTTAACGTATTCTCAGCTTGAGATTTAAGGAACTCCCATGCTCTAACTTTTTTCTTCCCAAATTCTTCAACCATCACATTATATTGATTTTTTGCTCCCTCAATATCCCCAGCTACGATTTTAGCCTTAATAGAAGTCTCTTCAGACGATTTCTTTTGTTCTGTAGTATTCTTAACGTTAGGGCCTATATAGAAATCATTATTTTCGTTAGATTCTATTCTTATTTTTTCTGCTAGCTCAGGCTTGTTAGCATCCATAGCTAATCTAATCCTGGTTCTGACTTTCTTCTCACTATTAGAGTAGTTCTGTGCTGCTGCTCCAAAGAAATCACTACCACCAGCAAGTAAAGCGGCTTGAGCACCTTCATTTATGAAGGCTTCTATTAAACTTTCAAGGACTAACGGTAATGGGATACTACCAATAGTTTCAACTGCCCCAGCTACCTTTTCATTTCTGAACTTAGAACCAGTCACAAACTCGGATACTTTATTAGCTATTTCACCAGTTGGTTGATTAACTAAATCTTTATTATAAGCTAATTCATAAGCTGCCGACAATGAAGGCGTTATTTTATATTTAAGAAAATTCTTTGTTGCCTCAATAACGTCTGCCTCAGATTCACTTTTTAATATATCATTTGGTCGTAACCCATTATTGTCTGAAACGGACAAACCAACACGGGCCAAAAATCTAAACGATGAGCCAAGCCCAGCGTCTAAAGATATCCTTGTATCACCAGTCCTGATTTTTAAGAAGTCGGCATCTCTTGGATCTACACCTATGTCTAAACCACTCATGTGAGCTAAACCTAAAGATGTCCCAACTAAAGCAGTAAATGAAGCCATATCTTTAGCTACAGCTTTACGAAGTATAGGGTCTTTAAAAACACTAGGTCTAAAGAAATAGAACGGTGTTTCTAATCTACTAGCAGCAAATCGTGGAGCAAAAAATATCTGAGACAACCCATCAGCTGACGCTGAAAGTTTACCAGGAAGATTCCCCCTACCTGTGGTGACGTTAATCCAATTCGCCATAATCTTTAATTGAGCAGACGTAGCGTTTGGATTCTTAGTAAGAAATTCATTAAAAGCACCTTGTCTTAAAACATTTAATCCCGTTATCATATGACGTTCAGACGCTCTAACTATCTTACCATACCCTGGTATTTTTTCAGCCCAACTTGATAAGAACATTTCTTCACCTAAAGCAAATTTATTCCCTATCTCTGATATATGTAATCCATGTTCTTGCCCAATCAAATACTCATCAGTTCTCTTAATCGCTTCAGCTATCTCTTCTGCCTTAAACTTACTAAAAGCACCTTGGAAGGCTTTCTTGAAGGCTTCGCCAGCTAATTTAGGTCTTGAAACAGAAGCAACCAATCCTTGTCTTAATAAATAAGACATATCGGCAGTAGCCTTTAAAGTCCTCATCGTATTAGCTAATTCCTTAGCCCCATGAGTGATTTTACCAAAACCAGTATGTACTTTCATGGCTTCTACTTGAGAACGTGCTTCTTTTTCAGCTATACGTACCTTGGTCTGTGCCCTTCTTAGTTCAGGGGATACAAATTTAGGTGTCTTAGGTTCTAAAACTGTAAACTTTCCTGTTATCATCTGAGTTTCTAAATCTATTAGTCTATCTTTAGAGTTAATTAACCCTATTACATTATCAATATTAGCTTGTATATCCTTTAACTCACCAGTTAGAGGCTCTTTTTGCTTTCTTAATGTCCTGAAATCACCACGATATTGTGCTCGGAGGCTTGTTAATCTTGCTGCCATAGCGTCACGCTTTGCGAATATATTTTTAATTCTAACCTTTTTAGGTTGTAACTCTTTCAATCTAACCTTTAACCTAGCAACATCACGATGTATTTCTTTTCTTTTAGTAGGATTTTTCTCTGTAAATATACCCTTTTCAGCAAGTCTTATTTCTTCAATTAAATTAGCTATATCATCTATAACTTTTAATTTTCCACTTAAATCGTCAATCTCTGCTTTCTTTTTCTTTAGTCCCTCATTTGTAATGAGCTTCTTCTTTTTGACAGGTCTATAGTTATTCTCTACTTGGTCTGCTATTTTATTAAGAGTTGCTTCGGCACGTTCAATACTTTTAGCATCTAAACCAGATTCTTGTAAAGTATTTCTCACGTTTCTTATAGTCTTAAAGATACTTTCTACTTCTGCATCTGTAATAACTCTCTTATTCTTTTTCTTACCAGCTAAACCATTAACTTTGTCGTTAATCTCCGTCAACATCTTTGCGTGTTTCTTAACTATTGCCTGTTGCTTCTGTACTTCAGTCACTTGTTTTTTAACTAACTTAGGGTCTTTAGTACCTATAGCTTGGTGTATTTCTGCCTCGGTTAAAGATGGTATATCTTTCTTGACCAACTTAGTTACTTCTCTTAACATATCTTTAGGCTTAACTAACTCTAACGCACCAGACTCAATATATGTCATAGCTAATTTGCCTATTAAAAACAATCCCTCTGAACCAGCTTTAGGGACACCAGTAAAATCTAAGACCTCTAAACCAGTTTTTGACATAATCTGCTTTTTAATATCAGCACGATCTTGTACTGCTTTTTGTCTACGGGTCTTGTTCTTATTTTTAGATATAGTAATAACAGTTTTGTTGTTTACAACACTTTCAGCTAATTTGCTATCCCTATCAATTTTTAATTGTATATTTTCTTTTTCTTTAAGAAGTAAATCTTTCTTCAGGGCTTCTATCTCTTTAAAAGCTAAATCTATATTCTCATTCTCTAATTCAGTTAAATCCTTGCCTTTATTTTTCTTAGCTTGAGCTTTTGCTTCGACAGAAGTAAATGTACCAGACTTTAACGCTTGCCTTGCCCTAAAAGCATCAGATTGAACTACACCAGATTTCTTACCAGCTTCGTTAATAGCATCAAATTCTTTTTGTAATATCTCTCTTTTGAGTCTTAATCCTTCACTTTTAGTAAAACTACCATCGCCAGTAAATTTATTTATCTCTGCGTCTAATTTAAGTATCTCGGCCTTAACTTCGTTCCTACGCTTTGCTAAGGCAAAAATCTGAGGTGCAGTAGGAGCTTCTTCGCCCTTATTGAGTTCTGTTGCTATATCTAATTCTTTACCAGTAAAATCTTTACCTGCTTGTTTATCTCTAACGAACTGACGGACTTCCGTAATACTTATTTCATCTCTACCCATCATTTCAGTTAATATGTCAGTATCTTCATTCCGTAAGGAATATTCTTCAACTGGTCTTTGTTTTGTTGACTCAGAAAGACTTACCTTATCTATATCTTTATGCTCAACATCTATTTTCTTATCTTTAGTCTTTGGTAATTTAACCTTCTCGTCAAACTTTAATAAAGGTGTATCAGCTATAACTTCATCTGTGACAACCTTACCCTTAATAGTAGGTTTAGTTGTTAAAACTTGCTTCGTACTTACTTTCTCTACTGGTTTCACTTCAACAGACTGTAACTCTGTTGGTTTATTTTTAGGCTCTAACTTAATAGATTTTTTAGTGTCGGCTATTAGTTTATTACTAATCTTTGATGTTACAAATGGATCAGCTTTAGGTGTTAAAGTTTTCTTCTGTTTAACCACCGACTCAACAGTACCAGGTACGAATGAACGTGCTTTACCCTTAAGAGTCTTACCAGCCCCAGGAAGTAACGCTAACAAGAACTCACCACCACCCGTATCGAACAACCTTTTCTGGGCATCGGTTAAATCTTCATTGTCTGGAATTATAGGTTGTAAACCCTCTTCTGCTTGTCCTAATGTAGCCATTCTATGCTGTTGTTGACCTATAGTAGCCATATTATGAGAAGCCTTAAATTCGCTAGCCTTTATATTAGCCGTAGCTGTCATATCAGTAGGATTCAATTCACTTAATTGATGTACTATAGTATTAGGATCTAATGGTTCGTTAGGTCTATCACCGAATCCTGGTAATTTGTTCAATAAAAAATTACCGCCCTCAGCACCTAAATCTATTGATTGTTCAGCTAATGAGGGCAGGAACGCTACCGCACCTTCAACTAAAGACCCTGGATTAGCAACAGATTCAGCAGCTATTTGTGAACCTATTTTAGCAAAAAACTTACCTGTATTTCCAGCAAAACGACCAGCATTAGTTAAAAAACCATCTCTTCTATCAAGAGTTTCTGTCTTACCAAAAAAATCATCAAGTCTTTTATTAACATTTTCTACAAGGTCAGATTCCCCATCTTTTGTCTTTAACCCTAAAGGATTTAGTCTCTCTGTGACAACATTTAACGGGTCATCAGGAACAATATTTGCTAAAGACTCTAACGGACCTCTAAGGAACTCAAAAATACCCTCACGTTTAGGCGTATCTGTCTTATTAACATTACCTAAATCTTTATTATTTTCGTTTAAAAGGTCTGTTAGTCTACCCATTATTGTCTCGATTCTAATTCAAAAACTTGTCTCTTTTGTATCTCAGATAAAGTTTTAAATTCAGCTAAATCCACCATATTAAGATTTTGTTTAGCCCAAGAATTTATTTGAGAGATAGGCATAAATGCTGCTTGGATATTCGATGTCTGTGT
>PJEL010002078.1_pt1 | contig 18916 bp, 17 predicted proteins | sample 1853271 | NCBI WGS metagenome assembly PJEL01 (sample SAMN08108733, study PRJNA415343) | Invertebrate metagenome, whole genome shotgun sequencing project. | host: Globobulimina | place: Sweden: Gullmar Fjord | collected 2015-08
TTCGACGGTGCTCCATGCCAAAGCACACGAAGAGACTAACAACATACGTACGTCTGTCTTCTCTTGGAATTCCAGTCAGCTGTTGGTTGACTGTCACGGGAATTAATTTTTATTTGTACTAATTGACCGTTGCGCTGTGGTATTCCTAAGATATCATGAACGAGATTGTGCGCGGGATCGTCGTGTCCTTAAGGAAGAAGCTTCTGTCTTCGCATGCGGTCGTGCATCTCGAGGCACCACTGCTAAAAGTCAACGCAGAAGTCAACGGATGAAAGGAACGTTTCTCGCGAGCCTGCAATCAGTCAGGAGGACCAGGTTTTCGCACACATGATTCTATAAGCACAGGTTTGCTCGCAGAGACACTGTGATTGATAACGTATTGTGGAGAGACTCTGGATCCTTGTTCAGAAGAGAGGATGTTGACCTATACTTTTTTCCAAATTTGAAGCACCTGAATATGGGTGAACGCAGATAGATGGTTTTATACACTTTCTCGAAAGGTTTCAAGGTGACTGGCAACATTGAAGATGACAAGACTTGGCCCATCCATGCAGATCAGGCAGAAAACCAGCATGGATGTCTTCATCCCATTGCCGGGGCCGTTGGATCGGATCCATCAGATAAGGCACCCAGGTCATTTACTGTGGTTCCACGAAACCATTTCCATCCTATTTAATCTGTCAAAATTGATAATTCAAGCGCAATGCGCGCCTCTAGAAGTAAATCAGGCAGTAATAGGGGTGGAACGGTGCGTGTCTGGCTTGCTGAGGGGTAGGGTGAGAGGTCCTGTCGCGAATGTCGCATGCACCCTCGTTTCCCCTCTCATACGACTCGTATGTCGTGGTGAGGGGAAATTTGCACAGTGAAATGGATTTCAAGATGAATTAGCGTGATATTTTGCTGCATTAAGTGGTCATGTGATGTTTTGTGGTGTCTGATGCGTTGCCTGGCTTCGCATGGTGTCACTCGTCCCTATATCCTTAATAATCATCATTTACGTTCTCACAGGGTGGAAATGGAAATTATTCTTATTCGAATTCTCATTTAAGCGATGATTTTGAGTACCAAGGCATTCCCGGTGGAAAGGACGGGTCACAAGTTCAGTATTCCTCAGGTGGTCGTGGTGGTTCTGGACTTTCCACGCGAACGAACCCGTCCGCCGATGCGTCTGAGTTTGTTCCCCAGCATAACACCAGGCAGCAAGCCAATGGAGGAAGGGCTTCGGCATCTTCCAGGGCAGGTGTCTCTGCCCAGGGTCAACACCACTATCACATGCGCTCGGGAACGAATCAATTTAGGCAAGGGGGGTCCCCACAAAAGGCGTTGAGATCTGGAAACGCATCAGTAAGTCATGCTACTGTTCCTGTTTCGAATACTCCAGCGTATCAGAGCTCTGGAAAATCCAAGGGAGAAGAGGCTGATGTGATGGTCCCTTCTGGAGTTCCTCCTCCTGTCGTTGTTTCAAAGGGTAAGAACAAAACGTATAGAGGTGTAAGACAGCGTCCATGGGGGAAATGGGCAGCAGAAATTCGCGATCCAACTGTTGGTGCTAGAAGATGGTTGGGGACATTTGACACGGCCGAGGAGGCTGCAAAGGCATATGACCAAGCAGCAAGGGCTATTCGAGGAAATCAGGCAAAATGCAATTTTCCATTGCCCGAAGAAGAGGAACATAACCAGCACCACCACCATCAACAAGCTCAACCACGACACCAGAGAGGGCCTGTAGATAACCGTCGCCCGAATTATGAGAGGCAAGCCAGAGGGACCAGAGATCAACTTCCGGAGGAGGAAGATGCTGACGGAGGATCAATTGCATTCTTAAATCCAGGTATAACCCCAGAAGAGCCATTGATACACAATCCACTGGCAGCGATTCACAAGCCATCATCTACAGGGGTGCTCTGCATGTCAGAAGCCATGTACATTCCAGGAGGAATGGCAGAGGACGGCAGTCACGATGTAATAGAAACTAAAAATGAAGGGTCCTGGGAAGAGCAAAGGGAACCAACGGGGCTTACCCCGAATGGTGGTGGGTGGATGGGCCCAGAGTGGATACCCAAAACCATGAACATGTCTGGAGGAGCTAGCATGGGGATGGGCATGCCATTTGGCAGGAGTGTTGAGATGGGTGTAGACGTTCACAACAAATTTGTCGCTGCTGGATATGATACGTTTACAGACATGGGATCGATACGTCACACCCTTGAGATTCCGGCAGAATTTGCAGAAGACAATGATGTTGATGATGACTTGGATGATGATGTGATGATATTGGGAACGACTCCCCAGTTCGGATCTACTCCTAGACATCCTCATTCTGCGCTTGGAAACCCTGGTATGGAGAAGGGTGGAGCTGCTGCTGGGAGGAAGACTCGCATGGCCACCCGCATGGGGGTACGAGCAATGGCTGTCGTCGTACAAGAGGAAACAGATGGAGATTTTGAATCCACAGATGATGACTCATGTATGCTTGGTATGAGTCCAGATGTTGCTGAGCATGGATTCTCTACTTTTAGTGCCCAACAGGCAGAGATATCTGCTCGACGGTAGTGTTGTTACCATGTACATTACCTTTCTCTAGAGTGACCATGCAAATCTACCTGGAGCTATTTTATAACATTACTATTTTTATTGTCATCATGAAATCGAAACCTGAAGTAAAGGCTCAATTTGAGTTTATACAACGTGTCTACAGCACAATATGTCGAATCCAATCTTCCATGTAAATGGATGGTCCAAATTTGACCCATGAGTCAATTGACTGCTTGCAAGCACGTGTCGGAGAGTTTTGGAAATGACATACTCTGTGAGTAATCGATACCCATTGTTAAAAATAAAAAAAGTAGACATATTTTATTCAGTATTCGATTTCATTGGCACAGAATGGTACACTAAACAAGGACTTCCGTTCGAGCCATGGGCATTCTGTTCCTCGAAAGGTACACCGAACTCGAAGGTGATAGGGTATATGCATGCCGTGAGTGTTGCAGTGGAGAGAATCAGAAATGGAATTTATTTGGTGATTACGAGAGCATGTCCAATATTGTTCACATTGCATCACCAACTGATATCATAAGCAAGGTATGGTAACCCCCAACTGCTGCTGCATGTCCCAAGGAGACTCAACCCATTCCATACAATTGTACTGTGCAGGGATTTCACAGTACAAATGGTCCTGCATATCTTTTTGATACGGCTATTAACGTAACATGTGGAGAGTCAACCGAAAGAGAAATGACAAGTGGTACCCATGTGGTAAAAGATGTCTTTTGCATTCGATGCCACAGTCTTATTGGTTGGAAATATCTCAAGGCATATAATATAACTGAAGAGTACAAAGTGGGAAAGCTCTGTCTCGAAAGAAATAGCCTCGTGGGTATCCTCTCCTCCTCAGGTACCCAAAGCCCTGGCTTCTCTGCACTCGAGAGAAGCGTTGTAATATTTCCCCGGAGAGACGTGCGAGAGGAAAATTACACACGACGTTCCTTCTCAAATCCGCACACAACGTTGCGCCAGTCCATTTTAGAAGGCAGTGTGTAACTTCTACTGCACTTTTTGTGTTTTGAAAACTGTACATTATGATGTGGGTAATTTTACCTACATTGACCAGTGATTGATCAATTCTTTTTACTACTGCATTATTTCTTTTCTAATAGATATATACATCTAGTTGGTATAATACGATGAGTACATACTATTCCCTTCTTACACCTCATGGCTTTTCGGACATTTCTTCTGGCAGTTGTTCACGCAACTTTAGCTGCTCCTCCTTCTTCTTCTCTTCATTTTCTAACTCTTCCAGCTTCTCCTCTGCTATTTTCTTTTCCTGCCACGTATCAACATCAGCCCACACAGCTTGAGACGCCCACCCTTTATCCCCACCAGATATCTTGTTCGGATGTGAGTAGTTCACCTTGAGCACACGCCCAAACAACTCTGCATGGTTCATATTATCTACAGCATCCTCTGCGTCCTCAGAGGATTCATATTGCACAAAACCAAATCCTCGATGCTTTCCGCTCGCATGATCCAGAGGAATATAGACGTCAAGAATATCTCCAAAAGGAATGAAAGCTGCACGGAAGATATCCTTTGTCACCCTCTCGTCGAGTCCACCGACATACAACGTCGTCTTGGGATTTGATCCCTGAACATCTACTACTGTAGTCTGCATCGCGTATACTAAGAGTCTGGTCACAGACTGCACTGTGTGACAATCATTGACGAGAACATGACAAGTGACTCCTGTATGAATGCATATACTGATTGAACCAAATCATCTACTGATGATGAAAATACTTGATGTATGATTATTAATAATACTTGTGTGATGACAAGAATGCCATGCTCTTGCATATCATCTCCATTGCGCAATGGATCCATTCCTTTTCCGGAAAAGGAAAAAGATCAAAGTCGTTTGAACTTGATAAAACACCCCGTGATTGATGGCTGTTGCAATAATAATATATTATACCAGTAATATTGCAATAATATTGTACCATGGTTGATCATGTCACTGGATAGCATCAAGGAACTGGTGAAGGATTCGTTTCCTGAAGGGGAATCATATACTGTTGACGATGCTATTGCGGAATTGAAGAATAGACTCAAGGAATTGGATACTTTAAAATCTGAAAATGCTAATCTGCGGCGTCAGATGTCTGACTTGGTGATAGAGCAAGGGTATCTCTTGAGAAAAGATGCACAAACTCAGGAGGAGTTGAATACGTTGAGGAATACATGTGAACCGGGGGTATTGCAACTGAAACAGGTGCTTACAGATCCTGCTGTGAATAGAGAGTTTATGAGGCTTGCGTCTCTCGCAAAATCTGCATCGATGGATGCTGGGGCAGTGCGAGAGGAGCTTCGTACTCTTCACTTTGTGTCCAATGATCCAAAAGGGCCGCGTTCACTGGTGGCTCAAATCAAATCACTTGAAAATAAGGTAAAGGGGCTGTCAGCAGAGGCTTTAGAATCCAAAGCAACGTCTCTGGAAACCTCTTTGCACCTGTGTGAAGACTCTGTGTCTGATTTGAAGTGGAAGAATCACAACCTGGAAGAGAAAATACAAGTCTTAATGAATGATAAGGACATATTGGAGAAAGAATTACTTACATATAGGCATCCCAAACAAGCAAAACGTCCCATTGGTGGGGATGGAGGACGTCGACGAGGAAGGGGCCGTGGATCTCGATAATTTCACCCTTTTTTCTGTAGTATAACAGTCATTCTATGCGATTCTTCATCATCTAGAGGAATATGTAAATCCAAATCTCCATACACAGGTTGGCACACGTGCCATCCTGATGCCTTTGCAAGCAAGTCTACCTCCTGCAATGTAAACTGTCTCTGCTCCACAGTCTCCACAGTACTGGACAGTAATGATCCATCCACGTCAAATAGGCTCATACCAACTGTTCTATGGAGTACCTGACGGTCTACGTCGAATCTATCTCCTTCTCTACCATACTCTACCATGACTCTCATCCCAGGTGCAGGCTCTTCTTCCTCTTCTTCTTGTTGGTCATTTTCCTCCTCCTCCTCCTCCTCGACATTGTATTCATCGTCATCACCTCCATCGGCAAAGTCAACATCTCCAGATTCTCCTACCTCCCAGCATTCTACAAATCCATCAGAACAGAAACGTCCCTGGAAAATGTCTCTTGGGTGACCAAGTTCCAGAATAAGCAGTCCTCCCACCTTGACACAGTCAGCAATATTAGACAAGGTCTGAACCGCCGAATCATTGTCTAAACAGTGACTAAACGTTCCCAACATCACAGCTGCAACATCAAATTGATCTTCCGATTTCAATACGTGCCGTAAACCGTGTGCACTTGTCATATCTGCTTCTATGAATTCCGTCACCTTATCTAGACCTAGTGCTTTGGCAGACTCTCTGGCATATTCCACCATTTCCTTGGAACTATCCACTCCAACACATCTCTCAATGATACCAGTCTCTGCTAGAATGATTGAATGACGTGCAGGGCCACATCCCACCTCAAGGAAGGACGTTGGGAACACAGCATGGACTGAATTGTATGCTTCCACCACAAAGGATGCTTCTGACTCAAAGTCTCGGAAAGAGAATGCGATATCGTACACTTTTGGATTTGAATACACATGGGTCTCTCCATCACCTCCTCCATCCCCCAAGGAACTCGCAACTCGCTTGCGATTGACCCCACAGAGTCCATGCCTTTTCCCACCGTTTCCTTGGCCGATCCAGATGGGTCTATGACCTACAGAAATCCTTCGATCGCATCTACCTAATGCAGATACAAATGCACGCATAGATTTCATGACCATAGATACTCTACAACAAAGAGAAGTTTCTTCAAGAGTTCCTCCTCAGCTGAGACTGAAATGTGCCATACACCCTTGATGCATTAATGCATATATGAACTGATTGTAATCTATTTTTATGTTTGCATCTCTGATTACTCTCGTTGTTGTTGTTGTATGATGATGATGATGGTTTGTATTCACCTACTCAGACTCTGAGTTGGGTTCAAAGACTGTCATCATGTAGATGACATATGATATATCTATACCTGATGATAACTACAGTATGCTTGTTGCATCCAGTTCAATTGTAGTATCAAATCAAATACATCTTACTATACATGCATTAATTCAGTTCATTCATGAATGGTTGAAAATCTTGGATACAATACCATACAGACTGAGTGATTTTGTTGAAAATCTTTTCAAACCACTGTGTATCATTATCAACGCACGTTCTAGTAGAGAATATTTGGAGTATATAGAGATAGATACTCGTGTACAGATAGACGACCCTATGCATTCCATGTCATTGTTAGAATTTTCATGATAGTACAAAGCACGCGTTTTCAATCATGTCTGGGGCAAGGGCATGGAAAGAAAACGAAAGAAATGCTGCGAAGGAAGGGGAAAAGGGCCGGGTAGAGACGACAAAGGTAAGGAGATATAGGCCAGGAAAAGTCCCTGAATGGATGGCTCCAGGGGCGGATGATGGTGAGCTGCAGCAGGGGGATGATTTCAGTCGTCTTGATGGTGTGGGTGGAAAGGGTCGAGAAAGGCGAATAGGGATGCCTCAGATTGTCATCAAACAGACGGATGGTCGTCGAGTGAATGCACCGACTATTGTGAAGAAGAATGTTTCCCAAAGGCAGGAGGAACGATGTGTTGTGAGGGAACCGCGGGTGGTGAGTAGGGCTTCGACGGCTGCCAAGGCACGTGATGATGATGATGATGATAATGATGCAAGGAGGTTGGCTCTGAAGCAGCGGTTGCTGGAGGAGGAGGAGGAGGAGAATGATGGGCAAGTAGAAGGTGGGCTGTCAGATATTGAAGATGAATCATCTTCGGATGATTACACTACGGATAGCGAAGAGAGTGATGTTCCTCTGGCAAAGCCCATGTTTGTTCGAAAAGTAGAGAGAAAGACGTTGGAAGAGAGAGAGGCGATCGAGCGAGAAGAGATTGAACGTATTGCCCAGGAAAAGGTGAGGGCTGCCCGGCAGGCACAGGAAACAAGAAAGATTGCAGCACAAAAGATGCAAGAAGAGTTGGCACTAGAGGAAGCAGCAAAGGAAGGGCCTCGAGGAGCTGAAGAAATAGTAACAGATGATGAAGTAGAACCAGAAGAAGACTATGAAAAATGGAAAGAGAGAGAGTTGGAGAGGCTGCGTCGCAACTTTGTCAGCATTTTGAAGAGTGAATTTGAAGAGCAAGAAAGAGACGCGTGGAAGCGCATGTCGGATGCCGAGAAAGAAAGGTATCTAGCTGAAAAGGATAGAAGAGCGAGCGATTCTCGCCGTTCAAAACGAGATTCAAAGACGAATCGGTCCTTTCTTCAAAAGTATTATCACAAGGGGGCCTTTTTCCAGGATGAAGCTGAATACAAGGGAGAAAAAGCACCCCTTGTTGGAAGTCTCAAACAGAGGGACTTTAGCGCACCAACTGGAGACGATGTATTTGATAAAACACTTCTTCCTGAGGTCATGAGGGTGAAGAATTTTGGAAAACGATCTCAGTCAAAATGGACACATTTGGCTGCAGAGGATACAACTCGACAACAAAACTGAATCTATCTATCTATATATTTGTTACAATTTAAACACCTTTGGTAGAGGGAATGCTATCGAAAGCATCAAAAGCAGACGCCACGTGTGGCTGTGCAGCTGGTGATTGAACTGCTGAACTAGATGCACTTTGTACCTCTTTCATCGCCACTCCTCTAGGTGGTGGGGGCGCTTCCCTCTTCTTTTTCATATCTACTAAACCCTCAAATGCATCTAGAGTATGTCGACGAGGTGCTCCCCCGTTTGTCTGCCCAAAGGTCTGTGGAAACATAGCTTGTCCTGTGGATGTTTGAGGCCCAGCAAAATTTTGAGCCCCATTCTGGGTGCTCTGCACAGGAGCTGAATATGGACCAGCTTCATGTAAGTTACTCATTGGTATATTCAACGCTGCAGGCCTAGAAGCTTGTTGTGGCTCTGAAGGCAAGGGATCATCAGCAAAAGGATTTCCTCCAGAAACAGCTTCAGGGATTGTATGAGGTGATGTACTCTCGGATGCTATGGCTGGAGCAAAAGCTCCATCTTCAAAAAATGCATCATTCTTTGCTGCCGGCGATGGATCTTCAGCAAAGGGATTCTTGGTGCTTGATGCTTCATTCACGTTATTGGCCTTGTCAAGGTGGGCAAAAGGATCACATGCTTTATCGTCCGAGACTGTTGTAGATGGATCTGGTTCGTAATCAAGATCAAGAAGATCAATCAAGGGCGGTGCCTGATCTGCATCGTCTTTCTTTTGTTCCTCCTGTAATTCTTCCTGCTGTCCTTTTTCTTCTTCGTTCCCTCCTTCCTCTGCTACAGGTGCCTCCCTTGCTCCATCCGCAATCTCTGCTACATTTGCTCGTTTCATCAAAGCACTCAGAGCCAGGTCATTCACTTCAAGAGCAGATGCAAGAACCAGTTCATCCGCACCATCTGCACCCAAGTCTGACTGCAAAAGAGCCTCAATCCTCTTTTGAACTGCAGTACAAGCCTCTGTCACTTCCACGCAATAGTCTTCCTTAATACCTTCCCAATTCTGTTCTGCTTGTATTTTATCCACAACTTCGTCAAGAAGAGATACTGTCCCACGGGCAACCTCCAAATCAGACTTGAGTACGTCCAGGGATCTCCCTGGTCGAAGCAAGTCAGGACCAATCAGAGCCGTCCCCTGGGATGCTGGCCGAGCCTCGTTCTCTGGACCATCACGACCTTGCATTTGCATCAACTGTTGTTCCATCCCTGGGTATGGCTGGAAGATTCTCGACATTGGCCCATCCCTAGGTTCAAATGGAGCATTCTTTGATCTCAGGTAGTTGTACATGAGCTGGAAATCAGCAATCTTCACCTCGAATGCCCATTCTTGGATCAAGTGCAGCACCATACGTTGAATATCAGTCGCAGCCCATCGTGAACGATCCCCTATCCTCCCCATTTCCTTCAACAACTCGCTCTTTGCCAACTCCCTGCTGAATGCCTCTCCACAGTGTCTCACGCACAAGCAGGCTATATGAAGACACAACACTTGCACATTTTGCTGTCCTCCACGAATTTTCAAACACAATCTCTTGCATGTCTTTACACAGGCGTACCCAGGGTCCAGCGCCGTGTTGATGACCGAGATCACGTCCAAATTCGCTGCCAAATTGGGAGCAGACAAACGCTCATATACTGCTCTATCTATGGAAGCATACAACCGAGGTTTTACTTTCTTAACCTCTGGTGGATACTTGGAAAATGGCCAAATCTACAGGACAAACACGTTGATTAGGGATGACCAGAGGTAGACACAGGGGTAATGTCAACTCAAGAATCTATTCCAGACAGTAACGTACCATTTTTATTTATTTCTTTATACATGTGAATCTAAAGGGCAGGTTATTAGAACCCTTCAATGATTGAAAATCTTCCTGTATTTGGATATTTGGATCCCTCCCTCCGGAGGGTCTTGGGTTGAGATCTATGATGACAAATACTTGTATACGCTTTTTACTATCTAGTCTTACAAGACCATTAAATTTCAATTAAATATCATATACATAACAATGCTTGATTGATTTATTGTTCTTTATGACTCTGTTTCGATATCAACAACCATTGTCACACCACGGTGTCCCACGTACGTCTTCTGTTCGGATGAATGTATGATATCCTTGAAATATACATGTTTATTTGTGTATCTTGTATGTTGGTAGTTCATATCATGGATTCATGAGCCATCTCTTTCATTTCAACAATTCCATGAGTGAACCAACTAACCAACCAAGCAGCTACGTGGCGTGCCTACCTACCATTGGGCAAGTCTACATCTCTATCGTATGTATACAAGATTAAAAAACCTGCGTGTCTTGGTATGACTGATGCTCTCATTCATAACCGGTAATGCTTGTAGGGACTGGTGTGGAGGAGGAGGAGGAAGAGGAATCAGTGCAGTATGATGCTTGTCCAGTTCTCGAACCTGCAAGTGCTCGAAGCAGAGGAAAGATAAATGGAGGCCAGATGACTGCGCTTGTGGGCGGGTTTGTGGCTGTAATTGCATGCGTGATGGGCCGTGCCTTTCATAGAATGACGAGGAACAATGCTGTGCTTCGACAGGAACTGGAGGACGCCAAGACGAAATATGAAGGGTTGATATCCGAGCTTTCTATGACAAAAAATGCTTTGGAGGATATAAATAAAGAAATGATGCAGAAAGATGTTCAAATGAGTGATATGGCAGTTGCTGTAGAAGAAAAGGCAAAGACATTGAAAGAACAACAGGCATTGTTGGAGAAACTGAAGGGTGAATTAGGTCTTTCAAAGTCTACTGTCAATATGGTAGAACGAGAACTCAAGGCAACGAAACAACTGCTCGCATCGTATCAGGGACAGGCTGATCAGGCCCATGTGTTGAGAGAGTCAAACAGAGAGAATGTTGCTACTCCTGGGAGCCTTGGAATCGCATCTCTGTGGATTTGATCACACCCAATATGAAATAGACTCTTTATCATATACAATTTATAATTTTTAACGACACGCGAATGAATCTTCCCGTGGAGAGAGGCATTCGTCCGTCGAGTGTCCACAGACCATGGCTGGGAAAAAGTCCACACATCCGTCAATACGTGAGTGTATCATCTACTGCTGGGTACAGATGTAGATATCATAGAATATATGTCGCAAAACGAACACATGCTTCGGTGGATCAGGGAGATTCAGAGGATGAACCAATAGCATCCTCATCAGCATCATCTGAGGACCAGTCGAGTCGTGTCAAGGATGTAGCATTCCAAAAGACTACGATGAATGTATATTCTAGTGTAGTATCTGCCATCAAGGAGAATATACACGTCCTACTGTGTGTCTACGTTCTCACTGAGGGAGTTCAGTTCTTGACCAACAGAATCTTCCATAGAGTAACGAATGAACTGGCAATGAATATGTTATACATACCACGTGAAGTAATTGGCAATGTGTGGTGGCTGAGTCAGAATATGAGCCCAGAATTGGTCGGATCGTCTCAATATCAAGCCCTGACTGGACTGGTATTTTTTTTGGCATTTCCATTGAGTGTACTTATCAAAGCGATCCAATCCATCTACATGTATCAAGTTCTCTTTTCTGACAGCAAGGATGTGAAGGGAGTAAAAGGAAGTTTGGGTTGGTGTAGAGATACGTGGCCAGAGGTGAAGAGGGTCATTGGGCGTGTCATCCCTGTTGAGTTTCTGGTATCCCTTGTTGTGATCCCACTCCAATTCGCTAGTCTCCTTGTCTTTAGTCTTCCCTTTACTTTACCCATCATTATGAGTGTACATGTGGCGCTTCCGGTGGCTATACAAGAGGAGAAACGTGGTTGGGATGCCATCAGGGAATCAAGGGCATTGATGAAGCCAATCCTGTGGCAAGCTGCTATTCCTTTCGTGAGCATCATTGTATGCCAAAGGCTCATTGATGTATTACAAGGGAAGATTATAGCGAGTTTGCCTGGCAGATTTTATTACGAATTGCTCGAGGTGCCTCTTGGGATTGTCACCCTTGGGTTTGCATCATCACTTCTTGTGGCCCTGGCAAGACAGGTGCTGCCCTTTTCACTCTACAAGCTTGTGAAGAGCAGTGAATAAATGTGCAGGAATATGCTACAGAAGAAAGAATCCAAAATAGATGATGGCAAGATGCAACATTTAAAAATCTTCATTGAAAGACAACACATGGTTGTTTGCTTCTGTCATCGAGTTCATAACACCAGCTTTTTGATACTCCCCGACTCTCTTTTCGAAAAAATTGGTTTTTCCCTGTAAAGAAATCAGCTCCATCCAATCAAATGGATTGGTCACGTTGTACACCTTGGCGTTTCCTAGGGCAACCAAGAGTCTATCAGCTACAAATTCAATATACTGGGACATGAGTCTGGCATTCATTCCAATCAAATCAACTGGAAGTGCATCGCAGATAAATTCCTTCTCTAGTTCCACAGCATTTGTCACAATTTCTGCAATTCTTTCAGTGCTGAGCTTGTTGTTGAGGAGAGAGTACATCAGGCAGGCAAAGTCAGTGTGAAGTCCTTCATCACGTGAAATAAGTTCGTTCGAAAACGTCAATCCTGGTAAAAGTCCCCTCTTCTTCAACCAGTAAATTGCACAGAAGGATCCAGAGAAGAAGATTCCTTCCACACATGCAAATGCCACAAGACGCTCTGCAAAGGATTCAGCTGATTCAATCCACTTCATTGCCCACTCAGCCTTCTTCTTCACAACTGGCACAGTCTCAATAGCGTTGAACAATTTGTTCTTCTCAACTGGATCCTTGATGTATGTTTCCAACAAGAGACTGTACATTTCACTGTGGATGTTTTCAATGGCAATCTGGAAACCATAAAAGGCCCTTGCCTCTGGCACCTGCACTTCTTTCAGGAATCGAACGCCCAGGTTTTCATTGACGATTCCATCAGATGCAGCAAAGAAGGCAAGGACATGGGAGATGAAGTGTCTCTCATTGTCATTCAAACCCTCCCAATGCTTGATATCACCCCCAAGGTCAACCTCCTCTGCTGTCCAGAAGGAGGCTTCTGCTTTCTTGTACATCTCCCAAATCTCGTTGTATTTGATTGGAAAGAGTACAAATCGATCACTGTTCTCGTCAAGGAGAGGTTCCGAGAAATCTGCAGGGTAGGATTCGGGTTAGAGTAGGCACACTCCAACGTGTGGCCTCTGCGTGCACCGTGTGTTCGACGGGTACACGTGAACCACACGGAAACATAAACGTCCATCCCTATCAGGATAATAAAATAAATCATACTAATATATTGACAGAGAAGATTCCACGTACTGCGCTGTTCTGGTGGGGTTATGTTGTCGGTGGATGTCATTGTTAAATTCTGTTGGTGAACAATACACTCACGAATACAAGGATACAAGAGTTCTAGTAAGGTAATAAAACGATACTATAATTCAATAGTTAGTTATAAGTATTTAAGAATGGACAACTGAGCCTGTTCTCTGTTGGTATACTTTTTGAATCTTGGTTGGGCAACTGTCCAGATGTCAGAAATGGTTTCAACTTCACTCCTCATGGTTCAGTCAGTCAGTCAGTCAGTCATCATGATCATGTGAGGACATTGATGATCATCATCACTCTATCAATGACTTGTACATGCGTGGTGAATGGGGTATGGTACTTGACATGCTCACAAATTTGTGAACCAGGCATTTAAATGCGGTTCTCATGCCATGTATGTGGAAGCATGAACCACTCCTGGTTTGTTCATGTAGAACCTTTCGTAGCCAAAGGTTCCCATAGAATAATTAACAAAATTACATGTAATGCAAACCCAACAGGAGTTTGAAGATATACTGTCGCGAACTCTCTCCCAACAGGAGAAACAACTCAGTCTCTACAGAAGGTCACACAAGGTCTTTCTCAGGTGCTTCGATACTGCCACTATCGAATAGATATAGGTAACAAATACGTTTATTCTTCTCAAAAGTATTCGACTTGAGAGTGGTAGCACCTCGGTTATGTAGAGAGATGATTGTCGATACGAGGGATGCGGTATTCGGCGGAGAACAGTTGTTTCCGTCCCGTGGGATGTGGTTCGAGGATATTACAAACAATCAGCCAGCATATTTCGTTCCAAGGCGTGGAGATGCGAGTAGACGTGAGAGGGAAGAGATACCTCCACCTCCCGCGGTTCGACAGAGGTTGACCAGTCCTGATTCGAGTCAGCAGCAGCAATCAAGGCGTGGGAATACTGCCATCAGAAATGCTCAACAGGAGCCTCACGTTCCTCAAAGTCCTATGGTTGTTGATAGAAAGAGATTGACAGAGCTGTACTTTACGTGTCCGCTGTGCCAGAAGATTTTGACAGAACCATATGTGCTGACAGGGTGCATGCACCGATTCTGCAGGGTCTGCATAGAATCATGGTTTGGATTGGAAAAGGCGAAGATGTGTCCGACATGCGGGGTGGAATATACTCGTGGGAGTGATTTATCACGGTATTTGCGCAGAGATCAAATGTATGAATCAATGATCCAGGAGATTTTTGCACAATGTCAGGAGGAGGCTATCAGTTCCCAGAATGTCAACAACAACCGTGTTGTTGACAATGGTCCCAAGATTGAGAAGAGGGTCATGACGTCATCTTTATCACAGGGAATGAGTAGATACACCGAAAATGCTCTGAGAAATAGGGTGAGAGGGCCAATAATATCCCTGCGAGACCCTACTGTCATTATAAGTCTTAGCTTTGACCATCAAACTCAAAATGATTGGAGGTATGTGTCATGTCCTTTGGACAAGTCTATATGGCAATTGAAGCAAGTGGTTGCAAAGCACATACATGGTAGTACGTCTCCTGATAGTGATAGCCTAGGCCAATCTCTTCGATTCCATTTGATGCTGGATGTGCGCTCATTTCCAGAGAAGAGGAGGCAAGACATTTCCAATGCTCTATGCTCTAATCACCATGAGGGAATCGATGACTGTCTGTCGTTCAGGGACATTCTGGAAGTGACTGGCCAGCCTGCCCGTCGACCAAATAGCCATGAATATGCCTCATCATCTTGGGGCTCCATTGACGTGGCCACTCATCTTGATGTGTCTCCAGTAGACGGCATGACTACCCATGGCCAGAGGAGAGATATGCCATCTGATCTGGGGGGTCCTGGAGGGAGAGATATATCCAACAGATGGCCCTTATTTCTCCAACATGTGTCAACTTGTACATCTGCTCCTGGAATGTGTTCTCACGGAGAGACATGTGACATGATGAAATCGTTGGGGCTTCATATACGGGATTGTCATGTTGATCAGTGCACATACCCGCGGTGTCAGCCATGGAAAGGTCTAGTGGCAAGTCATGGTGCCGGCTGCAACAATACTTCATGTCTTGTATGTACACTACAGAAAGTAGGAAGTCGTAGTAGAGATCAACCATCTACTACACCTGCATCACACGGACAACATCCTGGAAGGGGAACAGCAACAGTATTCAGAGAGCTCGGTGGAACTCTCAGGTTTCATGTGAGTCAAGCAAGCTAAATTACTTTCTCTCATCTTGTCCTATATATTAAAAAATCTGTTGCTACAACTTTTTTGCTTGTAAAAAGCTTGTAGGATACAAACACACGAGTTGACGATGACGACTGCTGCATTTGGACACAGTCGCTTGTTTGCTCAAATTCAACAGAGCAGTGTTCGCTCTCGTAGAGACAGACGGTCAAGAGGATACATATGTGCTCGTTTGAATGTTGTAACTCCCTTTCCAGGAGCTGAGGATGTAGCTGGGACTACCCGCGATCTCAAGCAGCTCAAGACAATTACAGGTACGTTTCAGTCTGTGTGCCGAATAGTTCCTGATTGGGGATCAATGGAATAGATCCGATTGATTGATAATCTTGATATGCTTTCTACGGGGTAACCTGTCCCGTTTGACGAGTGTTGAAAATTTAAACATGTTTGTTCTAACGCCAAGACATTGACTGGACATTTGCAGCCTTGAAGACACCGTACCTGGAGAATGGAAAGTTTGATCTTGCTGCATACGATGAGCTTGTTGCAAATCAGATTGCCAACGGCGTAGAAGGTGTCATTGTGGGAGGAACGACAGGAGAAGGTCAACTCATGGGGTGGGACGAGCACATCATGTTGATTGCCCACACTGTCAACCAATTCGGAAGAGATATCAAGGTTATTGGTAATACAGGAAGTAATTCAACAGGAGAAGCGCTTCACGCGTCAGAGCAAGGGTTTGGCGTAGGAATGCACGCAGCCTTGCATATTAATCCATACTATGGAAAGACATCCATTGCTGGCCTCAGAGCTCATTTCAATGCCGTGCTCGAGGAGGGACCTGCAATGATTTACAACGTACCAGGTAGAACTAGTCAAGATATTCCAGCAGATGTGGTCTTGGAGTTGAATAATCATCCAAACTTCCTGGGAGTGAAGGAATGCACAGGAAATGATCGTATTGATTTGTACACAAAGAATGGAGTCACATGTTGGAGTGGGAATGATGATGAGGCACATGGCAGTAGGCACAATCACGGTGCACAAGGTGTAGTATCAGTAACATCAAATTTGATTCCTGGGATATTCTCATCTCTGATGGCAACACAGGATGATGCCAAGGCAGAGAGTCTTCAAGAGTTGATTGCCTGGCTGTTTTGTGAACCAAATCCAATTCCAGTGAACACTGCCATGGCCATGTGTGGCCTTGTCAAGCCTGTATTCAGACTTCCATATGTACCATTGTCAAAGGACCAACGTGAGAAGGGAGCAGCACTGCTGCGAGCAGTCGCTGATGACATTCCAGGGTGCAAAGATGTCAAGGTTTTGGAAGATTCTGATTTCATTCTTCTCGCACCTCACTGATCATTACTCATCCATCTGTAAGATCTGATCTATAGGGTTCTTCAGATGTAAGAAATATAAATAAAACTACTAAAATTTATAGTCATAGTAATAGAACACTGGGGAATTGCGACGATCGACATGAGCGATTTGGAAAAAAAGTTCAAAAAGGCCGTGTGGCTTGTCCGTAACGGACCTCCAAATCCTAACGCAACAAAAGAGGAAAAGTTGAAATTTTATTCGTACTACAAGCAAGCTACCGAAGGGGACGTGAACATCGCCCAGCCGTGGGCTGTGCAACTTGAGGCAAGAGCAAAATGGGACGCTTGGAACGAACTCAAGGGCATGTCCAAGGAGGAAGCCATGCAGAAATATATTGATCTTGTCGCTGCTGGTGATTCAAACTGGGAGGAACATCCTGCCCTGAAGGATTATCAAGAAGAATAAAGTAAGTACTCTATGTTTGTGTCTTACATGCCTTGTACATCATATGTAACTTGCTTTTCTATAATACTACTATGCTATCTATACTTTGTTTTCTAAGCCCAGGGCCATTCCTGGGCTGGTCTCCATATATATGGACAACCATGACCCGATAGGGGATGCGTTGCCTTGTCATGTGCTGTTTGACACGTCTGTAGTGAAGGTGGTGGATAGAATGAAACCCCTTTCCAAAGGAGTACAAGGGCATGCCAGTAGATCCAGACTGCGATCCTTTGAGGCTGAAATCCATATTTCAATAATCTTTTATATCCTGCCGTTTCGTTTGGTCTGTGTGGTTCGTCTCTGTCGAGTTCTCCCTTCATCACTGCACAAAAGTAGTTGCCCTTTGTAGGATGCGTCACAGACACTTGCAGGAAAATGTCTCCTGGTACCTGGTCATCTGTTTGACCAATTCCACGGCGAGGATCGTTTGTTTTAAGGCACCATGTATTATCCATATCCATCAAAGGGGAAACATGCAGCGATTTGGGCACCTTTTCCCCATCTGGTCTAAACAAAAAGGTGACTCTATCACCCCATGGTGTGTTTGTCACCTCAGCTATACACATCTCCAGCTTTGTATTGGATTCGTTATAGCAATAATACACACTGATGGGATTTTGACGGTATCCTCCAACGGAAGGATGCGTGAGAAGCATGACATTTCCTTTGGTCTTTGCCACATCCCGTGCTTGGCAGCCCGTCATTGTATCGTTTGCCCTTGCATCATACCATTCGGGAGGATTGTCCAGATTAATCAGAGCAATACGAACGTCATACGAGAATGCATGATTGACTGGTTTATTCCTTGAATGGTGCACCCTAGAGCAATACATCCAGGATGAATCATTCTTCTCAAAACCTCTCTTCCTACTCCCCAGAGGAAGAAACCTTGTACTGTTTACAAGCACAACGTATGGAAGCAATATCACCACATTGGCACTGGCAGACACGAATGTCCATACCAAAGATAGTAATTGATAGAATATCTCTACATTCATAGCAAACAATCCTTCATTGCATACGGTGTCATCCCATCATCCATGTACGACGTTGCAGTCGATAGTAATCAAGTATCAGCACCACGAGTGACTGATTTTCTACTATCTAAATACGTTCGTATAGAAAAGAAATGAAAATACATACATACTGCAGTGATGATGTACTGGTATAGGGTTTAAGACATTGTAAGAAGCCATTCTGAGTCATCATACTCTGAATCCCGATGTTTGTAAGGATGAGATTGGGTCCAAATCCACAAGGTTAAGGAGCATGGTGGCTTGCTCGGGTCCTTTGACAGGTTGTTGTTCCCCGTCCTTTTCATAAACGATATCTGCCACATATTATTGATTTCGAATGCGGTTAATCCAGTTTACTTCCACCAGGGGTTGTTGGGTGATGGTCTTCTGAAGTTCCGGCCAGTCACCAACCGGTGGTGTTGGAGGTGTCCAGTCTGGGAGTCCAAGAACCAAAATATCATCCTCTAGGAGGGCATCCAATTTTGGTAATGATTCTTCCTCCACCTCAAATTCTGTGATCAGCACAGCTTGGTG
>PJEL010002079.1_pt1 | contig 18911 bp, 40 predicted proteins | sample 1853271 | NCBI WGS metagenome assembly PJEL01 (sample SAMN08108733, study PRJNA415343) | Invertebrate metagenome, whole genome shotgun sequencing project. | host: Globobulimina | place: Sweden: Gullmar Fjord | collected 2015-08
CCGGTCAATACGGGCCTTTGCCGGATGGGACCGCCGCCGCCAAGAAGAACGGGCTTACGTCCGGCCCGAGCGTTGTCTTTGCGGACGGCGTCCTGTTGGATCGGAGAGAGGACGGGATCAGGCGGGGGAGTTTCACCGAAGAGCTGGTTAGAGGTGCGGGCTCGAAGGAATCCAATGGGCATTTAGTTGATGTACTCCGCGAAGGGCTCATAGCGCTCCGCCGTTGGGGCGAACGTCTTTCTATGTTCCTGCTGCCCGTATCGTCTCATGATCCAGGCCATCCTCGTAGCCGACATAAGATCGTCCCCCCGCTTTACGATCTTCCCCTCCTTATCTCTGTGATACGTGTTGAACTCTTGGAACCAGTTATCCAGGTGCGAGAAAACCTTAAATTTCCCCGTCGCCATAGCCTTATACATCTCCTGGATAGCCGGCTCCGTGGAGAAGCCACCGGTGGGATGTGTGGCCCACTCGGCCATCATGTTGAGGCCTTCGAGGCGATAACCCTCAGCGAGTTGAACCCCTGAGCCTTTATCATGAGTCTGTCCATCATGAGGCCACGCCACCGGGGGAGAATTGCCCCAATGTCTGACGGCGGAAGCGTGAACTGAAGTGACTTGCTCTTGCTGCTTGTAGGCGTTGACGACGTAGAAGGTGTCGGTGTCCCTACAGTGGGCGGTGTGCACAAACGCCGTAGGGTGATCCCACCCAAAGTCGCATCCCAGTAGCTGATAGAGGTGGGAGGGGATATCAAACATCTTACATTCGAGCTGACTCTGTGCGATGGGGAACACTCGACCGGAACCGAGAGAGGGGATTCCGCGGCTACGGGCTTCTCGTTCATGCGGAGGGTAGGTGTCAACAATGGCTTGCTTTTGAGAGTCCGTATAATGGCCGACGTCCCAGATGTCCATCATGGTGAGATGGCGAGTAGGGATGGAAGGCTCTGGGTAGAATTGCTCCATGACGTGGGTCATGCCCTTGAGGGGAGTTGCGGTGATCCATACGATTCCACCCTTTCCTCGGTCGCCCGCGTTCGTTCTTGTTACTCCTTCTGAATAGACGTCGGCGGGAGGTTCCTCATCGCACCAGAACCAATCGATCGTGGCCCCCATGAACTTGTCGGGGCCCTTCTCGTAGGCGTGGAATTTGATGGTGGAGAGTTCGCCGCCCTTGTGTCTGATGGTTACGGTATCGATTAGGCCCGAGATGCCACGAGCCATCTTGATGTCGACAATTAGTCTCTTCGGGATCGTCCCCGTTCCGAGCTGACCTACCGGCCCGAAAAGGATCCTCTGAGGGTTATCTCTTGTGGTCTCGTTTGAATTTGAGGCGACCCAGCCCAGAGTAGGGGTTGTGAACCGCTTTCCTTCCCAGCCCTCGGGGTATTCCCCGGTAGCGTGGTACGCAGCTTCGCTGCCGCCCGCAAGGCTCTTGCCGAGCTGGTTGCCCGCAAGAAACGCGCGTTCGCGGTACGTGCTGCCGGCATTGTGAAACTCAATCTGCTTGGGGTACGGATCGTAGAGCAGGCCTTGCCGGAACTTCAGTTCCTGCTGAACGGTCGACAAGTTTTGTAAGAGCTTTCGTAGTTCCTTCGAGCTGTTCTGTGAGGGTTCTGTGCTCATTCAGAAGCTCCGCGTTCGTTTTCTCTGCGCTGGCATTCCGCTCCTTGATCTGGTTGTAGAGGCCGAGCTGCTTGTTAGCCATGTCGAGGCCCTTTGCGGCAGCTGCGGAGTCGCGGAATTCCATGCGGACAACTTCTTCATCGTTGACAACATCAACAACTGGAACGCCCCTAGCCATTACGGGCTGTAGCTTAATGCCCCCCTCGATAAGAGCCCTTGTCTGGTCCTTGATCCAAGCTTCCGTATACGCGACGGCATCGGAAACCTTGTTCATCATTACTTGCTGGACAGCCTTGATGCGGTGCTGGATCTCCGGAGAATTGAGCCACTTCTTGGCTTGGCCGTATCCCGACTTTCCGTTGAGATCCAATCCCCTGGCCATACGGTAAGCGTAGATCTCCTTCCCCGTCTTGATGTACTCTCGAACGAAGGCTTCCTTCTGGGGGTCTTTGAGAACCCTGCTGTCGTACTCATCTTTCCCCGAGGGGACATTCATACTACAACTCTTACCATAAATGTGGGGTTTGTCAACTAATTACTTTTAAAGTGTCCAAACAGAGATGGCCGGGACGTCTTCGCTGTGGTAGATAATCTTCAGGGTCCGAACAACGGGAACCGTCTCCATCGTGCCCTGGAGGATGTGCTCGTGATGCCTCGTCAACTCCGGACCAAGATCCGTGGGGAAATACCCGCTAATCGCCGATCCGTCCAAGGTCCAGTCCGAGTTGCCACTGGTTGTAACTAGGAGTATGTTCCCGTTTCCGTAGAACTCGATCTTGTCGCTGATTATACCCCCGTCGTATCCCATGGTGGCGGCGTCATAGATCTGGTAGCGGGCGGTGGTGGCTCCTTCGAGCTGGGTCAGAGAAGTCTTCGTTCCGGTCCCAAACCATTTCCACCAGCCAATTTGACCTGTATCTCGGACTCGAACAGTTGTGGCATTGAAGGTGGCTGCAAATCCGTTCAGTACGGCACCACCATCGTTCACGTCAAAATCCGGTTGCGGGGATGAGGGCATATCACAAATATTACAGAACTTTTACAATTGCACAACCCCCGCGGGTAAGATATAGTGCGGGAAACAGCATCGAGGGAAACATGAAGAACCAAGACCGAGCGGACAAGATCCTGATGGCCACCGTCTTTCTGGTTAACAGGGACGTCCCGGACAAAGAGCTGGTGGCTATGGACGTCACCGTAGACGGCGTGCAGTACAAAAAGGCTATATCAGTCCCCATGATCCGAGCCGCCAAGGCCGTGATGGAAGCCTACCTTGAGGACGAACGGAGGACGGGAGAGCCGATAAAGGTCGCAAAGGAGGTGGTCGACGCCTGGAAGCCGACCCTGGGCCGGAGAAGCCACTCAGCAGCCGCCCCGGTAATGGGGGAGGGATGAGAGAAGATCTCCCGGGCTGGCTTGACCTAGAGGATCTCGGCTCCGCGTGCTATATATGCAACGCCAGCGGGGACGAGCTGTTTGAGGCGGTGACGGAACTCGGAAGCCGTGTCGTGTGCCTGAACTGCCAAGTAGACTGGCCTAAAGAGGACTCGATTTGCTACGAGAAAATACTGGCTCCAAATAACAGATTTTAGGAGGCGGATGTGGAAGGACGACAGCCTGTCAGGCTGAAAGACGGGAATTTCTACCGAAAGGGCCGGAGGCGGCGGCTCACCATGAGAGAAGTCGAGATCGAGCTGCAAAGCCTTGAGCTGGCGGTGGAGGTGGCTTCAGCGGCGGTGATTATGGCTAACGAGAGAACGTGGTGGGAGAGGATCTGGGGGAAGTAATGGCTAAATACCGCAGCAAGAAGTCTGCTGGCGGCCCTTGGAAACCACACAAGCAAGGCTGGGAGCCCAAGCACAAGGAGAGGCATTCCGTCGCCGCAGAAGACAAATGGCAATTTAACTGGAACTGTACCTGCTCCGGAATGGGGCTGTGCGATTGGTGTGCTTGGATAGAGCGGGAAATCGAATTGGGGTACGAATCACTCAGGGAGACAAATAATGGATAGAAGAGACTTTCTGAAGGGGATTGGGGTCGGGCAATGAGAATAGACGTAGACTTTTTGGAAGATCCGGATGGACTTGAAGAAGATGACGAGACAAGAAATCAGAGAATCTTGCTGGGCTTTGCCTTGGGACAGCTCAAGTACGATACTGATATGATCAAAAGCCTGGAGCTGACCATCAGTAGCCTCAGAGCGGACCTAGCCGACATCAAGGAATCCACCTGCAAATGCTGCCACGCCAAATTTGGGGCGGAGCCTGTTTTTAGTGGAGAGGAGGATTTGCCGGTGGGGGATGGGGCAAAGACAACTGAAGCTTGTGAAGGCCTCGGCTACAAGCGGCCCAGGGGCGCCGTGCCGACCGGTTACTACTGGTAGATTAATGCGAACGTGTTTGCGTTACCACCATGAGACAATCCGGGCAATCTGTCTCATCGTCAAAACAGAAGATTTATGGCGATTTTCACTTATAAGTCGTCGAAAGTGAAGAAAAGCATCAAGGGGAGGGGGAATTGTGGGAAAAGAGTGGCGTGTGATACCGGATTCGTTCAAGGTTGAGTGGGACGGGCCAGGCCTGAAGTTCGGGCGATTCAATATTTGCTCCTCCGTCCGGATGGAGTGCGATCCAGTGCGGTCCCCGGGGGGAACTGTAGACAGGACGGAAAGAACGATCTTGGCGGAATGGAATACAGCTCCAGATCATTACCCCCCGCCTCAACCCTCCCCCCTCGACATAGCCAACTCCCTGGATTACCTCGTGGAACGGATCAGGGGGGCGTTCCCCACAGAGGAGATGAAGAGGGCCGAGAACCTGGAGAAGCTGAAGGAAACATTCAAGGGAAACCCCCGCGGGGACTCCTGCGCACAGAGTGACTAGATGGCGTCCCCCCGGGGCATTCCCTTCGGGAAGAGCCTTCGGCGGAACTGTATCCCCAGTTAGAAGAGATAAAACCTTCGGTTTGAAACACAAAATGAAACAGAAAGTGTGACAAGTCGTGACGAAAGACAGAAAAAATATCTGAGAGGGGGGGAGATGGAAGGATTCCTGGTCGGGAGCGGGGTTGGGTTTTGGATTACGTGGCTACTGGCCGTTATCTGCCTTTGGATGGGATGGTTCGACGATGAGAATCTGTAACAGAAACGGGGGGTTCCCTGCGGGAAGAGCCCTGCGGAGGATAAGATGAACGCGGACGGTGATATAGAACGAATATGCGAGTGCGGTGAACGAGTTTACTATGATCGGGATTGCCACAAGTGCGGGGAGAAGAGCCAGGCCGCTTCCTTTCTGGGGGATATGTTTGCGAAACTGGTTATGGACGAGATCCCTGATCCGGCAAGCGTGTTTCGCGATCAACTCATCAGGAGGGGGGAAGAGCTGGGATTCCGTGAGGTACGGGTAAATATGGAACAGGAGCGAAAACGGGGGGTTGGAGATATTGAAACCGAAAACGAGTAAACATGCGGGAAGGGGTGTTAATTAGATTATGCGCGCGCGATTTGCGAACCCTCCCCCCCCTTCACTTTTCCACACACATCCACCCACTCCCCCCAACTCTCCCCCTTTCCTTGTCCACACTCTGAATCAGGTCAAGTGTCTGGAGCAGGGGGGGTGGTGGGGGGTTGGATAGGGTGGGCTGTGCTGATTGGTATAGATAGAGGGAAGGGGGGTTGAGTGTGCTCACTGCTAAAACCTATTCCCCCTTCCCCGTTCCCTCATCCCCCAGTCCACACCGGGCACCGCATCTGACTCCTTCCCAGCTTCAGGCATGGCGACACGCCCACGAGCTAACACAGGTTCGTCTCGCCTCTTTGCTCAGCGCTTCCCTCTCGGCCATCAAGTCATGGGAGGGTGGCGCTCGCCCTATCCCCGCATGGCTCCCCATTGCCCTAGGATGGTATGAGACCATGAAACGGTATCAAGACGGCACCCGAACCCGAGTCAAGAGACTAAGGCAAAGGCGAGCAGATAGAGAGCTGGCAGAGAAGGGGCTACCCGATCCTAAGCAGTTCCTGTGATTGCCGCAGGCGATCCAGAGGAGTTTCTCTAGTCCCCCCTTTACAGAAACAGATTGAGCCACCTAGGCCCCCAGGGATTGTTCCCCTCGGGGTCTTTATTTATTGTAAATAATGCTTGTAATGAGCCCTGTATCCGATAGATTGATTGTACCGGCCGATGGGGGTCGGGAGGGGAGGCGGGTCAGACGGGGCGAGTTGAGCGGGGTCGCGATAGGGGACTACAGGTCCCCGGGGGGAACAGGGGCTGGGCTCAAGGTGTGGTTTCAATACCACACATCCCGGATGGACGAAGACTGTAAACAGTCTGCCGCGCTGGTTCCCAACGATGCCCCGCTTGTATAGCAATCTGTGAAGATTGTAGAACCCCGCGAGTGTGACGTGGGGTTTGCTGTTTTCGCACGTTAACTGCAAGAATAGGAGATAGAATGTCAATCGGAATTATCGACCTGAGCAACACCTGTTATTGCGATTCGTGCGCAAGCGCTGCCACGTTTACCCCGCAACAGGGTGACCGAGAGATTGAGAAAGCCTTCTGGGGTGCAGTTTGCGACCATTGCGACCTAGTTCTCAGTAAGAGCGGCCGATGGGTCGATGTAGGCTAATCCATCAACCCTCCTCGCGGGGAAGCAAACCCTGGAATACAGGCCCTCTGGAATAATGCTGCTACGGGCTATGACAAATGGGCGGACCCCGCGGGGAGTCTTGATCGTTTAGTGAACTCGAAATAAAGGGAGAAATAGAATGACCTATGTAATCCGACACTCCGGTCATGGCCAATACCTTATGGAAGACGGCAACGGGGGCTGGTGCTACGCCAGTGGGATCTTTAGCGCTTACCATTTCAGAGTAAAACAGTCCGCAGAACGTTGCTGTGGCGCAGCTGACCGTATCATCGCAATGGAAACAGCTACAAGCTGCGCGCCCAACCAATGACAGAACAACAGACAGCCATCTTCGTTATATTCTGCAGCGGGATTCTATCCGCCGCCGCTACTTTCATTATTGCCACGAATTAAGGGGAAACAATGGGCAAACCTATCGTATCTTCAGATCTCCGATCTTGGATAGCTTGCAACGCGCCGCTACATATCCGCGAGCAACTCGTTTCTGCTTGCTGCTCTCGCGGCAAACGCTCGGGGCGCGTGCTGGCGTCGGTACCCACGTCGAAAGGACCGCAGGCGGTAGGGGCGTGGCGCGCAATGATGGCGGAGCTTGCCGCGTCACGCGCTGGTCTATTCGCCCTAATGTGGGCAACCCAGGACGAAAAAGATTCTTTCTACGCTTGCGAGGCGTGGATGCGGGAGTCTTGTTTCTTTCACTATAATGACCAGCTACTCAAACTGAAGAATTCTCATATCGTCCAATTGGCCGGCGGAGCCCCCCTAGAGTTTAACTTGCTCCACATGCGCGCCGATGCGGATATGCTCCGCGCTGCAGCCGATCACATCGAAATAGACGCCGACGCAATGGGCGCGGCGTGGTGCACGAACCCCAGCTGAACCAGAACGTATCCCCTGGGGGACGAGATGCCCGGGGGACTACGTGGTGATTCAACTACAGAAACAGGGAGAGAAAATGATAGTTTACCACGGCACGTCGAAATCTGGAGCCAAGTCTATTCTGTCAGACGGGATATCCATCCAAGCCTCCAGCGGAGGATATTTCGGGTTTGCGTTCTACGTAGCAGAGGACGCAAAGCAAGTGGGCACACTGGCGCAGCTGGGGGACGATGAGGACAGCCCGTTAATTATCCTCTCGGCCCGGCTGGACTCGTACGCAACACGAGCCCTAGACCTATGCAACTCGGATAGCGACTGGGATTATTGGCAGTCGATTAGCGACCACGGACGCAAAATATCCAACCCCAAATTTCACGAATTCGCTGTCAAGTGCGGGATAGGGGCCGTCAGGGACATCAACTCAATGGGCGGTTGGGCCGTGTACGATCCCAGTCTAATCACCGAAATCAGGAGAATGGAATAATGGGCACGACCATTGACAGAAAAAGAGTTGACCTTTCGACGACAAGCAAACTCGGGACACACAGCATCAGTGTCCCCGCGGGGGGCAAGTATTGTCCCGGCTCGCGCCTCGGGAACGGCAAAATCGCTCCGGCTTGTCGTATCTGCTACGCCAAAGGCGGACACTATCACCGCTCTAGCGTCAAGCTCCTCCGGGAGCGGAACGCGAAAGCATGGAAGCGAGCCAGCTGGGTTGACGATATGATCAAGGCCCTAGAGGGTGAGACCTACTTCCGGTGGTTCGATTCTGGCGACGTCTACTCGCCCCGATTCGCGGCCAAAATTGCAATCGTTATCGAGCGTACCCCGAGCGTTCTACACTGGCTCCCCACGAAATGCCATAAATTCCCCAAAATCGCAGCTATCCTAGACTGGATCGATATGCTCCCTAACGCGATCGTTCGCCGCTCCAGTGACGGCATATTCGGCGAACACGAGCCGGAACATGGATCGACAATCGTTCAATCGGCCGCGCTCGCCCCGAAGGAAGCTACCGTCTGTCGCGCTTACGAACGAGGCGGAAAATGCGGCGACTGCCGAGCGTGCTGGAGCCCCGATCATAAGCTAATCGCCTATAAAGCTCACGGGCAATCGGCCAAGAGGGTGGCGCGAGAAGAAACTGCGAAGCACTGGGAAGAAATCTGGAGTTAAAAAACCACAACCACGAAGCAAAGGGAGAAAACAATGGGCGATCGAGCCTTGATCCAAATCGAGAACAGCGGAGCGGTTTCACCGGTTATTTATGTTCACAACGCGGGTGAACAAGTACCGGGATTCCTGGAGGAAATCGCTGTGTTCATGAAGGGACGGCGAGGGGACGTCGACTACACAGCAGCCAGACTTATCGGCCTTATGCACGAGTTGATCGAAGGCAATATATCCCTCGGCATCTTCAACCAGCCCGAACGGCTCACAGCCGAGGATTCCCACGGGGACGCGGGGTGTTTTGTCTACAATTGCACTACCGGTCACGTCGAAGCTTTTGGCGGATACGGCGAATCCTTTCAGATCGAGCTAGACTGAACCCCTACCAATGCCGTCAGAGCCAGAATCGGGCTAAAGATAGAGCCAACTGGCGCTGGCGGCATTCATGGCAATTCAGCCAACACGAGAACAACCCCAAAGGGAGAACCAAATGACAACCTATTACAAGTTTCTCACGTCCGACAATCTCGGCCCATTTTCCAAATTCCAATGGCCACTACCCACTAACGGCAACCCCGGAGAGTGGGTCGAAGTCGAAGGCGCACTAGTCGAATGTGAGAACGGCATCCACTCGTGCACAGAGCGAGGTATTTGCCACTGGCTAAATTACAATCTATACGAGATAGAATACAGCGAAGAGCCCTGCAAATCTGAAACGAAAGTCTACGGGCGGCGAGCGCGGCTCGTGCGGCGGATCGACGAATGGAACAACACTACGGCGCGACTTTTCGCGGCGGATTGCGCTGAAAGAGTTTCACACCTTTGGATCGCCCTTGAAAACTGCGACTGGGAACCCGCACTTGCTGTCAGGGCGGCTCGCCAATTTGCCTTTGGGCTGACTGATGACGCTGCCTACTCCGCTGCCTACTCCGCTGCCCGCTCCGCTGCCCGCTCCGCTGCCCGCTCCGCTGCCTACTCCGCTACCTCCGCTGCCCGCTCCGCTGCCTCCGCTGCCTCCGCCGAGCGAAAATGGCAAAGCACCCGACTTTTTCAATATATCCGAAACGAGGTAGACCTCGACGCGATCCGTGAATCCGTCACGGACTGAAACCCGTCCAACCGTGCACCATAACTAGTCCCTGCAAGAACAAAGGAGAACTATCATGACCAATTGCACAACGATGACCACAACGGAGAAAAACGGCTACGCAATGGGCAAGAACTCGCCCTACAGAAACCACTTTCCCGGCAAAAACGTAGAAGGGGCACAGTCGAAAGACGAAGCCCTCGCTATGGCTGGAGCCGATTTTGAGGTCGATTCCCGTCCCCTTTGGTCAACCCTCGACTCGGACCCCACGGGGATGTTCGAGGGCAAGCTTGACATCGGATACCCGGAGCATAAGGGAATCTATCGTACCGACTCCGGCGCTTCCCTGGGGGTGACGGGGATCGACTATCAGATTATCCAGGTCTCGGAAGCTTTCGAGCCGGTGGATGACTTGATCGCCCAAGGACACGCCGTCCCCCTGGGGGTTCACGTCAAGGGTGGGGGAAAATCCGTCCGAATGTTTCTGCGGATCGGTGGATGCGAGTTGGATCAACTCACCGAAAGCGGAGGAACCGAGAGAGACGTCCTGGGCCACTTCCTGGACGTGAGGACCGGTCACACTGGATTCGACGCGATTGAGTACGCTTTGTACACGATCCGGCTCCGATGCAAGAACGGGATGACGAGCCGCACAAAGGAAGCTTACTTCTCAGTCCGCCACAAGAAGAACGCCCGAGATCGGCTCCAGCAAGCAAACGAGGCGATCAAGCAGATCCACAGGGCAGCACAGGTCGAGGCCCAAACCTTCGGGGCGATGGCTCAGGCCCCGATGACGACCTGGAACTACAAGAAATTCTCCGAGGGTCTTCTCAACCTTTCCCGCGGGGAGATCAATGGAGACTCCACTCCCCAGAAACGGACCCGCCGGGAGAATGATCTCTCCACCCTCATGGCCAATTTCGTCTCGGGATTGGGGAACCACGGGGCAAGCAAGTACGACGCCTACAACAGCATCACTCAGTGGCTAACTCCCGATCGAGACTCGTTCGTCGATCCTCTCAAGTTCGAGCAGAAGTGGGAAAGCCAGAGCAGTGGGAACGCCAACAAGCTAAAGGGAGACGCTCTTCGGTTGCTTGTAACTGATCGGTACGCGAACTAACAACGCTCCAAAAGCAACGCCCTCCAGGCCTGTAGGCAATTGCTACAGTGACCTGGAGGGCGGCTTTTTGCGTTTGAGGCCCCGAAGGAAGGAGAGGACCTCCGGCTCAAACGCCTTCCCGCGGGGCACGAATCCCGCAGGGTTGAACTGCCGGCCCTTACCCGGCTCGGGGGCGTTATTTCAGCCCCGCGTCAACGGTGGATCCGGAGCCCGGTGAGCGCTACAGAACACTCAAAGGATATGAAGCTCTCGGATCGCACCGCGCCTTCAAGCGAGGAGGGACTCCAACCCCCATTTCCGCCTTAACTGCTATTCTGCGGCGGTGTCCTACGTAGGATATTTAGACGACTCACAGCCCACAATACCTCACCAGAACGGCTTGTCAAGCAGAAACGGCTATCGATAGCCCCTAATTGCTTCTCGTTTCTGAAGTCCGCTTACCTGTATCTCAAGAATATCAATCCGACCTTGCGTCTCCATCCTCTTGACCGCCACGATCGTAACGACCCAAATCGATACTATCAAACCAAGTAAAGCTAGAATGGAAATAACTTCAGGTTCCATCACCCTTCCTCCTCTCTAATAATTCTCACTCTCAACTTCCCCTCCATCTAACCACCTTCTCCTAATCAGACCCTCCTCAACATCAAAATGCACTCCATGCTCCTCCTCAGCGTCGTGCCATCCCAGGTTCCGCACCCGGGCGTGAGCCCATTCATGGAGTAAGGCGTAGATTGCGGAGGATCGGCTTTGGGTGGCATTTATGTAGATCATACGCAACTCAGGATGCCACACACCGTGGCAAGTCTTGTAATCTTTCGGCATCCGGGATAGGACACGGAGCCGGACGTTAGAGCAAGGAAACTCCTTCTCAAGCCAGCGCTTGATCTGATGGAGACGGCGAGGAGTGGAGAGGCGTTTCACTCTTCTCGATACCGGGGCAGCTCGGGGGCGTCCGACGATCCCTCTTTTTCCTGCTGGATGCGCGCCCTCGAATAGGCATCCCAACCCTCACTCTCAACAGCAATCGGAGGATTCGCGATCTTCTCAAGAGACGCGGCGATGCTTTTGAGAGATACGGCAATGCCTGAGAAAGATTCAATTACGTTAGAAACTAAATCCTGTTCATAAGCTTCGTCGGCTAGCTGTAACAGCAATCGACTTAAATCTGACATCACTCCCCCTTTAGCTTCACGTAAGTCTCTTCGTTATCCAGAATCAGCCCCCGATTCGGGCCGTCTCTTACTCTCCACGGCTCCGAAAACCATCGCTCAGCATGGTGCAGAAACAATTGACGATAGTAAGGCATCCCCAAATCATTCAAATCCTTCCGGAAACACTCTTCAACCGTCTCGCACAGCCTCGCATGAGGGCAAACCCCTCCATCGAACAGCTTCTCGAATCGATTGAAGATCTTCGTTGCGTCTTCTCGTGTGAAAGGATAACCGGTTGACATTGCGTCTCCTAATCTATTACTGCATCGGATAGCTTGGTGCAGACGTCTCGGCACTCGTCGCAACAGCGGCAAGGGAGAGAGTCCAGTGGGCATTGAACGCCAGACTCCAGCTTCTCATTGCAGCCACACCATTCCGAGAGGGGGGCTGTGGTCGTACTCATGATCCGACCTTCTGTTTCCAGCCAACGATTCCTCTACCACGGGACCCACCCCAGATCCTGCGCCAAAAGAGTTGACCAACCTCACTGCTCAACTCCGCACCGCAGTATGGACAAACATCAAATGTGTTGCCCCGCTTTTGTCGCACCCAACCACATTGATCTTTGCACACCTTCAGCCGATAAAATGTATCTAAAAGATACTTCTCGCCATTCCATTCCTCATCATCGTCTAGTCTTGTTGCTACACCCATCTCTACTCCCCCCAGATCGGCCGCACGTCGGCGACCTCTTTTCGTTTGTTGTCGACCAAAAAATACGCCTGGACGGGCTTACAGTAACTGAAATTGCTCGACTTTGCGAAGGTATCCCATCCGACCAGACTTCCGTTTATCATGCCAATTCCCCTTAGTACTTCAAACGTGTGGTAGTGGCCGACACACGTAAAGTCTTGATGGTAGGCTTTCTCCCAGCGGTTGATGGCCCCCCGGAACGGGACGGCAATCCCCCCAGCCCCTCCGCCACCTTTTAGCCCCTCGTCCCCGTGGGTGAACAAGATCTTGAACCCGTCAACGTCGACAACCTTGTGGTTGGAGTCGGACAGATCGAATCTTATCCTCTTCTCGTCTTTGAAATGCTTGGCCAGCTGCTGGTAGATTACCTGCTCCCAGGAGAAGCTTGTCTGACTGTTGGTCATCTTTTTAATGGTGGATCTTCCGTGGTTGCCTACGTTGCACGGGATATAGAACCTGGGGACGTCAGAAGAAAGGAGGTAAGTTAGGCCCGAAATTAGCATCTCTGTGATTAGAGTTACCTCTTCTGCGGGCGACTGATGGACGTAGCGAGAGGAATCGAGGCCATGGAGATCGCAATTGGTCAAGAAATCTCCCCCCAGCCAGATTATAGCCTCGGGTACGGCATATTCCCGCAGGTCCCTCTCCAGCTCTCCGCGCAGCTTCCGGAAGAGGTTACGGCCCCTCTCCAGCCCGATCTCGGCATTGTGCTCGTTCAACCCGTTCATCTGTCCAGGCTCGATTATCTGGAGAGAATGCCAATCGGATAGGAGCGCGACGGGGGTGCGGCTGAACTCCCCGCGGGCAGACGACTTCCCCTTAATCGCAATCGGCTTGAGATCGGCCTTCCGGATAAAGGAATAATAGTCAATTATCCCCTCCAGGGTGGTGCGGGCTTCGAGGGAGAGGCGGAGAATGGAGTTGAGGCGACGGTTCTCGGACTGAAGCTTGCGAGTCTTGTCGTCTTCTTCTAGTTCAGGCATCTAGCGCCTGCAGAGCAATCCACAGGTCAGACAGCTCGTCTGAATCGCCCTCACAAAGGACACGAGCAGCAGCGACCACCGCATCAACCCGCTCCTCCCTCGTCTCGGGAAGCTCCACCGGGATTGCGCCGAATATCCTCGCCTCCCGAGCAGAAAACCACACATTGGCAGGTCGGCCAGACCTTGTCTTACGTGTGGTGCCGCACCAAATTACTAGACCCTCCTTGTACAATCCCCGCCGACGAGCGCTGGCTGTCGTATGCGCCATATTTAGCACATCCTCTGTCTCGTCATCCGTGGCCCCACGCCGACCCCTGCGGATCAGGAACTGGAGCACCCTCTCCCGGTCTCCGGGTGCTTTTCCCTCCGCCTCCCTGGCAGCCGTGCGACTGGTCTCGCGCCCCCTCTCGAAAGGCATATCTAAATTACTCATCACCCCTTCCCCCTCCCTTTCATATTCCTGGCCCATAAAGCACATTCGACTATGTGACAAATTGCCACTTCCCCGCTCTGCCAGGCACAGCACTCCAGACACTTGAGCCGAGCTGCCGGATCAGCGTGCCCCTTCTTAGCACGGGCAGCCATTGCCTCGTAGCGGGGCTTCAGGTTGGGTGGGCATGTACCTAGGGGATCATGTTTATTTAGATCCGGGGCGATAATAGCTCCGGAGAGAGATTTCTGATCGATTGTGGGATCTACTGTCATCTATTTGGCCTCCTCCATGCCGACCGAACGGAGGGCCGCCCGGACGAGCCTCAGCGCCTCTTTGCTGGAGGCCAAATCAGCCCGGGCCTCCTGAGCCTCATCCATAAGCATCAAATTCGCCTTCGAGGTCTCATCGTGGCGATTGGCGTACCACATTACGGACGACGACATTGATACGTTTTTCTCCTTCTCGAATCCAATATCCCTCTCCAGCTCCTTGATCTTGTCCTGCGCCTCCCTTAGGGCTTGAGCCATGGCGACGGGGCGGGGGCCTGAGTCTGTAGCGTCCGGCTCCAGCATTTTCCGCCAACCTCGGATGATACTCGGATGAAGCCACAGAGCGTCATTTTGTAGGTCTCTGCAGTGGTCTTCAAACCTATCGTAAGGACAACCACCCATCTTATCCCTACAATACCTCTTCCGACCCTCGTACAGAGCCTGAGCGTCTTCCAAGGTGCCGTCCCACTTGTCTGACGTCCCCTTGGGGGCGTCCCATTTATTTGACGTCATTTCTTCCCCTTTCTCATGGCGGCGTCGATGGCCGCTCTGTAGCGCTCGCCATTTGGGCCGTCGAATGTCCCTCTTTCCGGAAGGTAATGCCAGGCAACCCTCTGCGATTTACGAATCAAATCGCAATCCCTGACCAACCAATCCAACCTCTCTGTATCCTCCGCCCGCTCGTCCAGCTTCCGCTCCAGGATGCGGTAAGCCTCGCTGGACTCAAATGCGAGGACATCACGGTTAGCGGATTCGAGCTGACCTTCCAGTTCGGAGATGCGCTCGTCCTGCTGCCTGAGTGCCTCCACCAAATCACGCTTGCTCAGAGAGTCCCTAAAGCCTTCAAGCTGGGCCCTGCCGTTCTTGTACTCCGCTCCGCCGCTCATCACTCCCCTCCCCCGTTCCGAAACATCATCCTAGCGTAGATTGCGATTAGGAGCGCATCTGCGCGGTTATGGTCCTTTTTGCGTGTTAATCCGTCATAGTTCGGGAATAACTCCCTGGCATAGGCGAGAGAATCGGCTTTAGAGTCGCCCGTGGAGGGGCGATTGATCTTCTTTTGCCAGGTGCGAGGAGTGACATCCAAGCTACTGTAGGAGTAGACGGAAGCCAGCGCCCTCACAACCCCAAACGAGTCCCCAATGCTGAAAACGGAGACAACGCCCTGGGAGGGGCGAGAGGACTGGCGCTCAACTACTGTACAAATCTCTATTTCTGGGTAGAAATCACCACAGGTTAAGAACTCTTCAAACAAAGAGCTGAGTGCGTCCACGTCAATACGATTCTTACCGGCTGCGACCTCGATAGGCATGTCGAAAATATCTTCGAGGCTCCGATCCTCGTTTATAAAAGCAATCGCCCCCGTCTTCCCGGGATCTATTCCGCAATAGAGATTCACGTTAGCATCCAATTCGGGAGGTCATTGGTGGGTTCGGTCCTCCACGAACTATTAAGCCAATCCTCGGCCTCGCCAATCACCCTCTCAAGAGCATTCAACTCTTCATCTTTCTGGGCTATTTGAGAATTTATCCTACGAACTTCCTCTACCTTCTCAGCTCTCTTGGCGTCCGTCCGCTTGTCGACCAAAAGATTAACAGACTTCTCCCTTCGCCGACGCTCAGCCACCAACTCATGGAACTTCTTCTTCCCCAACCTAACCGTCGACGCGGCTTGGGCCATCAGTAGCCCCTCTCAGCCACAATCCGCCCCGACAGCCACCAGATAAACTTGGTTGTCGCATAGATGCCCAGCGGTACCGCTACAATCCACCCCATCTCATCGTCTCCCCCGGGATCGCCAGTCGACAGGCGTCCCAATCAATTTCGTATGGAATTGGTTCAAAACCCGGCCTGGATCGACTCTTGACACAACAAACCTCGACAATACCCTTTTCTGGTGTCTTTACAATGTTCAGGACTAAATCAGCCGAGAAAGTTCCCTTTCGGCCCTTTACTCCGCCGGCTGCGTTGGTTTCGCTGATTACGAGGAAGCTGACGTTTCCCTCCGTGTGCATCCTCACTTGAGTTGCCCACTCAAAGAGCTTGGTAGTCGCCCCGAGGGAAGCGGTCATCGAACCGTCCGTTCCCAGCTCGGCAAGGGAGTTGATGGAATCAATAATAACCAATAGCTTCCTCTCTCCCGTCGAGACTCGGCCCAAGGCCTCTATCAACTGTCGCATATCGAACCGACCCGGCTGGAGCATTAGCCAGCCAATGTCTCCGATCGTTACCCGCGGGGAACGCTGGGACTCCCTGGCGCGGCTAACTCGAAACCCCATTTCACCTTTGTCGATTTCTACTCCGACGTAGGCCACGTCCCAACCAGCTTGATAGGAATCGAGGGCGGAGGAGATGCCGAGGATTGACTTGCCGCAGCCGGGCTCTCCTACGAGGACGGTGAGGCCAAACCCCTCCAGACCAGGAGCCCCCAGGGGGAAGGAAGGACAAAGAGAAGCATCGAAAGAAGAGGGATCGACTCGAACGACACGGGAATCCCCTATGGACGAGTAGGCTTCGAGGAGATTGGCCTGGACAGAGTCTCTGAAGAGGGCTGAGCCGGGCTGTACAGAAACAACGGGCGTCTGATCTACGCGGCTCTCAGCCTGCAATCTTGCTGTGATGAGCCCCTGGAGGGTATCTGAGGAGACCGCGTTGAACATCTCGGCCCCGTCGTGGTGGCCGTCACAGTAGATGCCAAAGGCGGCTTCTAGGTTAGTTGAGACGAGGGCGGAGCAGAGGGGACAGAAGACCCCTCCGGGGAAGACGAGGTCGGTGCGGTTGTTCTCGGTTAATTCTTCCCGGAGGAGGAGGAGGGCGGATTCAGCTTCGGGCTGGGTTAGCAACCTCTCCCCCACAGGGCTAGCATTGCCTCTTGCAGCAACCTGTTCCTGCCGACCCTGTATCCCCTGGTCTTTGGCTCCTCACTGCAAGCCTTGCATGGCCTCTTACCGTCCCACTCTTCCCTCGCCCCAGCATCGCGCCAGTATCCCTCCACCCTCCCGCACAGTGCCTTACCGTTCCCGTCCCAATCCTTGACGATGTGCAGAACTTCTCCCGATCCGCCCCAGAAATAGCTCGGATAATCGAGCATCTCATTCTCCCTCGGGCTCAATGTTCTCCATCGAACCGTCCATGTCCACCATAAGCAAGGATTTGCCCTTCTCGTTCACATAGGCTTGGTGTACTTCCCGCCTCGCCTTCACGTATTCCCCCCATTCCTCCTTGGACACCGAATCCATACTCCCCGGTAGACCAATTGGCACATACGGCTCCCACTCGGCTTGGGGAATCTCTCCTCTGCCTTCACGAAACACCCAATCCACAGTGAAAATGCCAACCTTTGCTGTTATACGCATCTAAAACTCCTCCCAGGGGATATCGGGACCTTTAAAGTCCCCTTTCCCCTTCTCGTGCAGTTTGTCTCTAATCTCCCGGTCCCGCTTGACGTGCTTTAACTTGCCGGCCGTCCCAACGCGGCGGCACCATACCGCAGCCTCCTCCAGCTCTTCAAGGCCCGACGTGTTCCATTTTCCCAGATTGGCCCAGAAAGTTTGAACCCCGCGGGTATGGCCCCGAGGGGTGTATCTAGAGAAGGCCCCGAGGGAAAGCTTCCAGACATACCATTTGGCAACCTGAAGGACGGTGAGGTTGCAGGCCAGGGGGTTCCCTGCGGGACGAGAAGCGTCGAGGAAGAACTTGAGAATCCCGTCTGAGACGGAAAGATCTCCGAACTCCTCGAAGGGGAACCAAATAAAAAACTCCCCCCGGGTAGGTGGAGAGGGGAGATTCTTCTGTTTCTGTTTCCGTACAGTACCAAACTCAGCTATTGAGGCAGCCGGCTTACTCGTGCTCCCTGTATCGCGCTCTCCCTGCTGGTCGCTCGTGTCTTTCTTGTTCTTGTCCGTCGTTGCTGTTGTTGGGGGGGTGGGGGTTATAGGGGGAGGGGGAGACGTAGTCTTACCACTTCCCCGCGGGTTTGTCAAACTCTTTTTCGTCGATGCTTGCACTTTATCGCCTGTGCGCGTAGACGGCGGATCGCCCCTTTCCTCAATGCTTTCAGCGCTTTGGGGCGTCCCCGCCGACCCCTCCATACCCATTACAATCTTTTCCGAGAAAGACTTGACAAGAATTGCGTCGTCGCGGAAAGATCCTTGCCTCACTCCCCGCAGGAAATCCCACAAGATGTCTTCTATTTCAGCCACGAGAGGTCCTCCGCTTCTATTTCTTCGGTCGACTGGGGGGACAGCTCCTCTATTTTCTTCGCGTAATGGCGGATTATCTCCCAGAACTCTTTTTTGCTTATACTTTCCCTAAGCAGAGTGGCTTCCATGATGCAGTCAAACATGATCCGTTCAATTTCTTCCATTTTCTCCTCCCCTTCCTCTTGTATCGGCCGATCTGTTAGGTACTGTGTAGCTAACAAGGAGGCGAGTACAATGATTGATTGCACGATATCACGGATAAGCGGTGTCCCCGCGAGGAACGGGAAGGGTCGGCTGATTACCATTGCAACTGTGGACGGGGTTCATACCTTCTACATGGCGGATCCGGAGGTGACCAGGCAGGTGGCTTTGATGCTGGGGGAGGAATATCTCAGGCATCAGGATCAGGACGGGATTGAGGAGGAGCCGGATCCGGTGATTCGGCAGTCGACGTTGCAGCGAGATGGGTGTATTGTGGACTGGGGGGTGCGTTAAATGCCCCATCCAAACGGACCCAGGATAGTCTTCAAGGACGATAGGGATTCTTCCATCCAAAGGGGCTGTCATCTTTATGGTGGCCACTTTCGACCGGAGATCTC
>PJEL010002080.1_pt1 | contig 18908 bp, 14 predicted proteins | sample 1853271 | NCBI WGS metagenome assembly PJEL01 (sample SAMN08108733, study PRJNA415343) | Invertebrate metagenome, whole genome shotgun sequencing project. | host: Globobulimina | place: Sweden: Gullmar Fjord | collected 2015-08
CACCACTTACGCTGTAGGTATATTTTGTTGCCGCCATCTTTTTTCTCCATTACCCCAACGGAAGAACCGTGACGAGTGCCTCTTTGATATAGGTTGTCTTCCCGGATTCACTTGAGCAGAACTCTAAAGTTATTGTGACCACATCAGTTAGGCTAACTACCACGGATCTCGACACGTCCGTATAATAACCATCACTATGATTCTTGTTCGATGAATCAAACGTTGCTGACGCTTCTTCGGTGCCACCAACTGTAATATGGGTTTTCATGAAAACCCCTGTGTCAGAGCACGAGAGCAGCGCAGTGTACGTAATAAGGTGGTCTCCTTCGTACAAAGGAGTGTAAGAAAATGACGCTTTGGTTTGCCATGAAGTGGATGTAGTGAGTGTCTCCCCGTCGCTCTTCACGTAGTTGTCTGCGACGACGGGAAGAGGGTCTCCACTATGGTTCGCTACAATCGTATCTAGTGTTGTCTGGTCTCCACCAGAAAGAGCGTCTACGAACCAGATGTCACAGTCGTCGCCAGCCGTGTCGATGTAGTCCAGTGCAGTGACGATAGCACTGTCTGCTATTTCCTGAGTCAGACGATCTGTGTCTTCCTTTTGGTTCGGGAAGTCGCTACTGATGCTGTAGGTATACTTTGTAGCAGCCATCTACGCGATCTCCTGCACAAGCAGTGAACAGTGGTTGAAGTCTGAGTCGGCAATAGGATTGCATGACGCTGTACCACCGCTACGGCACCACTGTAGTTTTACTGGGTGTGATCCAGTAGTCACGTCGTAGTGAAAGGTCAATGCTACTGTTTGTAGCGAGTTCTGTCCTGATGTTGCCGCAGCACCTTTGATAGCAACACCGTCGATCAGAATTCGGAAGTACACAATCTTCGCAACGCTGTTCTGGAAGCAGCACGTCATTTCGCAACGGAGAGTACTAGTAGCTTTGGTCGTGACGAGAGTGATAGCCATCGTCGGGATGTCGACGTAAGCTGGATAAGGTGAGGATGTACTCACGTCTACTTCCAACCCAGCATACTCGCTTTGGAGAGGTACCCCCTCCATACCATCACGTATTTGGTCGACGGTGGCTTTTTTCTTCGCAAAGGTAGCTTCACTATCTTCGATGATAAGAAGGTCGGCACCGACAGGTGACGCCTTAGCCGCGATTGCGTTGATCTCCCCATCTACGTTGTCGTGGATCGCGTTCGGGTCTGTGCCGCCACCCCCAGGAAGGTTCCCGACTTGAATTCTTTTCTTGTTGTTCGAGTCAGCACTGTCTTCGATGAGAATGAAGTCCCCACTTACGGGAGCGAGCTTCTCCCCGACCACACTGATCTCCCCCGCCACATTGTCGTGGATCGCAGTGGAGTCAGCACCATCGTCCACTGTCGGGTTCGGGAACGTTCCACCCAGGTCCCCACCAGCCGTGGTGGCATCCGTGATAATCTGACTGTCCTTGTCAATGTTAGCGCTTACGAGAGCCACCTTCTGCCCTGCATCGGGGCCATTGACGGCAAGAAGATTAACTCGAAAGACCTGAACGTACCCTGTCTGGGCAGAGGCTAGTGTGAGGGTGAACTGGTTCTTCGGATCGGAGGAATCGGGGGATACACTTTCCACCAGGTCGGGGCGAACTACATTATCCACCACAAGCTGGAACGAGAGATTGTCGAGGTCCTGCCCATGATTCACTACGACAGACGCCGTGTTGGTGAACGTGTGCTTGTAGACTAGGTCGATTACATTGGCCATCGTTAGATCCTCTGGCCTTGGGAGAATTTTACCCCACCCAGTTCGATTGCCGTTACGAGGATGTCGGCAAGATTCAAGTCGTCGGCCTCAAAACGGATGAACGCCGTGTCGCCTTCGTAGTAGTTCTCGATGGAGTAGCCGCCAAAACTCGCATACTGAATCTTGTTCAGGGCACCAGCAGAAACGTCAACGGCGCTGTCTGTAATAGCAACCCCAGCTTTGCCCGTCAGAGTTTCTGTATTCGCCAAGGTTCTTGGTACTGGAACAATACCCCCTGTAGAGTCAGCTTCGGGAACACCTGAAGCCTCTACTGGAATGAATGACAGGATGACTGTCGCGTCCGCAGTTCCTGTGTTCATCACAACGAAGGAGATATTCACTACGATAGGAAACGCGGTGTCGATCCCACGAGGAAGAGGGAACTGGAAGTAGAGTCCGTCCCCGTCGTTGTTCATTAAGGAGTTCTTGAAATCGTGGTCCCATCCGGTGGGAATACCTCCACTGCCGACAGGAAGCAAGTCGTCTACAATGCCACCAGTCTCTCCAAAAACATTTCCTGCCGCAAAGAGCGTCTCCCTGAACCTGGAAAGACCTGTGAAGAAAGGGATCCCTTCCGGTGAAAAGAGCGAGGAGTTTCCAGCAATCTTGAACTGCTCAAACACAGGCGTCGTCGTGAGGGCAATCGCTACTCGGATACGGGTCCAGAAAAGATTCTTCGTGCTGATTGTCTTCTTGGCCCAGACCGTATCGGAGTCGACACCGTAGCTGACAAACTCTGAAGAGTTCGCCCGGATAAAAACTTCGTTGGAGTAGCGGTACAACTCCGGAACGCTCATCGCTAGAATCCCTATCGCCGTCCACGCCGCACCATCCCAACGTTCCACCACGAAAGACCGTGGGGAGATTTCCGCTGCAGCCGTGGTCTGTTCGATGAGGATCCCGTAGTGCTTCGCCTTGTCTCCGGTGAAAGAGTCGTCTACTTCACTCCCTACCAAGATCGTGTGGTCAATAGCAGTCCCTTGAAAAGAAAAAGTTGAACCACTGGGACTAGCAGCGTCAGCACTTACGTCGGTAAGGTTGCCCCCTTCCGTTGTAGACGTCGCTGTGTTGTCAGTGGTGATGACCACCATCCCCTCAGTGTAGGGAGCACCTTGGCCAAAGGCCGCTAGTGAACCGTTCTCTGGCAGCCCAGAAGAGAGGTCCCCTACCTCCAACTCATCGGTGAGCGGATCTACCTCTTTCCAACCGAGGCCATCGGCATCTGTGGATATAGGTCGTTTAGTAGCCATCGGGTTTTACCCCACCCTCTAACGTTTGACCGGGCGACCGGGCTGAATTACGATCACGCAACGCTGATTGGCCCCATAAGTGCTTGCGTCTAGCACAATACCTGCCCAGGTGAAGAAATGTCCGGAGCCTGACGCTGGGGGACGATTTCTGTATTGTCCAGAGTTGAGCCAGGACAGAATGGCGGGGTCTCCTGCTATTGGAGCCGGTGATAATCCAGAATCAAACTGTACCTCAATCTTACCGGTGTTTACGACTTCGCCTGCTGTGTTGTCGTAAACACCTGCAAACGTGGCGGTTAGGTATGTACCCGTACCACTTGAGCAGTCAGTTGGGGTAATCGTATTGTTTGCGCTCACGTAGCCAGCTTGATACTGGGTCATCGCAGCAGTGGTTAAGCCGTCTATGACCACCTGGTCTGCTGCGCCTGTACTACTGTGTGTGTGGTAGGGATCAGCATCTCCAGTACCGTCACCGAAAATAATATCAGCAGCAGTTGCTGTGAAGCTTGTGGTAGTCAGCGCGGTTCCGCCGATGGAGAATCCCGTGTTGCTCGGAACGTCGAGCGTAGTGACATTGGTCTGAAGGTCCACGGTCCCAGCGGTAACCAGTACGTCTTGTGTGCCTGTGCTGATCGTCAGGTCATTGTTCCCTGAGGTGTCGATGAAACCTGCAGCATCGAAGCTCAACGTGTTGTTGAGGTCGATGTTACCCGCGCTGTCTATTCCGCTGGCGTCTACTGTGAGAGCAGCACCTGTGACATCCAAGCCATTTGTGACATCCACATTCACTGGGATGGTTACCTGCGTGGAAGTGGCCGTGAGGATGTTGGTGTATCCACCCTCTGCCATGTCGGCGGGGTCTGTCGGATCTTGTTTGTACCGCAGGATCATTTGCGCTGCAGAGGTGTCGTTGAAGAACTGGAAGTTCTGAACGTTGACACCATCCCCACCGGGGAACATCACACCGACGTCTTCTGCGGTTCCCGCTACCGCGTCGTCATTGATCTCCCACTGGTTACAGGTGGTCCCACAAGATGCGCCACTGCCCGAGTGAGTATGGTAGGAGTCTGCGTTGGAGGCCGGTCCACCGAACACAACGTCATGTGCTGTGGCTGTCCACAGTGTAGAAGTGAGGGCAGTACCACCAATCGAGAATCCCGTGTTGCTCGGAACGTCGAGCGTAGTGACATTGGTCTGAAGGTCCACGGTCCCAGCGGTAACCAATACATCCTGCGTTCCAGTATTGATCGTCAGGTCATTGTTCCCTGAGGTGTCGATGAAACCTGCAGCATCGAAGCTCAACGTGTTGTTGAGGTCGATGTTACCCGCGCTGTCTATTCCGTTGGCATCTACTGTAAGTGCTGCACCTGTAACGTCCAACCCCGCCGTGGCATCCACATTTACCGGGATGGTTACCTGTGTAGATGTAGCAGTTAATATGTTCGTGTACCCACCCTCTGCCATATCTGCAGGGTCGGTCGGATCTTGTTTGTAACGCAGGATCATCTGCGCAGCAGAAGTATCGTTGAAGAACTGGAAGTTCTGAACGTTGACACCATCCCCACCGGGGAACATCACACCGACGTCTTCTGCGGTTCCCGCTACCGCGTCGTCATTGATCTCCCACTGGTTACAAGAAGTGCCACAGGTACCAATAGTGCCCGTGAAGTTTCCTGTGATGGTGGTGAAATTTCCTGTTGTCGCATTAAACGTGGGCGCGTTTACCGTCACAGCAGTCGGGGTCGCTGTGATAATGTCGGTCCATGCTTCTGCTAGATCAGTTGCGAGGGTGGGATTCTGCTTATACTGAAGTTGGAAATCAGGTGTACTACCGTCGTTCCTCCAACGCCACCCTTCAATATTTGTTCCACCATCGCCGTCGAGCCAAACACTTCCAGCGTACTCCGAAGTGCCCGCTGCAGCGTCTTGGTTTGTTACCCAAGCGTTGCAATCGGTTCCGCATTGCAGCAGCGTACCCGAGAAGGAATTGGCAACTACGTTACCCGAGGTGTCAATCGTGTAGTTCGCCGTAGTAACGGAGAAGCTTCCGTCCGCTGTACCCGTCGTGTTAATAAAGACGTTGTCGCCCTGGGCGGGCGTAGCAGCCGAACCAAGCTGGATGGTATTATTTCCATCACCTAGCGTTACGTTTCCAGTGTAGACCGTTGTGCCTGCAACTGTTTCACCGCCTGCGATCACTACATCTCCTTCGGTGTCTACCGAAAAGAGATTAGCTCCTGCGCTGGTTTGTACTTGGAACAGCAGTGTATCTGTAGGCTCGCCACCACTGGCTTTAACAATAAGTGGTGGATCGGTAGTAGACTGGAAAGTCCACTGCCCTGTGACCGTTTCGTTAGCAGTCTTATCCAAAAGGCTTTCTTGAACAATACCGCCAATGGTGCCACCGACAACTGTGCTGATACCGTCGAAGGTTCCTATAGTAGACCCAGACGTACCTACCAGATCAGCGCCACCGCTCAGTGTCATTGTACCGGAGAAGTCACTCGCTACGTCCACATCTAGCGTACCGCCAGATATCGCGTGCGTACCGGAAGCAGTAACGTTAAGATTGCCCGTACCCGCCAGGTTGAATACACCATCCCCAGACATATCAAGGTCGTGCCCCGCAGCGATAGCAACGCCATCCGTAGCGGTAGCTCCCCCGATAGTAAGGTCACCGCTGGATGGGGCAATATTCCCAACCAGAAGTGTGTCGGTGTCGGCAATTTCTATGTTGCCAAACCCTGTTGGTTCTAGCGCGACTGCGCGGTAATTAGCCATGATATCTTCTCCCTGACGAGTTTCCTAGAGTTCTTCGTAGGACTTGATTTGTCCGTGGGTAGTCCAGTCATATTCCATTTGACCACGAATGCACTTCAGTACGAACGCCCTTTGTGGCGACCCATCATCTGGAATCTCAAATGGATCGTCCCGGGGAAATTCGATTTCAAATCCTACTTGGCGCACCCTGTACTTTAGATTGCCGCTGGGCAGCGCAGGCGCGTTTCCGATGTATCTAAAATTTGGCATGTTATACGCGCCTTGTTGGTGTCCCTAGTTCAATAACCAAGGTAGTAGATGTCTTTGAGTAACCGACACGCTGCGCCACCCGGCCCGCGCCAGTTGGTATTGTAGTGGCGATTGTTCCATCCGTCAGTCCTACAAAGTAGGGTACGTCGACAGTGAGCCCAACGAACCCAGTTACCTCTCCAGACCGGGCGATAATACAGGTAGTAGGTGTAGGTTTATTAACTATTACTCCTACACAAGGCATTTTGACTGTAGAACTCGCGTTTGCTTTTCTGACTGTTCCCGCAACACTTTCAAATACTGCGTCAAGCACGCTCTCAGCAACGGTGCAGTTCCATGCACCTTCCAGCACCTCGATTTGCGGAACGGGGTCTGTGCCAGTAAACACATGTGTAGGTCCATGCGGCGGAACAGGCCCACCTGCCCCAGGCCCGATCACCACACCATCTAAATCGAAGGTGGGGTTACTTGACTTCATCCTGAAAAAACCTAAAGCATCTACCCAAAATACATACGGGAGTAGCCGTAGCTTTGGTTCCAGGTTCCACTGGGCTACGTAGTCTCCCGTAACACCGCCATCGAGGTTATCTATCCGTATTTTATCTTGGGCCAGTAAATGCGCTATACTAGACGTATTAACTGTGTCGTCGTACAGAACCCAGTCGTAGATCCTTGTTTCCCTAGGAGGTAACCTTTTACCGATAGGCTCAGATAGCTCTATCAGGTAGTTGGTCATATTTATGACTCTGATAGTCATATCTCGCTCCAACTACGCGAAAGCATCTTCGCTTATTTTGGGTAACGTTAACTTTTCATTCAACCAAGCTACTACCTTTCGAGCTTTAGGCCCAAGGTAGAACACGTTGATCTCTTGGTTTGGATAATTCACAAACTCGTCGTATTCTCGGATAGATAATGCTCCCGAGCTTATTGCTGCTACCAATGTAGTTGGCGACTCATCTATTAGTTGGCTATCTACCAAGCAGCTAACATCTTCGTCCGCCCAACCTATATCTGATAGCTTCTGCCAGCTTGCAGGAAAAGTGCCGTAAACCACAAGTCCTTGTAGGAACTTCTGGAAGCATCCAGTAGATACAGCTTCATCAAGTTGCTGCTCTTCTAGGAACTCAGCAAACTTGTCTAGGTCTACCACCTTAAACGCGTTGGACAACCCAGCGTTATCAACAGCTATTTCAAGTTCACTCATCGGCATTTCATTAAAGAATTGTTACCAGTTGCGGGTTTATTACCAGCGTGCTGCTGTCTTTAGCAACACCTACAGCTTGAACAGAGTCGCCTACGCTAAATGTGGCGACACTACTAGTAATCTGGCCTGATACTTTATCTAGGAAATACGTGGCTCCTGCGGTAAGCGTACCCGAAAACACGGCAGCTTCTCCTGCAAATTGTATAGTAGCTGTGGTTGGTGTGGGCTTGGCGATACAGATTCCGATGCTACGATTTGGCCCTATAGTTCCTGCGTTTGCAGGAGCTACTGCTGATGGAGCTACCACGTACACTGCATCTGCAACACTTGCTGCTGGTCCAGAAAACGCTCCAGTTACTGTTCCCCCGCCACCGCCTGCAGTAAGATTTATCCAAGTATTTGGAAGACCATTCTTCCACCATAAAGTGGCGTTGCTTTGTTTATAAAACTGCCCAGTAGGTACAATGTACAACCACTGCTCGCCGGGAGTACCTGCAGGGTTCACTAAGTTGGGGTTGCCATCGTATCCCAGTGGAGTAATGCCGTCGTTCAACGTGGTCAGCGGTGACCACGTGATTACTCGGCGTTCAATTTCAAATTGATTAATGACTGGATCTGCCATTATACGCTCTCCTCAACCGTTACGTTTGTCACGTTTGAGCTAGATCCAGTTGCGGCTGTATCAAGGATTCGTGCAGTAGTCGGGCTCACTCCGATAGTACCAGCAAAGCACCAACTATTCGGATCAGGAGTGGCAGTCGTATTAAACGCCCGTTTATTAGGGAGCGACTTGAACGCCCACACCAACGTACACTTGCTGTAGTCGGCTACCGCTGCATTGAAGCTAGTTTCGTTGGCAAACGCTGCCAACGAAACCGTGCGGGAGACAAATCCTCCAATAGTGTAGTTGCTATCCCCAGTGTACGCAGTAGTTATCCGATTCGCCAAATTAGTCGCTAGTAGTGTGCCATAGCTGTAGGTGCCTACTGTATCGTTATCGATACACTGCAAGGCTCTGGTCCACACTAATGGGCCACCTACAAATCCTGCACCTTGCCAGGTGCCACCACCCGCAGGGGGTGCCGCGATTGTAGGTGCGATAATAATCCACTGGTTGGCGGTCAGGGTGATCGTATGGTTCTGTGCACTAGTCCCGTCGTTACCACCCGTACGTAGTCTACTAGCGGGCTCCGTCATTTGAATCTGTACGGAGTCGTGTGCGATGTAGACCACCAAGGTTTCGGCTGTTGTCGCATCATTGGCGGCGCGGTTGGCAGAAATTCCGTAGTTCACGTTGGTGATGTTGTACCCACCAGAATTTCGAGTGACTCCCGCTTTGTTTTCAGCATACGTTGAGGGACTTGGAATAGTTAACTCACCAGTTGGTGACGAATAAGCAATAGTATCAAAGTCAGAACAGGTCGAATGTACCGTAACCGATTCTGTATCCTTGATTGCCTGCTGCGTGACTGGATAGGTGATACTTACCTGAGTCATTGCTTCTACCGAAGGGTAGAGATTATTCAGATTGACCAGGTTGACCCCATCAACCGTGCCACCTCCTGCGTTTGTGTACACCCAATCCGACCAGGCTCCTGTGGATTTCTGTACACGTACTCGCGCTGGAAGGGCTTGGGTGGATGTGCCTCTGTTCGCAATGTTTGCTGCGAATGTATGGTTGGTGGTTGCGCCTACGACGAAACTCATAGCAGAGCACGCACCACTGTTTTCGACTTCGACAGCCACAAATCCTAGGTCTGCCTGGATGTTTATGTCGAATGTGTCGCCAGATTTCAATTCTGTTTGTGTACCGGGGTACCCTCCAGTGAAGTCTAGCGCGAGGATTGTTGGTTTTGCGTCTTCAGTAACTACTACGGAGTACGCATTTCCGTCTTGGTGTACTGCAGTAATCGTATAGGGCAGGGTGAACCCGGTTAGGTCGACCGTTCCCTCGTAGGCAGTTGGATCTTTTTGTTGGATCGTAGACCAGGCGGTCGCGTTGCCATTGACCATCACTTCGGGTCTTACTTGTTCGTGGCCCGTATACGCGAAAACATGTGTGGTAATTGTGGTCACATCTGCAGTGGCCACTGCAGTTACCACCCTGGTGTCATTTTCAGCAAAAGTACAGTCGATGTTCCCCACATCTGGTGTGAGGTTCTCAATGAATATTACGCCGTCAGCGTCAGGGCCACCACCGCCTCCTGTGATGGAATAGTCAGTAATTCCATCCCAAGCATGGAGCGTATTGTCATTAGTATTCCAGTATAGCAGTCGATCTGCAGGATCGACACTTGGGGTGTACGTAAGCTGTGGGCTGAATTTATAGGTTGGGCTCTGCGCCGACGTTCCAAAGTAGCCATCGCGTGCTGTCCAGGTGTCCCTTCCGACGTACACATCCCGAGGTCGGTACAGTGTTGTCCCGTCGTCAGCACTTCCTATATCATAAAGGGTATCCCGGTCGAAAATAGTATGAGCACCTATTGCAAGGGTGCCGTCTTGGTCGATTAGGAAGAAATTTTGTGCGTCATGCCTAACACGGAAGTAGTCGACTGTCCCCGGATCCACTGACCAGATATCTACCGGACCCAACGTAGGGTCTAGATCGATATACGGTCCATCACGGTACGCATCCCTAAGGGGATGGTCGATAGTGTCAGGGCCATGTTCATGTCCTTCTGCTTTTTCTGTAGAAGGATCCAGGGTAATAATCAGATTGTAAAAATATGTGTTACCAAGGTATCCGTTGCTGACAAGAACTGCGGATACGAATACAACTGACTGTGCGATCCCGGATTTTGTTTTGATCTCGTTACGTAGTACCGGATCGTCAATTACTTCCTGCTCTGGCTGGAGAATTTCCGTACGGCTCTCCAGCCGGGCCGCTATCTTGTAGACCTTGGTTGCTTCTAGAACAGAGGCGCTTACTGCAATAGCCATTTAAATAGATTCCTGCTAGGAAGTGCTTGTTACCAACAGCATTAGTTGGTATAAATGTCGCCCATCTTCTACTACGTAAGACTCCTCCGTTTTTGCCGCAAAGGTCAGCGTCTCTTCTAATCCAGATTTACTAACCATCTCAGGCAACAGGTTGTTATCTTCGATAAATTGCACGGAAGTAGGAAGTAGTTCGATTCGTGAACGAAGCCACACCGTGATTTTTGTCACGTCATTGTTCACTTTTTGTGTGGCTAAAGCGCCCTCTACCAACCTATGCGAAGTTGGGTAGAATTGAATATTAGCGATCATTTGCGACCCCCTTTAAGCTTGTACCCCATGGACTCGCAAACGCGTGATATACCAGTCTCTTACGAATCTTCTACTGTCGAGTTGTACTGTAATTCTTAGCTGCAACGTTGATGTAGACGAGGTGGAGGCATCTTGTGTCAACTCTTGGAACGAGTCGGTTTCATCAAATCGGTAGTACACCTTGACCATATCGTTGGGAACGGTTCCAGACAGGGACCATCCTGTAAGAGAGATTGGTACATTAAACGTCATCAGGTCGAAGTTGGCGATGTTATCTGAATTATAGGCGTCCAGATTGAACCGGTGCAGCCGCTTGTTCAGCGTGTCCCCACAGATCATCACGTTGGTGTCTTTTTCGTCTATCACTGCTAGGTCTGCAACAACGCTCTTTGCGTAGCCAACTGCGCCGTAAATAGCTGAAGACAGCCGGTTGTACCCACTAAGCTCGTCTTCCGAAGCGCGGTACCCAAAGCTGCCTTGATGCTGCAGTGTGAGTCCGTCAAACACTTCGATGGTGCCCGCAGCCCCATTCGCAACGTATACTTTTTGGAACCCGCCAGTAGAAGTATACTGGGAGATCTGTTGCGGTGCGCGGAAAGTATACCCTGGACCACTTGGTTCGATGTACTTTGAGCAGCGATTCGGCGTATTTACTACGTCTATTGCTCCTACTTCATTGTTTCCATTAGTGATCCACAGGAGCCCATTTTCAAACATAATGTCGTTGGCTTCCGCAGCTTCTACATCTAAGAGGCTACCGCTGCTAACGTAGTACAAAATGTGTTCGAGAAACACGGGTGTGGCAGGGGTAGAGATATCATAAACCGCTACGTAACCTCTATCTTGCGTTGCACCAGCAGGTTGTCCATCCTGGTTGAGGATGTACATTTTCTCATTGGTTTCATCTACCGCTACCGCCTCTGGATTATTCAGGTAGTTTGCAATATCTCCGGGGGTGTCGATCTGTCCGATGGTCGCTTGATGTGCGTAAGGAGCAGCGTACTCATAAATACTGCAGACATGGTGGCTGTACATCGTAACTGCGATATACTCTGTTGCTCCAATGGTAAAAGTGGTGCACCCAGAGGTGTCGTTATACTGGAATCCTGCTATGTTAGGCCCGAATCCTGGGAAGCGGTAGAGAACTTCAACCTCTTCATTAAGGACTAGGACGCCATTCAGCCTGTCTGCAACCAAGTATCTATCGGGACTCCCGTCTACATTCCTCCGCCAGATCATGTCTGGGGAGTTTAAAACACCTTCTCTGAATGCAGATAGTGTTGTAAGAAAACCCCGGGTATCGAATTTTATTGACCGGTTGGCGGGAACCTGTTCCAGCATCCCCAAGACGGAGATTACATCTGCGTAATCCTGTGTAACCACAGTAGACGCATCTAGTGCATCCACACGGGACAACAACCCTTGTAGGTAGGCATCGTCTTGGATTATGCTGTTTTTACGTCGGAAATCCTCATCTTGTAATGCATTTTTGATGAGCAACTGAAACTGACCGAACATAGAGTTCGCCATAGTCCTACCTCGATTCGCACTGGTGCGTCGGCGTTACCACGTGATATTGGAAGGGCTTTTTATAGAATAACTTGTATTCTACTTGCGCCGGGCGAGCGCTCCTTTTCCATTTATCCTATCCAGGTGCTCCTCTACCGATCTCATCCTTTTTTGGATATCGGAAAGAAGCTTTTCATGGCCCGTCACGTTGTTTTTTATGGTACTCATCTCTTTTCGGCAGTAGTCAAGTCCCGAATGCGTTTGCTCTAGTCTATCTACTGTGTGTTCCATTTGAAGTGCTATCCCGTTCACTTCCACAAACAAGCTTCCCACTGTGTCTGTGAGTTCCGCCACACGCCCAATCAGAGATTTTACTTCAATTTGAAGGAGATCTCTGTACACCTCTATTGTCGATTTGTTCTTCGGCGTGTCCATGTAAAGCCTGTATGTCGAGTAGCCTCATCCTGCCCACCAAACTCCCTACAAAAAATAATCCTACGGGAAACTAAAAGATCTCAAACACCGTCACATCATTTGAGCAGTTGTCACAAGTGATGTTATCTGGGTCCATCTGTGTAGCGGTTAGCCATTTATCTGTTGGGTTAGTTCGAGTAGTGGACCACACTTCCTTATTCGATGTAACGAACAGGATAAAGTGGGTACCGCAGTTTGTACACTGCATCAATGCTGGCCCACAAGAATCTACTTGCACTAACAGTTCTTCCGAACCATTGTCCGCGTCGTCCATTGCTTTCTTAGCCAGCCCCGTAGTTTTCTTACTAATATGTAAAAGTAAATACTCTGATTCAACTTCTAGCAGTGCGACTAAATCAGATACCTCCTGATCGGACGCAGCGTAGAATTGAAAATTACCTGCGGTTTCTGGGCCACCGACAGAAAGGGTTACTTGCATTGTGTCCGTATCAAATTCAGTAGCCCCTGTAATTGGCTTTTTGTTGCTACCGAAAATTCTTAGCGAACTAACCAGCAACGCGTCTGAGGTTGTTTTGTTGATGACCATGTTTTGCTCCTAGTACCCTACACCCGCAGAAAAGTCGGTAAGCTCATAATCATAGAAACCACCTAGCAAGTATACCAAAGTCCTTCCTGCTGCGATGGGACCTCGTAGCTCTAGGAAGTAGGTATAACTTAGGTTGTTTACTACATGCGACAGCCCGCTAATATCTACGTTCTGGGTTCCCGTTGGAGAAGTAGCATACGACTGCCCTAAATAGGCTTCTGACGTAAAGCTACTTGAACCCTTTCTGTACAGACGCAACCGGCATCTTTGGGACTCCGTTGCGGGGCCGGTTCCTGACATGCTCAGGGATACCCTCATAAATGTAATGGTACTACCTTGGGGCAATCGCAAAGGAATGTTGATTACGTTCCCTGCTGTTGTGCTTACTATCCTCCAGTAGGCTTGTACCGCACTGCCGCCAGAGTTTGTGTTAATCTTATACCATTGCGTTGTAGAAGAAGTGGACTCGGGTTGAAAAGAATCTAGCTGGTGCTGCCGTCTGTTTTTACGAGCGTTTGTAAAAACAATAGCCCTACGGGTTCCCTCTGTGCTGAGGTCGTACGCGGAATCAATTTCTATACACGTACTTGCTATATTATCATAGGTGTTGGTCACCTTTAAAGCAGGCGCAGTACCGCCAGTCGAATCGTTGTCGTTGTTCTGTATAAGAACCACTGGCTGCGTGGTGGTAGAAATGTCGTCAGCACGTTGGAACCTGTTTTGGGGGGCGTAGGATCGAATACCAACATCAACATTTGATGCCGCCTGGAATCCAATTGTCTGTACTCCCGCCACAAGAGTACCACTGGTGTCAGCGTAGTACCCATACCACGTTCCACCAACGTCTGACGCGTGGTAGGTATAACGAGCCGCGTTGTTATACCAAGAACCACTAGAGAACGTGCTAGAGTTTAGGTTGCTGGAGAAAAGAGCGTTTTCTGTAGATGTAGGTGCGTAGCTAGACGATATCGTCGTAGCAGTAACGTTTCCTTCTTCACAGTAAACACCACGGGCAACCCTCTCCGAGTGGAATCCGTAGATCAGTCCGTTGCCGCTGCCCGCGCCTGCGTAGTACCCCGTTTTGATAGAGCCGCCAACAGTGTCGCCACTTGAGTGGAAGTTGTGAATATTGACCCCACCGGTATCACCAGCGTTCCCAGAATGGTCTACCCTGACTCCGTACCTGGTGGTGTCACTCAGCGCTGTACCGACAGTTGTCTCTACGTTTACGGCACCAATGGAGTTGCTATACATGCCATCGTAGTAGTCCATGTCAATTTGGACATTGGAGTCAACTGCCTGTAGCGAGTAGTCCAACGAAGGGTGCGAGTAGTAACCAGCCTTGATCGAAAGCGTTGCGTTGTTTGTAGTATATACGTAGTTGCCGTAGTAGCGTGCGCTCGCTATATCACTAGCGTGGTCTGTTATATAAACTAGTTGACCAGTTGCACTACCAGCAGAGGTGAAGCCTCCAGTAGGCGGAGCGGCATCCACAACAATAGCGGCTTGCTTCGAGATATATGGGGAGAGTGCGCTGGTGGCAGCGGTGAAGTCAGACCAGATTCTGGACTCTGATTTTATGCCGTATTGCCAATTACCTCCAACGCGAACACCCAGTACGCTGTCAGTGCTCAGTGATCCACCGTTATCAGTGAAATTTGGTACCCATACCCCGTAGGCAGAACCTGCTGTGTCGTTTGCATGTCCGCTTACATTAACACGTATGCCTCTGATTCCCGCGAGGGCAGCGGTCATTCCTCCAGAAGCAACTTCCGCTGTTGAACTACTGTTGGTCCCAGTGGTGTGGCCGGAAGTGGACACGTACGTGGGAGAGAAACTACGTATTCCGTACGTCAGTCCACTGACAACGTACATACCATAGTCCCACCCTGCGTCGATTAGAACACCTTGCTTGCTGGTAGCGGGACTTGTAGCGTCTCCAACAACGTGAAGACCGCGTGGGAGGGAGCCTACGTGGTCTGTGCCTCCGTCTGTGTATGTGACCTTGCACACAGCAGCAGACTGCGAAACACCTAAACTGTTCGAGGTGATGCTTAGATCTGCGCCAACAGTGGTGGTGGTTACACCACTCACGCTCACTAGCGCCTTCGATAACGAGTATAGGCCATAGGTCCAGCCAGCATTGATATTGAGGGCCTTTATTGTACCTGTTGCGGAAGCGTCAACATTTATTGATAAGTCGAGAGCATTGATGTTAGCAGTGTCTGTAGCGTCTTGTGCAAAAGAAACGCTAGAAATACGCTGCAGAAGTCCTGATGTAATTCCACTGCTAGCTACATTAATGTCAAGCGCTGTTGGACCTGTTCCTACTATGTCTGTTCGAATGGGGGCCTCGGACCACAGCCCGTAGCGCCAGCCTGTAGCGTCTGCGCGGAAAGCAGTTTTTACTGCACTTCCGGTTGCATCACCTTCAGCGAAGAAGCCATAAATGGATGAGGTGCCTGAGTCTGATCCATCTGGAGAGATTGCTACCTTCGCGCCAGATAGGACGTTAGTACCGGTGAGACCACCAGAGGAGGCGTTTAACTCAAGGAGGTTACCGCCTGTTACTGGGAGTGTGGCACCGATGGCTGACTTTGCGAAGGAGAGCAGCCCAACGTCCCACTCACCGTCAATTACGACACCGTATTTTTGTGCACCTCCTGTGGCTGTACCCTGTGCGTAAAACCCCGTGTAAGTAGAATCCACAGCGTCGTTTATGTGACCTGTAGGCGATGCCTGGAAGAGGGCGATGCCGTCAGCGCTAGTTAAAAGTCGAGGAGATATAAACGCACTTTTAGTTACAGCAAGTGCAGCAGCCGGTGCCGCTGCAGGCGCGTCTGATATAAGCGCCTTCGACAGAGAGTACAGACCGTAAGCACAGTTTGCGTCTGCATGGAATCCGTAAGATATACCCTCAGTAACCGCATCACCGATGGCTTGGAAGGCGATTACCTCGGAATTATCGTGGTCACCTGCTCCGTTTCCTACAGCCCTTCCATAATAAGCAACAAGGGAGTCACCATTTATCAAGTTTGCCGACGACGAAATCGCATTTTTGACCGAGTAGGCAGCCCCACCAGGACTCGCTGATAGTGCCTTGGTGAACTGGGTGATGTAGGCTCCTGATAGATTCCAGGTAACACTCCCGGCGTCCACTGCGATGGACGCAGATCCTGCGTCGGCATTGTATGCTGCATCCAGTGTGCCAGCGCCCAGCAGCGCGTTCGTTTCGTTAAGCGCACCGATCACCGAGGTGGCCGTGAAGCCCACCAGGTCACTGTCGGCACCGTCTGCATTGAAGGGGATTTGAGCAGAACCGTGAGCACGGAACAGGATCTCTTGGTTGGTACTGTCGGGAACGGTGAGGCTCAGGTCGTAAGTATCACCAGTAGTGTCTACGTGGAGATCGAGCGCGAGCCCAGAACTGATAGTGGTGTTTCCACCAGAGGCTACAATCAGGTGGGCAGACGTGCTCCCAGTGTCAGCATAGACCTGAAGAATACCCGCGTTGGTAGTACGAACGTAGCTTGTCTGCGACCCTTGGTTGTTGATGTCAAATCCGTAGCCCCCCGCCCCTGTTCCCGACTTGATCGTAAGTGCGTTGGTGGAATCGAAGATCCCATTGAACATGTCAAGGCTCATCGTACCGTTGGCGGCACAATTGAGGTTCAAGTTGCCAGAACTAACTGTCCAAGAAGAGGTGAGGCCCGACGAGAGCGTCATCCCTTGAGCACAAGTAGCGTTAAGGTACGAGTTAGTGCTTTGGATAGCGACAAACGACGCGCCAGTACCAGAAGCTTTTAGAGTAATCCCCGAAGCGGAACCGGTGGTTAGGATTCCTATTGGAAGGGTGCTACCTTCTGTTTTGAGTTCAAACGGGCTGAGGCTTTCCATTTCATTGGTAAGCGCCGTGGACCCTTGGCTGATCAGTTCTATATTACCCCTAACTGACAACCCTAACCCTGTGCCAAACCCACTGCGATGTACCTCTAGAAGCGGTACTGCGGTGTTGAAGCCCGCTACGGTCTCGATCTTCATCAGAGCGTTGGCCGCTGTGGTCACATCCTTCTTGAGAATGAAGCCATACCCAAGGGTGTCGGTCTGCGTCCAGGTCAGTGGAGCATCGCCGTCCAGGTCCATCGTCTGGGAGGATGCGAGCAGGGCGTCCCAATCAGTTACGGTGCTGGTGCCGATGGGGTACTCGGTAGTCCCATCAAACATCGTCCAGTAACCAACGCTGTTGTCCCATCTTAGATACGCATCGGTCCCTGTTAGGACAGCGGTAATCTGCCGATCTCCATCGACAAGAGGAGCCTGCCCCAGCTTGATTTCATTTTCTAGGATGCTTGTGCCTGCAGCGTTTACACTTGTTACTGCATAAATGCTACTTGGAGTGGTTGTTGCTGCATAATTGCTACTTCCAATAACACCTCCAGATGCCAACCATTTGATGTCATTTCTAATATAGAAATCACCTGCATGGTCGAATTTAGCTTGTTCTTGGTAGACACCTGTAGCGTTTGTATAGCCAGCACTTAGCAGCTTAGCCGTTGGATATGTGGGAGAATTCTCACGCAAATCGTGCGTTATACGCAGCGCTTCATCTAATAATTGGGGAGTATCGCTGTTCCTAAGAACCATATTAACGGCCCAAGCGCCGGTTCCAGCACTAAGTTCCGTTTTTGTAACAGCAAAAACACTCTCACCAACGTCTGCGTCATATAGACGTAAAATCTGGTTTTGCAGAGGGTCGTCAAGGTTTGGCCTACCCCGCACGTCTAGCGACGGGATAGTCCCTACTGGATTAGTTGCCGTTCCAAGAGTTAATAGTCCATCGTTTGAGATGGCCATTACGGTGGACCCACTTTTTTGGAGGTCCATGACGTTCCCACTGGAATCAGTGAGGTTGTGGTAGATTGTATCTGTACCAGTGTATCTGCGAACGCCTACACTGGGGTCTAGATAGAGAGGGACCTGGTTGGTGGCCATATCGACAAACCTCGTCTACGTGCGTTAAATTCTTATGCGCCCAATTGAGGGGAGGAAGTTTCCCTCCTCCCCTCTCAGAGTACAGAAGAATTACAGAGTATAAGGAGTGCCGATGTTGATGACGATCTCACCTACGGCAGTTGCGCCTTGCAGGAATACGGTGCCCACGCGCAGAAGAGTGTCGCCAGCGGTACCCGGAGGGGTCAGGGTGACCGCACCAGGTGTGACGTCATCCATGTAGACATACGCGCCGATATCTGCATCGACGTACGGAGCGTCAGCAGCAGTAATCTGCACAGCCGTTTTTCCAGCGACTGCCACGTTTACAGCGGCAGCAGAAGCAACAGCAGCTTGTGCGAAACCAATTGGGGCACGCTCATTAGCCGCGTCCGCGTCCGTTTTGAACACCTTGTTTGCGTCAGTGTAGTCGATAAAAACAAGGTCTCCCTTTAAGAGCGCCTCTCCCGCAACGCAAGCAACAAACACATCGCCAGCTTCAGCAATCGCGTCGTCCAGATCACGAAGGGCTGCTACGATGGAGGTATCCGCGCTGATGTAATTTGTACCGGAGAAGTTAGAATCGGTGCCGTCTTCGTTGAGCGTGAGAGTGAACCCATGCGCTGCGAACGAAATGTCACCATCTGCATGGTCCACTGTAGTAAGCGCAATGTCGTAGGTAGATGCAGCATCAATAGTGACATGTCCAGCGGTTGCGCCCATGTCCAGAGCACCGGCAGCAAGTATATCGATGTCGTTTGCAGTAGAAGCAAGAGTTACGCCTGTGCCACCAGTAATCGTGGTGGTGGTAGCGGAATCCATTACGACGGTGGTCCCACCGTCGAGGTCTAGAATTGCAGCGGCGTT
>PJEL010002081.1_pt1 | contig 18903 bp, 14 predicted proteins | sample 1853271 | NCBI WGS metagenome assembly PJEL01 (sample SAMN08108733, study PRJNA415343) | Invertebrate metagenome, whole genome shotgun sequencing project. | host: Globobulimina | place: Sweden: Gullmar Fjord | collected 2015-08
GCACTTATTGCCATCGTCACTAAGCTGGCCTCGGGGATGGCAGCAAAGGGTCCCTTGCGGAGAAAAATTATCATCGGCTGTGCGATGATCCCACGGGGAGAGGTCGGCCTGGTATTTGCCGAAATGGGACTACAGCTGAATATCATTCAACCTAAGCTATTTACTGAGCTGGTATTGATTATTGCCATATCGAGCATAGTCGGCCCCATACTCCTCAAGTGGGCACTCAAGGGACAAACGGTATTACACAAAAAGCCGTGATTACACACAGATAGCTCCCAATCACAAGCGCAATATTTTTATAAAAACTCAAGAAGCTATCACCGTTTTAATCTATGATGGATTGGCAAACAATCACAGTACATAGTTTCTCAGTTATAAGACATTTTTTTGTTTATGCAGCTGAAGTTGTTTAACGTTTTTATTCAAGCCGGGGTCGGCGACTGAGCATAGAAAAGAGTATAGGCAGCGGATCCCAGGCTCAAAGAGAGTGACCGATGAAACACCAAAAACATGAAGCACAGTTATTAAAGTTAGCTATGGAGATCGGCGTTGGTTACGCAAAGAAGCGTGGCTTTGCCGATTTTGATAAAGGGATCTCACCCAAAGATAAAGTTGAGTGCATCTACCGCTTACTGGTTACCGATAAACTGATCCAACCGCTGGCAAAAGATAAGGAAGATGGACCCAATATGAAGCACAAACTCATACTGTGGATTAGCCGCCAACTTCCTGAAGACCATGAACTACTAAACTAATACCAATCGGTATAAATAAGAGTTTGATTACAGTCTCTTAATAAAAGCAGCTAAGCCTCAACTTGAGGGTTAGCTGCTAAATAAAGTTCACCAATTACAACCGGAATCAGATGACTTAAGTTATTTTTTCCAACCTAACTTCTTCTCGATAGAGTCAATCATAGATGCGGCGACATCAATTCCTGTTGCAGCTTCAATACCTTCCAACCCTGGTGACGAGTTAATCTCTAATAGTAATGGTCCCTTACTGGAACGAATAATATCGACACCCGCAACCTGAAGACCCATGGTTTTAGCCGCCTTAATGGCCAACTTTTTCTCTTCCGGAGTCACCTGCACAATAGAAGCCGTTCCCCCCTGATGAATATTCGCTCTGAACTCACCCGGAGCCGCCGTACGCTCTATCGAAGCAACAATCTTACCGTCAATCACAAAACAGCGTAGATCTTTCCCTTGTGCTTCCTTGATAAACTCCTGCACCAATAAGTTCGCTTTTAGCGACTTAAACGCATTGATCACACTCTCGGCGGCCTTTCTGGTTTCAGCCAGCACAACCCCTTTTCCCTGCGTCCCTTCAAGCAACTTAACAATCAGAGGCGCACCACCAACCATATCGATAAGATCGGTTGTATCGGCCGGCGAATTAGCAAAACCGCTCGTCGGAATATCCAGGTTGTTCTTCTGCAGTAACTGAAGAGAAAACAACTTATCCCGGGATTGAGTGATTGCTTCCGAGTTATTGAGCGCCATCACACCAAGACTTTCAAAGTGGCGAGTCAGGGCACAACCATAAAAAGTCATACTGGGACGAATTCTGGGGATCACGGCATCGAGATCATTCAGAATACGTCCACCGCGATAGTGTACCTCAGGCTCAGAAGCATCCAACTTCATATAACACTGTTTAACATTGAGAAAGTACATTTCATGGCCGCGTTGCTGACCCGCTTCCATAATGCGTTTATTACTATATAAATCCGGGTTACTCGCCAGTAAGCCTATCTTCAAACCACTACTGGGAACAACAAGCTTGCCATAGAATTCATCCACTTGCTCGGCAGACATTTCGCCTAAACAACAAGTGGCTGAAGGATCCACTAAGATCTTTTGCCCCATAGCCTCGCGGCCCAACAGCATGCGATAACCCATATTGGCGCGGTTAGTCAGTGTCAGCTCAATCTCCCAGGATTGCTCACCCAAATGAAGCTGTTCACGTACGACGAAACGCTTCTCGGTTTCACCGTTAGAACTCTTGACCACTCGCCTGTCGATAAGCTTAGATTCACACTGTAGAGTCACTTTTCGACTGCCTTGCAGCGGATGGACTTCATAGCTGACCCAAGTGCCATCTTCACGTTTAAACGTAGAGATATTGATTGCGTGAAGCGATGATGTCTTTGCGCCTGAATCAACACGAGCCTTGACAGCCTTAATGCCCAAACCAGGTAAAGCGCACCACTCTTCACTACCGACAATGATTTTATTGCTCATTTTTTTACTACATAAATAGGTTAATTAAAGCGCAAAAATACACCTCTTTTTTTATTTCACAAAGATATAAAAACTAATGGCAAAATAATGATTCAAATCAGCAGTTTAATTGGAAATGCATTAGCTACCACCAAGAAAACTCATTACTTTTCGTATTGCAAATTCCTTACCAAAAAAATCAGATAAAAAAATACCCGTCACAGGGACGGGTATTTTTACAATTAACGTAAAGAGAGTTAATAGCTCATTAACAGCCTATTTTGCTCACTCTCCTTGACGGCGCATCACTCAACAGGCGAAACAACAAACAGTAAGTCACCTTGAGAGACCTGCTGGCCATTACTGTTAAGCACTCGCTCGATGCGATACTTCTTATCTTCAGGGTACAAGATTGCATCTTGACGGTTATACCCGGCTAAAGTTAGCTGAGAGAACATCTTCATAGCCTCTGTAAGCGCTAAAGTCTGATCTGCAGTAACTATGTCGCCTTCTTTAACAAAGTCGGCTTCACCAGGCGCTGGAGAGGTATAGAAGATACCTGCACCTTGTGCCATCACCTTAAGCTCATTACTCTCACCAACGCGCAGTGACGCGGTATCGACACCTACGGTTTCTGCAGCGGCTTCCATCTCGGCGATCAGCTCAGGTACATCAAGCTCTGCCATGAAGCGCGGTAGATAGTTAGTATCGTAAACCCCTTCATTGAAGGTGCCGTCTTTCAGGATACGAGTCAGCAGTGGAATGTTGGTCGCAATCCCTTTGATCACGACACTATTAGCCAAGTAATCATGTAGCTTGTTGATCACATCTTCACGACTTTCACCACGGCAGATAATCTGAGCGATTAAGCTGTCATAGTATGGCGAGACCTCTTTACCTTCACCGGCAATAGAGATGATCTCGATATCATCACGCTCTGGCATCATATACTCAGTGATCATGCCAGGATGAGGCAACAACTGTAGAACGCCATTGTTATCTAATGCGGCTTTCTCCGCAGTAACACGCACTTCGATAGCATAACCGATTGACTGAGGCTCAAGCTTTTCAATTGAGCGGCCCGCTGCGATATCGAAACCTGCACTAACGATATCGATACCCGATGTGGCTTCCGTTACCGGATGCTCTACCTGAAGACGTGTGTTCATCTCCATAAAGTACACTTCGTTAGCATCTAAGTTATAGATGAACTCAACCGTACCTGCGCCCATGTAATCGGTAGCATTACCAAGATCAAGCGTATATTGAAGTACTTTTTCTTTAAGCTCAGCTGGCAACATAGTCGAACCAGACTCTTCAACAACTTTCTGATTGTTACGCTGCACCGAACAGTCTCGAATACCCAGAACCTTAGTGTTACCGAATTTATCACGAAGTAACTGTACTTCGATGTGACGCAGTGAAGTCACATATTTCTCAAGATAGAGATCGCCATTACCAAATGCGGCCGCCGCTTCTGTAGAAGTCTGCTGGAAAAAGCCGATCATATCAGCAGAACGTTCGACAACCTGAATACCCTTACCGCCACCGCCTTGAACCGCTTTAAGCAGCACAGGGTAACCAATTTCATTAGCAACGTTTACCGCTTGCTCTGCATTGGTCAAGATACCGTGGCTGCCGGGAACAACTGGGACACCATGAGCTTGAGAGGTCTTAATCGCGTTCGACTTGTTACCCATAGTCGTCATGCTATGCACGCTTGGTCCAACGAAGTTAACACCGTTGTTGACACAAAGTGCAGCAAACTGCGGGCTCTCGGATAGGAAACCAATACCTGGGTGAAGCGCATCGACGTTTTCATACTCGGCAACTTTCAATACCGAGTAGGCATTGAGGTAACTTTCATCGGAGGTATTACCACCGATACAGACTAACTTGTCGTTGCCTTTCAACATCTCCGCTGGCACAGAGGTCATATCCGGATCGGATGCCACCAATACCACATCGATATCGTTGTCATGGGCCTTGCGGATCAACTTAACCGCGGTACAACCACGAGCGTGAACCAAGACCTTGTTGATAGGTTTCATCAACTCACGAGGATCGTCCTGAACAATCTCTTCGTCCGCGACCATCATCTCAGGTACCAAGGTAGACAGTGCATTTGCAATAACATCTTCAACCTGAGCCGTTGGCTTAGGCATCAGAGGATCGATACTGCTTAGCTGATCGTCGATGGTGTTACTGAATGGATTCGTTACCAAGGCGTCCATCGCACCCGGTACTTTCGACAGATAGTTAGACAGTGTCGCCGTCGATGGTAGATATGCAGGCACAACCATTTGACCGGCAAACGGCATATTTGTACCTGACAGGTAGTAGGTTTGAACCAGAGGATGAGTCACGAAACTCGCCTGAGCTCCACCGGTACAATCACCAAAACCAAACATCAATACAGGCAGCTCGTTATCACGGATGAAACGCGTGATACGGTCGTTCACTACGGCCATTGAGAATAGCGCCGCCGCCCCTTCTTTTGTCTGCATACCACCGGAACTGATGAAGCAGATAACGGGAAGTTTACGCTTAGCACACTCAATCAATAGCGCGCTGAACTTCTCGGCACTCGCCATATCGAAGGCACCGGCCTGGAATGCGGTGTTAGAGACGGCAACACCGACTCGCATCTGCTTGCCGCTGTGCTCAAAATCCGCCATACCTGTGATCAAGCCACAAGGACGGATCCCCTTATCCAGTGCATCTTCGATAGACAGACGGAAACCCGGGAAGTTAAGCAAGTTGGCAGACATCTTATCGCCATTCACTTCCTCGAAATCGGTAAAGAATTTCCCGGTAATATTTTCCCATGTCATCTTACCGGTACGCTTCTCATCACGAAGTACTTTCTGGATCAAGAGATCCTGATAACCCATGGTGAGACGGTTCCAGAAATCTTTACGACGACCGATGCGTACAGGGTTGATAGCACCCGTATATTCGCTGCTCTCTTTCTCGCTGTCGAAATACTCTGGCAGCAGGCGCTCGAAGAAGTAGGTCAGGATAACGAAAAGACTGTCGTTCAACTGAGGGAAGCCGACACTCTTCCACTGCTCTGTTTTAGTCAGCAGTTCGGCGCGGTTTGACTGAGACATAAAAAACTTCAGCCACTTATAGAACTTGCTCTTATCATTCGCGGTATCTTGGGTCGAAATGGCGCGATCGATAGAGTCATGCAACAGGTTATCAACCGATGCACGAGACAGACTCTTAGACATCATGGCTTCTTTAGCAATAGAGGCTAAGTTACCCACCACATTGTCATAAAGCGCATTGAAGATAAGAATGTTATAGCACTGCCAGATGAAGTCTTCACGAAGTTCATCGTGAATCACAACATCGAGAACGGTTAACTTGTTCAGCTCAGGCCAATCTGCTTGAGTCACTTCTGATGGGAGCGTCTCAAGATAGCGGATCAATCCCTTAAAGTTGTTTTCAGCATTACCTTTCCAGCGATGATACAGGGACCAACCGATATTAAATAACAGCGCCTTACGCGCTTTCTTATAATTCTCTTTTGGCTCACCTAAGATCAAACGAGTCAGCATGTTACGTTCGGTAGAAACATCATCACGCTTAGAGACGAAGTTACCCCAAAGTTTATTGAGCTCTTCATCATAGACCAGCTTATCCGGGCTTGATAACCAAGACTGGAATACTCTGTCTTGCTCTTGCTGAATACGAGCAAGTAGATCACCTTCAGGTACGCTGACCTTAGAGAGGCGACCATATTGCTCTTGAGAGATGGAGTGAATACGACTGCGAAGCGTCAAATAACGCAAATAACGATAGGCACTACCAAACAGGTTCAGGTGCATCGTTGGATTGTTTGCAACCGCAAGTTCCGCATGATGTTCAAGCGCAGCCAGATTCTTAGACGGATTAAGGAAACGTGTCAAACTACGATCATAGTGCTCACGCAGATCACCAGATTCACGAACAAACTGGACAGCTGCTTGCTCTACCGCCTCTACACTACTGATGATAGCGCGGCGCAAGTTATGCTGGCGCTCATCTTTATCTGATGGAGAGAAATCGATGATGCCGTCGATACAACCTGAGGTGTATAGCTCTTCCGGCGATACACCAACAGATTTGGCACATTCCTGCCAAGAAAGATTGTACTTACGAGCGATGCTTTGCAGACCCTGCGGCTGAATCGTATTAAAAATACCATCACGAAGTGACAACAAGATGTTGGCCGCAGCTAATGGGATCGCTCCCCCCGAATAACCTGCACCAATCACGATACCAACTGTAGGTACGTCAACATTGGCACTCTCGGCAATAGCCTTAGAGATGGTGTGCGCTTGGTTTTGGCTGTTCGCAATTTCACCGGCGTCGGCACCAGGGGTGTCGATAAGATAGATGATAGGCATCGCCAGCTCGGCGAACTTACGAATAGCTTTACACGCCTCGAGGTGATGCTCAGGCATCCAGGCGCCATTACCCGTTGTACGCTCTTGCGCGATAAAACCCAGGCGGCGAGTACGGGTACCGAAATTAAGTTCGATCTCCGCACTATAAAAAGAGCCCATATGGGTTTCGGCAATTAACTTACCTTTAAGATCCGCGATGACGCGCTTTGCGCCAGGACGGTTTTTATCTAATGTAGGCTGAATAACCTTAGTCACGTAACCATCAACATCTAACAGCTCTAACTCTTTCAAGTTTGACTGGATGGTATCGTCGTCTAAGAGACCTTTAATCTCTTCGGCCAGGCTCTGTTTACTGTGCTCAGGAAACAGTGAAAAATCTTGTGCCAAGTGCTCTGCTTTTAGAAAAAGCGGATCGGCAGATTGAGCTTGAGTCATGTTTGTGGGCTTATTGTTGCTGGTCATCAATTGATCCTCTGCTTAGCCTCTAGAATTTTTTAGCCAGTAAATATAACTTTGTTATAGTGTCAAATACCATTAAACTGCACTAGACGCTTTGTTCCATTTTTGAGACAGTGATAAAAACATGCCTGATCTGAATGGTATGATGCTGTTTGCAGCGGTAGTTAGAGCCAAAGGGTTCTCACAAGCAGCCCGCGAAATAGGCATGCCAAAATCAACCATAAGTCGTAAAGTCGCTCAGCTCGAAGAGCAACTCGGAGTACGGCTATTACAACGTGATACTCGAAATTTGAGCCTCACTCAGGTCGGTGCGCTTTTTTATCAGCACTGCACCAGTATCAGGGATGAAATTGAAGCGGCCAAGGCAACAATCGAAAACACCAATAATGATGTATCTGGCTTACTTCGCATCGCCATCCCAGTCTCTTTTAGTCAGGAGATTATCGCCAATCTGTGCAGCAGTTTCATGCGCCTCTATCCTAATGTTGAGCTCGATGTGCAATTTACCGATAGTGAGGTTGGCCTTGTCGGCGAAGGCTATGATATCGCCATCAAGTATGGGCCGTTGCAATCATCCGACCTGGTTGCGCGTTTACTCTTCGAACGTCAACCAATCTTAGTTGCCAGCCCCGGCTATCTGAAAGTTAACGGGACCCCCGCAACTCCGCAAGATCTTATGAATCATAGTGGCATATTACTCGGCACTTCCCGCTCGGCCCCTATCTGGCCACTGGGAAAAGGAGCCAGAAAAACCATGGTTAACTTTAAGCGTAAAGTCCGAGTGAATAGCGCCGTCATGGTCAAGCAATTAGCTCAGGATGACTTCGGCATCGCCATGTTATCTAATTCGGTATGTAAGAATGAGCTTGCCAGCGGCGCGCTCGTGCCAATTCTGCAGGAGTGGCCGATAGAAGCCTTTAAGGTCTATGGTGTCTATTCAAGCAGACGACAACTCGCCACCAATATCAGCGTCTTCTTAGACTTCTTTACCAAACGTTTCAGCAGCCATGAATCACTGCAATCTTTAATGGTGTGACCTCTTATCATTGGGGTGTACCCATGATTTGTGATCCATGTCGATAAAACCTGACCTCGATCATATACCCGAGTAATTTACTCAGGTACTATCACCCCTCGAAATTGTTCATTTGTTGATTGAGGATAGAATTATGAGTTGTTGCGGCGCCTGTGGCGGTCAAGATACAGAGAAAAAAGCAGAAGAGTCTAAGCAAGAGGAAACATCAGCAGTACAGCAGCATACACCTGAAAAGAGTGAGTCGAACTAAGGTTTCACTGATGAGCGAAGTCAGGTGATGTCGAACATCACCTCTTTTCTCTTAGTTAAGATAATTATCCAGCTTACCCCCCTCTATTTACATGAACAAATTCCCCCCCATTTTCCAATGCTTTATTTGCATATAGCTGTCGTGCATACTGCTATAATAAACTCATGTAATAACAGCTGGTAGCGAACCTATTACGCGCCAAATCGATGGCGCTAATACTCAGTACCGAAACCAGACATCTCCACTAACAATAATTACGCTCCGTAGAAAGGAATGAAGTCATGACTAAATCCGTGATGGCGATTGCAGCTTTAGGCGCTCTGGCCTTTAGCATCGCCTGTTCAGCCGCCTCAAATATTATGACCCCCCTGAATATTGAAGAGCTGAGACTCGAAGCGGCGAACCAGACGATACCAGATGTTGTCACTCGCTATCAGGCCTTAGTTGAGAGTCTGGACAGCAAGTACCAACAGCAAACGGACGAACTTGAGATGACCAAGATGGTCGCTCGTCAGGGTGAAAGATTATGGCAACAAGCCGTTAGAGACGTGCAATCAGGCAGTGTCGATGACAGGCCGCTCTACTGGAGTCGCCTCGCCATGCAGCGTCAATTGAAGCGCAGTCGCCCCGCATTTAACATGGCCCCCTGGCAGCAAGAGATTTTACTGAACGCCGTTGAAAAATCTTCCAGAGGATTTAGCAATGTGCAATTCTCGAATGACACCGAAGTAAAAATACTGCTAACAGGTTTCGATCCCTTCTTCCTCGATCGTAATGTCGGCCAGAGTAACCCCTCGGGCTTAGTCGCCTTGTCCTTAGATGGTTTTAAATTTTCCACTAACGGCAAGAAAGCACAGGTTGAAACTGTGATGATACCGGTTCGTTTTGCCGATTTTGATGAGGGAATCATAGAGTCGCTGCTCACCCCTATTTACCGTGAAAACAGTGTCGATATGATTATTACTGTCAGCATGGGCCGTGATGATTTCGATCTGGAGCATTTCCCCGGCCGGAACCGAAGTGCTGCCGCGCCCGATAATTTGAATGTGCTTACCGGTGCAAATAAGCAAAAGCCAATGGCACCTTTGTTTAATCGTAAAACATTAAACGGCCCGGAATTTGTCGAGTTTTCTCTCCCAGTGGCGGCGATGCAATCGGTAAGTGGTAATTGGAAAGTCAACGATAACCATAAGGTTACTTCGGTTGCTAAAGGTGAGTTTACCGCTTCAACGCTATCTGAACTTCAAAGCGAAACTTCGGTTGAAGGCTCGGGTGGAGGCTACCTTTCCAATGAAATATCTTATCGTGCAGTACTGCTGGGACAACAGTTTAATAGCAGTATTGCAGTCGGACACATACATACCCCCAGAGTTTCAGGCCACGACCCGAAAGTTGAAGCCGAGATCATGGCGCAGGTTAAAGCTATGGTCATAGCAGGTGCAACGGCTCTATAATTAGTCATACACTTGTGGTGCTCGGTCGTCCACCGAGCACCGACTATACCTATCGGTATTAATATAGAGCCTACGAAACGAAATCAATGAAGCGAATAGATGTTTAATTTCTTAAAATCTGTAACGAATACCAGTCCGTCTCCCGATAGCGTTTCTACTCCCAAGCCGCAAACACCTGCTTGCTATAAATTTGATGCAGAACTTCACACTCGTGTCGCTCAGCAGGTGCTGGAGTGCTATCAAATAGCCGAAAAGCATCTGAATCTTCATTTTCCACGTCCGCAGATCAACTTCAAACTAAGAGGAAGAAGCGCCGGAACGGCTCACCTGCAACTCAATAAACTCAGGTTTAACCCGGTACTGCTCGCTGAAAACAGTGATATCTTTCTTAAAGAGGTGATCCCACACGAGATCTGCCACCTGCTCGCTTATCGGCTCTATGGCAAGGTAAAACCCCATGGCAAAGAGTGGCAGTCCCTGATGATAAGTGTCTTTGGAGTTCAGCCAAGTACGACCCATAGTTTGGATACTCAATCGGTCGACGGAAAAAAATTCGAGTATCACTGTGGATGCGGACCCGTAAAACTCAGTATCAGACGTCATAACAAGGTCATACGGGGCGAGACTCAATATAGATGTAGGCGATGCAAGAGAGAGTTAACCAGGGCAGCTTAGCTGTACAGCTAACAAATAGAGCTGATTTGAACACCGACTGCCGGTGCAGCTGACAACATCACAATATTCTTCCACTGTCACCTTGATTCGACTCCCTTTCATCCCGTAAAATCCCGCCCAAGAGCAGAACACTGCCATCAACATCATACAGCGCTTAATAATACCTATCGGTATAATATGGTGCCATTTAGGGAAAGATAATTGAAATTGTTTGATAAATTGAACTCAGCCTTTCTACTGGGCCTTGGGTTAACTCTACTATTTTCTACCTCCTCGATAGCTTCTCCGTCTCATCCTAGCAGTTTCAGTCAAGCCAAGAGACTGGCAAAAGAGATCTATGCAGACTCCCTCCCTGCCACCAGCTTTTATTGTGGCTGCGATATCAAGATCTCGGGCAAGAAGTGGCAGACCGATTTCTCCCGTTGTGGCTATCAAGTGAGAAAACAGCAAAAGCGCGCGGCGCGGATCGAATGGGAACACATAGTGCCGGCGTGGGAGCTTGGACATCAACGACAATGTTGGCAGCAAGGTGGTCGTAAAAACTGTGGTAAGAATGATAAACTGTTCAGGAAAATGGAATCCGATCTACATAATCTGGTGCCCGCTATCGGCGAAGTCAATGGCGACCGAAGCAACTATCGATTTAGCCAATGGAATGGCCGGTCAGATCAATATGGTCAATGTGATATGGTTATCGACTTCAAGTCGAGAAAGGCTGAACCACCCAGCTATACGCGGGGGAAAATTGCCCGCACTTACCTCTATATGCAGAAAACATATAATTTTAGAATAGCGAAAAGCCAATTAAAATTGTTCAAAGCGTGGGATAAAACTTATCCAGTTGATACTATCGAATGCAAAAGAGACAAGGCCATAGCCATAACTCAGGGAAATCATAACCCTTTTGTTAAAAACCAATGTGACGCAATAGCCAAAAACCAGCGGGTTGCGGAGTAGGAAATAGATGAGAATCCCAAGAATATACCAAGCATCCACCTTTACGGTAGGTATGTCAGTTGCGCTCGATGATGAAGCGGCCTCTCATGTTGGTCGTGTACTGCGCATGTCCAGCGGTGAACAGGTCAGTTTATTTAATGGTGACGGTAACGAATATCTTGCACAAATAGAGTCGGCCAGTAAGAAAAATGTTCAAGTCACCATCCTTTCATCTGTCGCTAATGAAAGCGAATCTCCGCTACACCTGCATTTAGGCCAGGTGATCTCACGTGGCGATCGTATGGACTTTACCATTCAAAAGTCTGTTGAGCTGGGAGTGAATACCATTACCCCTCTTTTCTCTGAACGCTGCGGCGTAAAGCTGTCGGGCGAGCGATTGGAAAAGAAAATTCAACAATGGCAAAAGATTGTCATCGGTGCATGTGAACAGTCGGGTCGTAGTGTTATTCCTCAGGTGAGGCCAGCCATGTCTTTAGAGGCTTGGAGTGCCGAACAAACTGACTCTCTTAAATTGAACCTACACCCAAGGGCGGCGCACGGTATTGGCGGATTAACCCTTCCAACGCCAAGAGTCAGGCTGTTGATAGGGCCAGAAGGTGGCTTGTCTGAAACCGAAATATCGATGACAGAACAATATGCCTTTACCGATGTATTATTAGGCCCCCGGGTTTTGAGAACCGAAACCGCGGCCTTAACGGCAATAAGTTCACTGCAATTAAGATTTGGTGATCTGGGCTAACGCCCCCATATCCAATATGAACCTAATTTAAGACCATCAAAAATGGGTGGTACAAGGAAGCGACGTCATGATTAAGCTCGGCATAGTGATGGATCCCATCAGCGATATCAACATCAAGAAAGATTCAAGTTTCGCCATGTTATTGGCCGCTCAAAGCCGTGGTTATCAACTCTTCTACATGGAGATGCAAGATCTTGCCATGGTCAATGGTAAGGCTATGGCCAACATGCGTGAACTGTCGGTAAAGCAAGATCCCGATAATTGGTTCGAGTTAGGTGAGCCGGTAGATACTCCACTGTCAGATCTTGATGTCGTCTTGATGCGTAAGGATCCTCCGTTCGACACCGAGTTTATCTACGCGACCTATATGCTTGAAAGAGCCGAAGAAGAGGGTGTGCTTATTGTCAATAAGCCTCAGAGTCTGCGTGATGCCAACGAGAAACTTTTCACCGCTTGGTTCTCTGAATTCACTCCTGAGACTATGGTCACCCGCGATGCAAAGCGCATCCGTGAATTCTATAAGCAAAAAGGCGATATCATCCTCAAACCACTGGATGGAATGGGCGGCACACTGATTTTCAGGATTAAGGCTGGCGATCCCAATGTGGGCGTGATCATCGAAACCTTAACCGAGTACGGCCAGCGCTATGCGATGGCTCAGGCATTTATTCCGGATATCACCTCAGGCGATAAGCGTATTTTGGTCGTCGACGGCGAACCGGTTCCCTACTCTCTTGCACGCATCCCTCAAAAAGGCGAAACCCGAGGCAACCTAGCCGCAGGCGGCAGAGGCGTTGCTCAACCACTATCTGAAAGCGATTGGGCCATAGCACGTGCGATTGGACCTGAATTGAAAAAACGTGGCCTCATCTTCGTAGGATTAGATGTTATTGGTGACAAGCTCACCGAAATAAATGTGACCAGCCCAACCTGTATCAAAGAGATCGAAGCCGCCTTCGATGTCGATATCACAGGTATGTTGATGGACTCGATCGAAGCAAGATTAAAGGCCAGCTAGGACCAGATTAATGAGACCTACTTTACTCAGTTTAAAACGTTCTCTACTCACCGTGGCGGTATTATTTACCACCACGGCCTCGGCTTTTGTGTATGCCGACACCCCCACTCACACCATGATGGGCGACGCTCCCAGCGTCCCTAAAAATATCGTGATCTTAATTGGTGATGGCATGGGGCCGGCATACACCAGTGCGTATCGATACTATAAAGACAACCCTGAAACACAAGAGATTGAGCAGACGGTATTCGACCGACTCTTAGTCGGAACGGCCAGCACCTATCCGGCCCGCGTCAGCGGTTACGTCACAGACTCTGCGGCATCGGCGACGGCCTTAGCGACCGGAGTAAAATCTTACAATGGGGCGATATCGGTCGATACCGACAAACAAACTTTACCCACTATCATGGAGATGGCGAAAAAACAGGGGCTTTCAACAGGGGTCGCCGTGACTTCTCAGATAAATCATGCCACTCCCGCTGCATTTCTTACCCATAATGAGAGCCGAAAAAATTATGATGAGATAGCCAGCAGCTACTTAAATACCGATGCTGATGTCATGTTAGGCGGGGGGCAAAAGTTCTTCCCACACGAGCTGATTCAACAGTTTGAAGCTAAAGGCTACCGGTACCTGTCCGACTTTTCTCAGTTGGACACGGTCACTGAGCCCAAAGTCATTGGTCTGTTTGCCGAAGTTCAACTGCCTTGGGCTATCGATGAGGTTGGTGCCCACAAGCTCAGTAAGATGACGACTAAGGCGCTCGAGTTGCTTTCCCAGAATGAAAAGGGGTTCGTATTATTGGTCGAGGGCAGCTTAATCGACTGGGCCGGACACAATAATGATATCGCAACCGCAATGGCTGAGATGGACGAATTCGCCAATACGTTAGAGGTCGTTGAACAGTACGTTCGACAAAACAATGATACCTTGATGGTCGCTACTGCCGATCACAATACCGGAGGCCTGAGCATCGGTGCCAATGGTGAGTACAGCTGGAAAACAGACATTATCAGAGCAGTAAAGTCGAGCCCGGCGAAGATTGCCGCTAACGCCATTAGCAGTGAACACTGGCAAGATGAGGTGATCTCTAAGCTGATATTTGAGCTAAGTGACAATGAGCTCACACAACTGTCTCGTGCTCGCATGCAGGGTCAAGATGTGATGGAAACGGCTATTAAGAAGCTTGTCGATAACCGCTCAAATACCGGCTGGACAACGGGTGGACATACCGGAATGGATGTACAGGTATTTGCATCGGGTCCGGCATCTAAACTCTTTAGCGGCTATCAGGACAATACAGATATTGCGCTAAAGATTATGAGTTTGCTTCCTAAGAAAGCCAAGGTTGCAGCGGCAACTGTGCCGGTGGAAAGCAAAAATTAATCAATATTAAAACGCTCTGACTTTAACCAAACTCAGCTCCCCAACTTACCCAGTTGGGGAGCGGTCTCTATCGGCCAGACTCGATCCCGCTCTATCTGATTTAGTATTCCAAACACTTTTTCCTCCTCTAAGGGCTTCGAAAAAAGGTACCCTTGAGCGAGCTCACACTTGGCATCGGCTAAGAAGTCACATTGCTGAGGGGTCTCTATTCCTTCTGCGACCACCGTTCGTCCTAAGTTATGGGCTAAATCGATAACCGTAGTCACAATATGTGTATCGGCGCCCCCCTCGAGTACTCCGGCAGTGAAACATCTGTCTATCTTGAGGACGTCGAAAGGCAACTGTTTAAGATAGCTTAATGAGGAGTATCCTGTACCAAAATCATCAATCGCAATCCTGACTCCCAGACGCTTGAGAGACTGCATTGCAGACAGCGCTAAATCTACCTGTTCAATCACGCTTTCCTCGGTCACCTCTAATAGCAGGCTTTCAGGAGGAAGATCATACTTAGACAAAATATGCTGAACGAGAGGAATCAATCCGGGATCCATGTAGTGTTTGGCAGATAAGTTGACCGCCATATACAGGTCTTCCCACCCCTGCTTCCTTAATCGAGATAAGATTGCCCCCGCCTCTTCCAGTACATAATTTCCAACCCGAATGATCGCCTCACTGTGTTCGATATCGGGAATAAAATCTCCCGGCATGATGAGCCCCAGTTCAGGGTGAAACCATCGTATCAATGCCTCGAAGCCTTTTAGTTTACTATCGGGTAAGGCGACGATAGGTTGCAAGAACAGGGATAGCTGCTTCTCTGCTATGGCGGCACCGATATCTTGCTCGATCATTAAGCGGTTATTGGCTTTATGCAACATCTCTTCGGTAAATACCCGATAATTACTCCGGCCCGCGTCCTTCGCCTGGTACATGGCTAAATCGGCATATTTAATTAGCTCTTCGGCCCTGACATTCATGCTTTTACAATAGGCAACACCAATACTGGTAGTCACGATCAACTTATGATTCCCGAGAACGACAGGCTGCTGTAGCGAGGCAAAAATTTTATGGATCACTTTACGTACATCCTGATCAGAACGGATCCCTCGCAGTAAAATAAGAAACTCGTCTCCACCTTGTCTAAATACCGTATCCATAGCCCGGACACTATTATTTAACCGGGTTGCCACTATCTTCAACAGCTCATCACCTTGTGTATGTCCTAAGGTATCATTGATACGCTTGAACTCATCGAGATCCAGATACATCAAGGCAACTTGATCATGAATACGTCCCACACAAGCTATGGTCTTTTTGAGCTCATGCATCAACATCGCTTTATTCGGTAGCCCCGTCAGCGTGTCGAGCATGGCTAACCGCTTGAGTTCGCAGGTATACTCATCGACCTCCAACTCCAAGTTTTGCAGCCTTTCCGCAAGTTGATGAGTCGCCGTATTGATAAGATCTACTTCATCGACGATTAGCGATGATGATTTCGGCGATAACTTTTTTAAGGTTTCAAAATCATGCTCTGCAAGTAGAGGGAGTAGGTTGGCATGCCGGCTCAAACTCACCACGGGAGCCCAAGCGACGAGAATGACGAGACCGCCGGATAACACAAGGGCAAACAGAAGCGTTCCCAGCATGCTCTCCTGAAACTCATTGAGTATTGTCTGCCAATCACTGATATTGTTGATCACTAAGATTGCCGGAGAGTTAGCCTCTTTAGCCAGGGGGAAAATCCAGATAGCCGAATATTCACCATTAACTTCATATATTCCGCCCTTAGTGGCAATCTGCTCCCAACTAAAATTATCGGCAATTTTTTGCAAGCTAGGCAAACTAGTACGTTTATTGCTTATGCTATATAGCTCTCTGGCCCAATAGTTACGCCCTACCGGGTGCACGATTCTGGGACCCAGCACAGCCAGTTCAAACGAGCCGTTAACCCTAAATCGAGCCAATATATCGGTCAGCCCTGACTCTAAAAACAGAAGGTGGGGCTCTCCCTGTAGTAAATTGGGGACCAAGACTTGAATCACACATTCACGGTGGCACACGATGCGCCAATGTGGCTCGATACTCACCGAACTGCTCTCAAACCACTGCCTATCTTCGACATCGACCCGATTGCCGGCATGTGCCAGCACCTCCCCGGATAGCGACATCAGGTGAATAGTTCTCAACTCCCAGTACAGTTGAATATCCGGCCAACGCTTATCCAGCATCTCCTGATACTTGCCCACATCAAACTTTGCACCATCACGGTCTCCGTCGTTAACCATTAAGGCTATCTGTTGAGCCGCCAGCAGAGACTGATCAACCGTTAATGAGATCGAACTTTGAAGGTTTTGAGCCAATTTATTTTGCTGTGAAGCGAGTTGGTAACTTTGTTGATTAATCAATTGACGAAAGGTAAAGCCACCTAAGATCCCCCCTAAAATGGTCAACATAACCATGACAGCAATAAGCAGCTTCCACTTCAAGCTGATAAAGATACTTTTGGTATCGGGGGCCGTCATGGGGTTACCACTGGAAGCGATATGAAAGTTGCAGAGCAAACAGAGACCAATGCTTCGCCTGAGTCAGAGGATCCGGAGTGACAATAGGCGTTACCCAGGAAGCCCCTTCAACCTCATGATATTCGACCGCGAGTAACCAATCGTTGCTTGGAAACCAGCGAGCACCGAAAGTCCAGTCTTTCGTATAACCAAAGTAAGCGGGTGAACCGTATACAGCCTCATAATTTGTCCCATCCGGATCGTCGGTGTTATCGATATGCTTATCATATCGAACGAATAACTCCACCTCATTCGGGAGGTATGCTCTAAGGTCAATATAGTAACCCACACTGGGGTCGTATAGGTCTTCAGCTTCTGTTGGGGCTACAAGCCCATTCGTCACTCTGTCTCCATTGAGATACTCGCCTGTTACTTCGAAATTTTCATATCTGAACTGCCCTGAAAACACCCAGTTTTTTAATCGGATATCACCAGGATAGTAGAAACCAGGCGCGGAAGGTTCAAAGCTAATCTCGGCATCGTAATAACTAACACCTAAACGTATATAATCATTTTGAAACTCAATATCCCCGGAGTAATAATCTTCTGCGCTAAACTCACCAAAATCTGTACTGCCCATCACATTACGATCTAAGTCTTCGGTCACATTGACCTGACCAACCGAGACGTGCCAATCAACAACACCATCGAGCACCTGATGCATACCAAAGAGATCTCCCCCCTCGATATGCAGCTGCGCATCACGAAAATAATCGCTGTAGATAGACTGGGGAAGCATGATGCTCGGACGCGTAAACGGGACATCACGGGTGCTGGAGTAGAAACCCGTTTCATTTTTAAATCGTCCGGCACGAATGCCCAGCATTCCTTCTCCAAACTGATGGCTATACTCGGCAAACAGATAATCAAACATGACATCAGGCTCGGAAAGCGTCCCCCACTGCCTAAAGGTCAGTGCACTTGCAAATCGAACATGCTCTATAGGTTTCCACGACACGGCAAATGCGGCCTCAGTAATATCAAATGTGCTACTGTCCTCTCCAACGATAAATTGAGTATCTTCTGCAGCAACAAAACCTTGGCCAATAAATCCGCTTAATTGCCAATCTGAAGCGGTAACAACTGATGAGCTAAGTAATAGCAGGGAGCACAACGACAATGAGTAGTGCTTAACGGTTGTAAACATAGAAACCTCCCGCCACAGAAGCTGAGTCACCGACATAACCAATTGCCCCGGGAGTGCTCGATATCAGTTCTCTCATTTCAACTTCAGACTTTAAAATAACAGGTCTTTCACCGGTACCGGAAAAGACCAGCCGGTCCCATCTGCGCTGAAGCATATATGGCATCATATCGAGTTGTTGATAACAAAATTCTTTATGTAGATCTGAACTTGGAGCGAGGATAAATACTTTTATTTTGTGTCCGTCCGGCCAATAGACTTTCTGCATAGAAAAAATCAGACGTAGCTCTTGTGCAGGTAGCGGAAAATCGGTGGCCGAATCATTCACGATGACCTGAGCCGCACTCGAATGAGCACAGAAAAGATAAAATACTAACATCCATGTAGCCAACAGGCGCATTCTCCAGTCTCCTTACTATCCCTAAAACGCTTAACACTAATCCAGTTCGGAACCTAAGATATAGAACTCATATAATACCTGTAGACATCAAAGTGACTCTTAAACTTCACTCATCTACAGCTTAGGCAAAAATTTCTTATGTCGCTCGATTATGGACGAATATTTACAGCTACTGTTGAGTCAACGGAAGGTTAAAAGTGCAAA
>PJEL010002082.1_pt1 | contig 18902 bp, 13 predicted proteins | sample 1853271 | NCBI WGS metagenome assembly PJEL01 (sample SAMN08108733, study PRJNA415343) | Invertebrate metagenome, whole genome shotgun sequencing project. | host: Globobulimina | place: Sweden: Gullmar Fjord | collected 2015-08
TGAGTTTATAAACTTATCAACAACGAGCGTGGTATGTGGCAAGGCACAAGCAAGGAAACACTGGAACAGTAGTGACAGTCTCAGCAGTCATGGAAGCTTTGATGTGATCGCTCATACAGAAGCACTGAGTAATAGTAATACGAGCACGTCTTCTCGGCACAGACGAGTTTCCTCTATTCTGTCACCTGTGGGTCATGTGCAATCTTCAACTCTGACGAAAGAATTTGATACAGTGGATCTGGTTTCTGTCCATGTGGATACTGCAACGTCGCACGAGTTTATTCTGATTCAGGTGGAATGTCACAACAGAAAAGGTCTTTTATATGATATCTTTGTCCAGTTGAAGGAAATACGGGTTCGTGTTGCAAACTGCAGAGTCATAAACTTGAGACATTCAAAGGTCCGAGTGGAACTCATGGTTCAGGATGCATACGGAGGTGACTTGTGCTCAGGCGATGATTCAGCCTTGATTTTGGAGTATCAAATAAAAGAAGCTGTTGCCAAATCAGTCAGCATTCTTGTCGGAAATGGAAACCGAACTGGTCAATATTCAGTCATGGTGGTGGCAATGATAGATGCTGGTGGCCGTGGTCGGCCGCGAGTCACATATGATGTTACCAAACTCCTTTCTTCTTTAGGATTGTCGGTCATTTCGTGTGATGTATTTGTTGAGGAAGGTTTGACAGATGAAGATGAGTCTTTTGAGGTGCATAAATACCTCATTCAGCCCACATCCAAATCTCTTGTCCTGACAGCGCATGATCGAGAGGCATTAACAAATGCAATTGCACTATGCTTGCAAGGAAATTTTGATGGAAATAGTCTCGAATTCGAATATGAATCTCTAGATACCAATGAGAATCATGGCGTATTTTCGGCAGACATTTTAAAAGGTGATGAAACTCTCAAGAGTCAGGCTCTACCTGAAGCGCTTCAGTGCTAGCACTGAGCACATGCTGAACAGTTTTTACTTTTTTTGTGGATTCTCACTCTTTTCAAGAACAAATGTGTTACAACTATGATATGCTGTAATAACGTAATATTTTATGGACCACACCATCATTCCGGAGGTGACGGAGCACCTTTGGCCTTGGTAATCCAGGGTGTTGCATGAGAAAAGCAACTGCTCTTGACAAGGATTGTAGTTCAATGACAAGAGCGCTGGCTGCCAGCACGTGTGCCAAAACACCAGAGGAAATTTTGATCACAATTCCTATGGTTCCAATCGTTTCTAAAAATGATGAAAATGCTGATGGGAAGTAGGCGAAGAATAAGGAGGAGAGAGCATAGATGAGGGTGAGCCTTCTTCCAATGTTGAAACACAGCTGCCAGGTGTGGCAGCCGATGCAGCAGCTTGAGAGTGATAGGGTGCAAACATTGCCAGTGAAATCCAAAATGCTATCAAGATCCTTCCTGCCTTGAGCATGGTCAGTTGCATCGATGCTCTGTTTTGCTTTTTTCCAAAGCAATGCCTCCTGCTGACCAGCAAAATGTAGCAAGAATGTACTTGTTGACTGCTTAAAGGCCTCTTTATTTACGTAGCATCCACAGGAAGGACATCTTCTATTGACCATTTCATCTGTGAATGGACAAGTTGAGTTTGTATCCCCCAAAGCCCAAGGTGTCATGTCAAAGTATGTCTCGAGACGGTAGTAGATCACAGTCAGTCCTAGGATGGCAAAGTATAATGCGACAATCACAGTTGCTATGTATACCAGGGCGTTATCGTATGCATTGTTTTCAATACTTGCGACGTTTCCATGCGTTGCGTACAATGTGATCATAGGAGACAGCAAGACGAGCAAGAGAATCCCTGGGACCAGCCCACAGACGAGAGGCACGGTCAAGGGAAAGCACGCCAAAGGAATGAACATTCTTGACTATTTCATTAAATTTTGAACGCTATTGAGATGAATACGACACCCCATCGTGGTGGAGGTATGAAGTTTGGAGTCTGATGGAGTTGAACATGTGCCATTGGTTTTGTCATGGACAAGTCAACATAGATTGATGGCTGTCTGCCTAGGAAGCTGCAATAGAGAGAAATGAACAAATTCCAAGGCTTTTGGTATATACTATACAGAATATAAACGGGTCATTGAGAGACGTAAAACGAATATTTCTGTGTTTATAGTTTATGAGCAATTGGTTTGGAAAAGTTGGAGAGCTCCTTAGGTTACACCATCACCACACGTCCTAGAAGCCTCCCGAGGCTGGCTATAGTTGTTGTTAAGACTTTAAAAGGTACATAGATATGATGAATAAGACGTTCATATTCCTGTTGGTGGCTAGCGTATTGTCCCTTACAAATGCAACTGCTCAATATGTACGTGTGGTTATCTATTCGCTGTCCAATTCGTAGAGATATCCTATATATTGACACATTCTACCTTGACACTATAGGAATTTGGATATGATGATCCTTACATGACCGATCTAGGAGCACCGCCAACTATAATCAGCTCTCCTCCTTTAGACCTGATTTGTTCTCCACCAGAGCAAGAGAGGGATGAAGGACCAAGCGCCCCCCCCGACGACGAGCCCCAAATTTCACCAAACCAAATTCGAGTTTATTTTGTCATAATATTCTCTGGATATACAAATGAAACATTTGATGAAGCCAAGCAGTCAAAGTTGGTTGACACTCTCCGGAATGCTACGATAGGTTTGGGTGCCACAAGAAATCTCACGATATCCATCAAATCCATCGAAGATATTGGAATATCCAAGAAAAGAAGAAGACGGAATCTTTTGTCGATAATGCCCTTGTCTACTGGTGTGAAGGTTCAAGGAGAGGCAAACTTTGCTCAGCAAGATGAAAACGTTGCTGTAGAAATGATGCAGATATTGGCAGATGCACCTTCCACCATATTTCCTCTAGAAGAATTTGGAGAAGTTAATGTGCCTCAAATAGAGATAGTTCAGGATAAAACGACAACCATTATCCTTCCGATTGTGCTGGGAGTCCTAGGAGGCTTGGTCCTCTGCATACTTGTTGCTTTTCTCTTCGTCAAGAACAACAAAAATGGATACAAGAGGGATATGTCAGATCAAGGACACTCAACCTTTCACCCATTTTCAGACAAAGAGTGTGAGCAAAGATCGGAGAGCATGGTTCGTCATCAGGCTTCACTATTACAATCAATATCGTCGAGAGATTATTCCTCCTCGGCACACATTGATGAAAAGCCTGGAGTGGTCATCAACAATATTGGGGCAGGTTTCCTATGAGTTCAGAATACACATTTAATCATCATCACTATCAAATTTATACGAGGATACAGCATTAGAATCGATTAAACCACCCCTGTAACTACCCCTCTTTTTCTTTGTTTTCTCGTGCCTAAAGTCTTTTCCTCTAACTTTTCCCAAAATCTGTTGAGCCTTGAATCCCCACCCTGCCTGACCAAATGTACCTTCGTATGAATTATCCCAAGATCCTCTCTTTCCAATCCATTCATCAGCCTTCACTCGCTGGAAAGCCTTTGCTGCAGTACCAGCCTCCTCATCTTCTTCAACCTCCTCAGTCTGATCCAGATCACCTTCCAATGGGTGACTTTCTAACTCTTTCTTTACATCCTTCTTTTCCTTCGTTTCTTTCTTCTCCTTCTTTTCTTTTTCTTCTCTCTTCTTTTCCTTTCTCGCTTTTTTCGATTCCTTCGTTGCAGATGGAACTTCCTCTGCCTTCACCTCTTCTATGGCCTCCCTGGAGCGTTTCTTCTCTTTTTTCTCCTTCTTTACCTTTTTCTCATCTTTATCCTGCACGATTATTACACAATAGTATATGAATACCATTAATTGACACTCTAAGGCTGAGATCGAGCCCCAAAACACAACATCTATCGAACGCAAGAAACACATGCCGCATGCAGTTTGGCAATGGAATATGCATGTAGACGTGCGTACCTTTTTGCTCTTTTTCTCCTTCTTACCCATTTTGATAGCGAATTGTAGGATACTAGTAATTAAAACTGAGGAATACGTCAACAGCCATGCATTCTTCAGATGAACCCCTGGATTCCATCCGAGCGAGATGGCAAGCGTTCCACAGAGATCTCAGTGACGCTAAGAATCAAAACGTCGGCCATTCGAAGCCATAGTTATCCACGCATGTCATTGCTAGACACTTTTAATACTCTAAGAAAGGATATTAGATTGAGAAGACTCGTATATAGATGGCTAAAATGGTGTAGGCCATGATTGCTCACTCAAGCTGAGAGACATGGGGTCAGAAGAGAGAAGACATACATCCTCGTCTCACAGGAGACATAGGGATAGCAAACATAGAGATGATAGAAAAAGGAAACACAAGAGTGAGAAAAGCCGGGAACGCCGACGGCACCGGCATCGTTCACGGTCTCCTGCAGAAGAAGACGATGCAGAACGGTTGCTTGAGAAGGGTAGAATGGCGATGAAGGCACTTCGAGAGCTTCTAGGCTATCAATATGATCTCAAGGATGAAATGAAAGAGTTGATTCGTCATCTTGATGCTGGGAAACGCCTGGATGTGTCAGCAATACCTGATGCTTATGTGCTTGCAAAGGTTTGCCAGGTTTTTGATAACATTAGCTTGATTCATACTAGTCGAGATGGGACGTATAAGAGCAAGTACCCTGATGCATCTATAATGTCTCTTCTTGAGCCTGTGCTAGAAGAGAAACGTGAAGATCTAGAAAGCGTGTACAAGGAATCTGTTGGTGTGGTGAATCCTGAGGTGAAAGAAAAGCAACAGAGGAGACCTGCAGGACCAATGATGCCGTCTGAAGAGGAACGTAGGAGGGCGAGCATAAAGTTAGAAGATTTGGCCGAGAATGATCTTGGCCCAGCTCCTGGTCCATCGCTGCCTGAATTCCCAGATGAAGAGTTGGAAGAATCATCTGATGCCAAACTCCAGGCAATTGGAAGAATCCTCAAGGTGCTGGAGAATCATAAATCAAAGCGACTTTTAGGGGAAAACAAAGCCGCAATCCCTCCAAATCCTTATCATGTTTTAGACATAGAGAAGTCCGCGTCATCATCTGAAATAAAGAAAAAGTTCCTGCGGCTCTCTTTGATGATTCACCCAGACAAGTGTGATCATCCATCTGCACCTACTGCCTTTGATGCAGTGTCCACAGCTGCGAAGAGGCTTCAAGATCCGGACGAGCGTATCGTTGCAAATAAAGAGGTTGAAGATATAGAGCATATGGAAATCTCGAGAGCCTTGGAAAAAGAAAAAGAGAGGGAGGTTGCTTGGAAAATTGCAAGGGGGGAGATGACAAAAGAGGATATTGTTCCAGCACGACGAGAGAGGGAGGCTTGGATGACCTCTGTTCCAACAACAGGACCGCTGTCCCACATGAAATCACAAACACAATTTAAATCTCGAGCTGCTCCGGCTCATGACGAGTCTTGGATTCGGGCACCTGGGCAGCAGCACAGTGTTGGTCCACAGCCTCGTGTTGCAGGTCCAAGTCAAGAAGTGCAAGAGCAACACGAAGACGTTCTCCCTTCACGGCCCAAGTCATTGTTAGAGAAGCATACCGATGCATTGAATGCTTCAAATAGAAACGCAAGAACTCAACATGATCTTGTGAATTCATCAGGAGCAGAGTACAAACCATTCAACAGGGAAACTGATTTAGAAATCAAGAAATCTGTGGATGCAGATGATTTGATGAAAAACCTCAAAAGTCTCCATGGCAGGTTTGGAAGGGGATCGATGTAGCCATATGTTATATTGTAATTATCACACATGTACACAGGAGTTTGTTATTACCCTTGGATTTGTAAGAATATTGATGCCACACTCAGGAATATTGATCCATGCGTACTGAGTTTGGAAGCATTACTTGTTGCCGATTCTTGATGGTAGATGGCATCTACACAAGATTTCACACATTTTTTGACCTTCTCAAGATCATTTCTTTTGCCTGGTATAGCTTGCTTGGTCAGAACAAGCTTTGTCAGACTTGCAGCAATCACTCCTACCAAGAGGGCCAGATGGTCTGCTGTCTTGTAAATTTTGATTGCTCTGGACACGTCTAGAGTATATGAGTGCAAAATAGATATCACATCTATTTCAAAAAATGTCTCGATATCCTTGGTTCCAGTGGACATGACCTCTGTGACTTTAAAGAGTTCCTGGACACTTTCCATTGAATCATCACCATAACGTCTCTTGACATCTTCAGGTGAACATGCTCTAGTGAATTTTGTAGCTGTCACAATGCCAATAAGCCGCAACGCATCGCGTGGTTTCAGACTATATAAGAATTGACTTGATGAGCGAATATCCTTGCATACGCCCTTCTCCATCCAGAATGATTCAACCATGTATTCATCAAGTGCCATCCTGTAATTCACTGTTGCAGCTCTATACGAACTCGTTGCAAGGAATCCACCCAATCCCTCCATGGCCCCAAACATATCAAGCAGTTTATTCAGAAGTAGAGACGCCATGTTAGATAATTCTGCACTCGAAAATGCACACGCTCCCGCCGGAGCATCGTCCTCAGGCTCATCTTCTGCATATTCCATGGCTTCATCATCCACCCCGGTACAATCTACAATCAGCTTGACGAGTCCAAGTACTATGTTCCGCGACACCTTTGGATTCCACTTGATACCAATAAACATTCTCCAGAGCACGCTATTTTCGAGAAGAGACTTCATTTGGGTAAAGTAAGTTCCCTGATTCCCGGAACATTCCTTGTCATTAAGAATGTTATGTATCACCTCCAGTCGACTGTCCAAATCCTGTGAAATTACTTTAATAAAGTAATCAAACATAAGGAGATCTCCATTGAAATCCTTTTCATCACGTTCAAGAGCACAGTTGACACAATGAAGCAGCATTTCGTCGGTATGCCTCCACTTTTCTGCCATCTTTGCACCCATCCTCTTACTGGGAGGTTGAAGACCCAGTTCATCCTGAGCATATTGCTGCCCTGAGAGAGACATATCATCATACATCAGGTAATTCGAGAAAAATGTATTCAGATCTCTAAACAAGGGAAGCCATGCTGAATCAGGACACACGACCACCTCCCCATACGCTGCTGTGGGGTCTCTTGACACTGCAGAATACGGATGCGAGCCAAGGTATTTCAACAGGCATTGATAGGCACTTCGCGACACGTGTGAATACTGATGTACGATATCATTACGCACGATAAGAATTAAGTATCCGAGATAATCATGCGGTAATAATTTCCCTCTCGCCGCACATTCCTCGGCACTCTCTAAAAAAGCTGCAACAAACTTTTGACCATGACCGTCAAGGTCCACAGTGTCTCTCACCCGTGTCCCAGACTCGTAGCTTTCCCTGGAGCATTTCGTACCCCATGCTTCCAGGTAATCTTTCGAATATTTATCTAATTCTAGATTCTCATCCAGTCTATCCGTCACGACTCGTGACTCTACTTCCAACGTCATACCGTCGTCCTGTCTATCCAAGAAATCAATGAGGATTCCACCGTGCTATCCGTCTTTCAAGAAAGAAGTATACTATATACAAACATGTAATTATTAATAGACTCTCGGAGATACGCGATTGAGAAGAACTCTGATTTGAATTTGAAATTAGCTGAAACCTTCAACGGACTTTTCTCTCACTTTTTTTTTCCTTCAAGTTTCGCAAAACCTTGCGTGATCCGTCAAATCAGTTTAAAAATAATATACTACGTATACGTATACGTGAATCGTAAATGATGGGTCTTGCAGGATGAACCAGCGAGACCTTGCTGGCTGTTACCACCATGGAAGAAACCCCAGTTGAAAAGACGCTGAGTTTTCACCTCACGAGGGATATTTACGCGCCAGTGGAGATTAAAATCGGTTCTCTTGTTTTAGATATCCATGGATCTGACTGGGATGGGCATGAAGATCTCTATGAACTGATATCTCTGTACACTCTTGGTGAGGAAGAGTCAAGGCTCTGTGTCTATGCCTGTGTTGGCTTGCGAGATGAACACGGGGAGCTTGGAGTTCCGTTGGAAACATCACGGGTACAGACAATATGTGGTAGGTCACATACAGGTCATATGGTGTGGTGTGTCTGGGATGAACTTGTGACATTTCCTGTCAAGGTTCGGGACCTGGATATCAGTACATGCCTGTGTGTGACACTGTGGTGTTCGGATGGAGCATCCTTTCGGGTTCTTGGGGGAAGCGTGATGCCTTTATTTAATGGATATGGTCGTCTGGTGACGGTTGAGGAATGTCTGGCTGTCTCTCTGGAGACGAAAGCTGATGCTTTGGACAAATCAAGAGAGGCCTGTGGTATGAATATTGCAGAATTCAACTCGTGGGATGATGGTATGCGGCTTCGGTGGCTTGAAAAAAGGCAGGCTCAATTCCGAAGAGGGGATTTAGAAAATGTTCCTTGGTTGGATGAGGTTTCCTCGGAGGTATTGAAGGATGGAATTTTGGCTCTACGATCTGAGCAGGGACAGAGACGAGGACTGGAACTAAACATTCGCTTACCGGCATTTCTGCATGAAGTATTCTTTGCAGATTATGATACAATTAATCTTCCTGGAGTACACGATACTGCATCATTGAGTTCCAGGCACAGGATGACGAGGGAAACTCAGGCTTCTTCTCTTCATGCATTCATGACATCTGAGGATACTATTATACCTCGAAATGATCATTTGATAACGTTCCAGGATCCAGAAATCAACAAGGAGCCTCCTGTAGAAACAATGGAATTGAAATTGGCCCGAAGTATGGCTCGGAAGAAAGAAAATCCTCACCTTCGTCCAAATACACAAGAAAAATCAGAACTTGATAGAATCATCAGATATCCTCCAAGCAAGGGGTTGAGCAGAGATGAGCGTGATATTATCTGGAAATTTAGATATTCAATCACAAACGATAGAAATGCAATTACGAAATTCCTAAAAAGTGTGGATTGGGCCGACGCTGAGGAAGCAGCCCAGGCACAAAAGTTGATGGAAACATGGGCAAGGATTGATGTTGGCGATGCACTAGAAATGTTGTCGCCAGTCTTCCAGAATCCCATTGTTCGGTCATTCGCCGTATCATTTTTTAAGACAGTAGATGATGAGATACTGGATGATTTTCTGTTGCAACTGGTGCAGGCCTTGAGGTATCAAGACGAGGATCAATCTGAGCTTTCTGATTTCCTAGTCCAAAGAGCTTGTAGGAATACATTGATAGCATCGTCATTGTTTTGGTATCTATGTGCTGAGATTGAAGACGATGCGTTTGGTGCGAGGGCACAAGCTCTTCAAAAGTCACTCTTAGTGGAGATGGAGGCAGCAAAGTTTGATGCATCTCTGCCAGTACAGTTGAGTCTGTTGGCACGCCTCAGACACTTGTTCGAATCTGCGAAACCATATCGTTCAGCAGATGCAAAGACTGAACATATTAAGAATTTACTGGAGATAGGTGGTTCTTGTGAAGATTTGGCGAATTTCGTTTGCCCAAATCCCCTGGACCCATCAGTAACGCTCTCTGGCATCCTTCCTGACATGTGTTTTGTCTTCAGGAGCAAAGTAAACCCTATAAAGTTTTCCTGGAAAATCGCAGGGAAAGGCACCCATAGTACAACAACGTCATTTATTTACAAGAAAGGGGATGATTTGCGACAGGACCAACTCGTGCTACAAATCTTTACAATCATGGATGGGTACGCTTCCTTCTCAGCTCACATTGTGTCATATTAACTCACCTTACCTTCACTGTGTGTGTATCAATGCAGTCTGCTCAAAAAAGAACATATGGATCTACAAATTACTCGATATAGAGTCTTACCGACTGCTGTGGATGATGGTCTGATACAGTTTATCCCTCATGCAAGCCCACTATCATACATCTTGCGAGACCACGGATCCATCATTCAATATCTAGAGGCACATGCGAATACTTCGAAGCAAGATGGAATGTCAAACATTCTCAATAATTATATTAGATCGTGTGCAGGATACGTCGTATTCACTCATATCCTGGGCATAGGAGACAGGCACAATGACAACATCATGGTGACTACAGAAGGAAGGTTGTTCCACATTGATTTTGGATATTTTCTTGGCCGCGATCCAAAATTCAGCGTCGCTCCATTATATTTGAGTAGAACTCTCGTCGATGCAATGGGAGGACCTGACAGTGATGGATATAGCCGCTTTGTCCAATTGTCGTGTGAAGCATTCAACATTTTGAGAAAGTCTGCAGGATTACTTCTGTCTGTCATCCATGTTATGGCAAGCTCTTCTATCCCTGATATACGAAGTGATCCAGAGACTGCTATGCTTAAAGTACAAGATAAACTGTGGCTAAATCTTTCAGATGAGGATGCAGCATCAGCATTTAAAAGCACCTTGGTTGCAGCTCAAAATGCAGTTCTCCCTCGAATAGCAGAAGTGCAGCACAGAGTGGCTCAGGGCTGGAGATAAATTATCCTGCATATTCTAATAAATATTATGTAAAATTACATTTGATGTAACCATGGACCCTTGAATCGAGTCGTGAACTGATGGGTCAAACACATCCCAAATATTCGGTGATCATTCCAGCACTCGTACGTCGTATATTGAATGCATGGTAAATCAATCATGGACTTATATGAAATATAAACTCAATTAAATTGCAGAATGAGCAGGATCTGATTGGTGACGCGGTCCGTAGGTACGTTGCTTTGTGAAAACCCTTGTGTTTCAGAAAGTCTCGGTACAGCAAGTTGACTGAATGTATCCTTTGCAGTGCTGCCAGCGGAAGATCAGCTGAAGTCATTGTGGTAGATGGAGGCAGCCAGGATGATACGATTGCGAGGGCACGGGCCGCAGGAGCATCAAAAGTATTCAGATGTAGTTCTTCAGGAAGGTCAATTCAAATGAATCTTGGAGCAGAAAAGTCATCTGGCGATGTGCTGGTCTTCTTACATGCTGATTCAACCCTACCATCCGGATATGATACGATGATTGAGAAGGAAATGTCTCCGTTGTCCTCGTGGGGTTGCTTCCGTAGCATTGATATAGCTTCGAATGGTGTCAATCCTCTTTTTGCATTTCTCATGAAGCAGAGTGTGGCACTGAGAACCAGTGTATTCCATAAACCATACGGTGACCAGGCACTCTTCATACGTAAAACAACATTTTGTGAAATAGGAGGGTATAGAAGTGACTGGAAACTCCTCGAGGATGTTGACCTGGTTGAAAAATTGAATAAAAAGTGTGGCTCCCCTGCCATTGTGCCACAGGCCTTGAAAACATCAGGACGCCGCTGGGATAGGCTAGGTGCCCTACGAACGACATGTATCAATCAGTATATTTTATTTCGATATGCTATGGGTGACAGTGTGAATGAATTAGAAAAATTATACAGGAAAAAGTCGTAATCATTGTGCTCTAATGCTCGATAGACCTCCGCACACACCAAGTACCTGGCCAGTCACAAAATCATGTCTTGGGTTTAAGAAGAATTCTAATGCAGATGCCACATCTTCCGGTTTCCCAAGGCGTTTTAGCGCGTGCATGTTCTCAGATGCTTTTCTGGCAGCAGGATTTTGACATATTTTCTGTGTCATTGGTGTTTCAATGAGTCCTGGAGCCACACAGTTGATTCGTATATTCTTTGGTGCATATGTACTTGCTGCACTTTTTGACATGGATACGATTGCTCCCTTGGCAGCTGCAATCGCTTCGTGGTTCTGGATACCGTGTTGGGCCACTGCAGATGCACAAAAGGCAATGCTACCACCGTGCTCTTGTCTCATCATGACTTTGACAGCACTTTTCAGGATGTTAAAAGACGACATTGTATTCGTCTGCATTGTATCATGGAATTCTTTTTCTGATGTAGAATGTGCAGGTTTCAACAAAACACTGCCAATGCAATTTGCGACGCCTGCAATAGGACCTCCAACGTTCTTGAATACGTGGTCAATATTCTTTGGGTCATTGACAGCATCAACGCAGTAATATTCCACTCGATCTCCAAGTTCCGACGCCAGTGCTTTCAATTTATCTTCACTCCTTCCAACAATTATAACTTTGCCATCATGCTGATCCACAAGTCGTTCTGCCAGTGCACCACCAATATTCTTGACACCCTCTGACAAGCCAGCTCCGAATACCACAAAAGCTTGGTCACTGTGCGAGGCACTGTTGAACAGTCTGACCCCTGTATGCTTTACTAAAGATGAAAACATTATAATTACTACGTACATTGACAGCGAAGATGACGGTGATTTGAATACAAAGATTCGCTCTTCAGTCCCCATATTCCATCTTTCTTTTTTGGCATTGACAGTCGAAACTGGAACATTGTCATGTGTCAATTCACCCGTTGCTTTCAATTAATTTCATAAAATATTTCAAAAGGTGATTTTGTCACCCTGAAGTGGCTTTGCTCGATATCAAAGGCAACTCATTCCGTTGCAGTTGATCAGTTGACTCTTCTACATTGTACGAAAGAGTCACTTTGTACCTTCCGATTCCTGTTTCAAGCAACTTAATCGGGTATCATCATGAAGAAGATGCGCATCTTGGCGCTATGCCTGGCTGTGCTATGCTCTTTGCCTCATGTCCATTCAGCACTGATGGCTATAGACTTGGGCTCTGAAAACATCAAAATATCGATTGTCAAGCCTGGGAAAATACCCATTTCTATTGTGATTAATGAAATGAGTAAGAGGAAGACATCGGCCTCCCTTGCTGTCGTAGAAGGTAGTCGTTTGGTTGGGGAAGAGGCTGCTGCTCTTTCTGCACGGTATCCAGACAAGGTTTTTAGTGGATTCCGTGATATGCTGGGGAAATCATTCGATGATGAACACTTAGTGAATGATTTGAAGCATTTGAAAGCTCCTTTTGAAATCATTCAGGATTCAAACAGAACTACAGTGGCCCTGAAGACAGACAAGGGCCCTGGCCTGAATGCCGAAGAGGCTGTTGCCAGTCTGTTTGAATATGCTGCATCATTGGCTAGGGAGGCAGCAGATGGGATTCCTGTGACGGACTGTGTTCTTGTGGTTCCCGCATACTTCACACCTGCTCAACGACAGGCAATGAAGGATGCAGCATCCCTTGCAAACCTGAATGTGCTTACTCTGGTGAATTCTCATGCAGCTGCTGCTCTGCAGTATGGTATTGAAAGGGACTTTACCAACAAGACTGAACACATTGTCTTTTACGATGTGGGAGCTAAATCAGCCGAAGCAGCACTGGTCAAGTTTAGCTCATTCGGTGGGACTGGCAAGTCGAAATCAGTGAGTCAATTTGAAGTTATTGATGTTGCCTGGGTTACACAGAATGTCGGAGGAGATGCTTTGGAGAGCACACTTGTTGACATCATGGCGGAGAAATTTGATGGAGACCGTGACGATCTGTTCAAAAATAAGAGAGCCATTGCTAAACTTCGTAAACAGGCTCAAAAAGCAAAACACGTCTTGTCAGCAAATACAGAAGTGAATGTGAGCATTGAGGATTTGTTGCCTGGGACTGACTACAAGGCTCACATCACCAGAGAAGAATTTGAAAAGGCGTGTTCACATGTCATCGATCGTGCTATCGTTCCCATAAAGACAATCATGGGACGAAATAACCTCACAGTCGAGGATCTGGCTGCAGTAGAACTCTTGGGAGGTTCTTCTAGAGTCCCAGCTGTCAAGGCTCGCCTCTCGGATGCCCTGAACGGGCGTTCCCTCGATGCACATTTAGACGCTGATGAGGCCGTGGTCCTTGGAGCTGGGCTGGTCGCCGCCAATCTTAGTACAATATTCCGCTTACGTCAATTTGGAATGACGGACAAGTCAATGTACCAGGTAGATTTTGAACTGGGATCTGATGAAAAGAGAGCTCTTGTACCTGTTATGAAAAAGGTTCCAACCCACAGGGCAATCAAAGAGGACAATATGACAGACGACTCTTTCTCAGTCTCACTTGAATGGAATAATGAGTACGGTGCCATCTCAGATGAGGGTAAAATCCGATCCCCCCTGGGATCTGTCAAAGTATCTGGCATTGAAGGAGTGGTAAAGTCTCGAGGATATTCTGGCAAGGTCACTCTACACACGAGTATGGACTCGAGTGGAATATTCAAGATTGATGGAGCAGATGCCAAAGTAGCCATTCAGGTGGAGGAAAAAATTCCTATTCTGAAGAATATCACATTAAATGAGACGGTGGGTGGAAATGAGACTGTGGCAGGAAACGAAACCAGCGCCAATACGACTGAGACTGTCACAGAGATTGAATATGAAACAAAAATGGTTCGCAAGGTAGTCAAAGATCCTCTGAATGTCAATGCCACATTACTCCTCAACTCTATGACGAGAGAAAATATTCTGGCTTCTAAAAAGGTTTTGAGGGAATACCGTGAGATTGATAGAGTAAAGAGAGACCTTGCGAAATCAAGAAATGATTTGGAAGCATTTATCATTGACAAGAGCAGTGCGTTGCAAGACGAAGATTCAAAATTGTACGCATACAGCTCTGAGGAAGAACGTCAAAAGGCTTCAAAGAATCTGTTGGACGCTGAAGATTGGATATATGGTGATGAAGCAGAGACTGCAACTGCCAAGGTGTTCAAAGACAAGCTCAAGTCTATCAGATCTCTCGTTGATGCCATTGAAGACAGGATCTTTGAGGCATCCATTCGAGACCAGGTTATCGAATCCTCAAAGTCTTTTGTGGAGGAAACTATGAAAACTGTCAAGACATGGAGCAAGTCGAAACCGTGGATAACAAAAGAGGAAACCGAGGTCATCCAGGGAAATATCACAGAGTTCAAAATCTGGATTGATGAACAGATTGTCGCTCAAAAGGCAAAGCAGCTCCACGAGGATCCAGCATTCAAAGTCTATGATGTGAAGGAGAAGCTGGATAACGTCCGCAAAGCGTTTACTCGACTCAATATTAAGAGCAAGCCAATTGAAAAGCCTCCTAAAAAGAATGATACCAAAAAGTCAGAGAAGGATACACCAAAGGAGGATGTAGAAGACAAACCATCTGAAGATGGCTCTTCCAAAAAGGGAGAAGAGCCATCTGGTGACCACTCTGAATTATAATGCAGGTATTGAAAATGGTTTCACTATTTAATAATGTTACATAGTATACATTCAGTTCAGTGACTCGATGCATGGATCACATCAATGAGACCTCTTCTTCTTTTTCTTCTTCTTCTTCTTACCTCCATGACGAGCTTCTGCTGCTTCAGCAGCCATTACAGATGGCTTCTTCTTCTTCCACTCAACATTTGGCGTAGTACCTCTACCTGAACCTGCGGATGGTATCAATCCGCCAAAAAAGGACCGGATCCGTTTCCAAGGACTATAGGTACCCGATAAAGTCTTCCTTTCCCGACTACATAGGGCAACCACAAGCCCTACAACTGCAACCCCAAGAAATCGACCTGTCGAGCAATTCGACGTTTTTTCTCCATCAGGATGAATTTGAGTCACATGTCGACGCTGTAATACTTTCTTGGGATTGTCAATCTCCTGTAACCGAAGTGCTTCAGCCTCTTCCCTCCAGTCATCACCAACTGCACTCGAAAATGCAGCAACCATTTCTTGATTCTAGTGTATCACACAACGATTCGGCATACTTTTGTATTGATGGTTTTTATGTGAATGTTTATGAATAGCAAGAAAGCAACAATCAACCTAGAAAGGTACCGGTTCGATTGCTTTTTGGAAAAAAATTCTATCGAAGGTGTCTTCCTGATGCCTTTTCTTCGGACGAATGCTACAGTTCTCTGCAGACGAGAATGGATACAAAAATTCTCAACTTATACGATTGCATCCTTCGGCAATGCGATCTCGATTGCCTCCAGCCACAGCGATGGCTGAACGACAACATCATTGAGTTTTACCTCCAGTATCTAAGCTCATATATTCCACCAGATAGGAAGGATATCCTCTACATACCTCCATCAACAACTTTTTTAATGTTACAAGGAGGCTTGGAGGTTGCCAAGAGTGTCTCAGAATCGTTAGATCTGCAAGAATATTCTACTGTATTCTTTGCTTTGAATGACAATGCAAACCCAGAGTCCCTCTATGGAGGTACCCACTGGTCAAGTTTGGTAGTAGATGTTCAATCATCCCACTGCATACACTATGATAGTTCTATTGGTTCCAATACTCACGTCGCTCAGCGTTTCGCACGAGTATTGTCAGGAATATTTGCAAAGGATGTTACTCTTGACCATGCCAGAGACTGTCCTCAACAGGATAATGGATATGACTGTGGACTTTTTTGTATCTACACTGCATCTTCCATCTTTCCATACCATCAAGCAGTAAGTAGGAAAGATACTGAGAGGGTCTTTCTCCCACACCATGTCCCCCTTGTTGCCACTACCATGGAGAGTCAGTCTCAGACTGTTGCAACAATGAGACAGGATCTGATACAGTTGATACAGAATCTCGCTGAATCAGAATCATAAAAATTATAAAAAATAACAATATTTAATTGATGTATTTCATTTTTATCTCCCAGTCGATTTGATGACATGTCTTCCATCGTTGAATCATTGCACAACCTCTTTCAGGGTCCTTCCATCTTTGGAACGGCTCTGCTTGGACTCTGTGTTTTGATTTCACTCCTTATGAATGAATTAAATAAAAAGAAAAAGCAGAGATTGACTGTCGATTCGGTTGCCAAACCGACGGAGGCTGCTGAAGCAGATGACAGAGACTCGTGCACCTTGGTCTTTGGTACTCAGACTGGGACTGCTGAAAAGTTTGCAAAAACACTGAAATCTCAACTTGAAAGTGCATATGGATCAACTACTGCTTTTCACCTGGTTGACGCCGAGCATTATAATGCGAAGGGTGTGTTGCACAAAGAAAAGCTGGTGATCTTCCTTGTGGCGACGTATGGGGATGGAGAACCAACCGATAGTGCCCTTGATCTTCATGATTATCTTGTGGAAGCTGCAGATGAGGCTGACATGGAGTCTCCCCCACTGCGTGATGTGACGTTTGCTGTGTTTGCTCTTGGGAATAGACAGTATGAACATTTCTGTGCCATGGGGAAAAAGGTGCACAAGTGTATGGTAGAAATGGGGGCTACATCTTTATTACCTATGGGTAGTGGAGATGATGATGATGATATTGATAGAGATTTTGACGAGTGGTCGTCTTCGTTTTTCAAAGCACTGGGCAACTCGAAACTTCTCCAAGCAGGGGAGCATGTTGATCTGACACAAGACTCAGTACCTGCATATACGATCCAAAAAGTTATGGATGCCACGAAGATCAATATATTACAGAGTGGGAATGGGATGCATCCGCACAGTCCATACCTCGCTCATGTGTCAGATGTGAGGGAACTGCACAGTGCCTCATCCGATAGGTCTTGTGTACATGTAGAGGTTGATATTTCCGGCTGTAAGGCGACGTATGAGGCAGGAGATCATATTGGTGTATATCCTCAAAATAATCAGGATGTTGTGAAGAAGGCAGCTTCACTCTTAGGGAAGCCTCTTGATACGTGCTTCATCATGTCAAAAGATGATAGGTTTGAAGATCTGGGGGATGTTCCGGTTCAAGGGCCAATCACGCTCGAGTTTGCACTCAAACATTTTGCCGACGTGTTGTCTTCTCCAAGCAAAGCTGCTCTGAAAATGCTTTCAGCATTTGCAACGGATGAATCAGAACGCAAACGTCTTGTACAACTGTCAAGTCTGGATGGGGTTCATGACTATGATGAATACATACATGCCCCCAAAAGGAGTCTGCTCGAGGTACTTGCTGATTTCCCTTCAGCAAAGCCAAGCATAGGAGCATTCTTCGGGTCTATTTCACCGAGATTACAGCCAAGATACTACTCGATATCCTCATCTCCAATATGCAACCCTCAATCGGTGCACATCACATGTGCAGTGGTCTGTGAGACAATGCCTACAGGCAGAGTACATCATGGTGTGGCATCCACATGGCTTTCGACATTGAACAAAGGTAGTACTATTCCAATCTTCTTACGAAGCTCCTCATTCAAGCTTCCAAAGAGGCCTGATGCTCCAATCATCATGGTTGGTCCTGGCACAGGGTTTGCACCATTTAGAGGATTCATTCAAGAGAGGATGGCCAACAAGGCAAGGTTAGGAGATGCATACTTGTACTTTGGGTGCCGCAAGAAAACAATGGATTTCATCTATGAGGATGAGATGCATAATGCCTTGGAGAATGGGGCCATATCAAAATTAGAAGTTGCATTCAGTAGAGAAGGGAAGGAGAAGGATTATGTCCAGCACCACATTGCCAAGGATGGAAAAGATGTATGGTCCTTGTTGCGCAACAAGGAGAATCCTGGGTACTTGTATATATGTGGAGACGGAAAGCATATGGCAAAGGATGTCAATCGCGTCCTTCATACCATTGTTGAGCAAGAGGAAAAGTGCAGTCCATCTGAGGCTGAAACAATTGTCCATAGATTAGCAGAAGAAGGCCGCTATCTTAAGGACGTATGGTGATTATTTATTCTTTAATTCTTTGATTTTTTATGTGACGTAACATTGCTAGTATGTTCCATTGCATGTTTCCTAGTCTTCATCCTCACTATCATCGTATGGAAGCATCACAGCAGAAATATCCCACCTGCTGCCAGGGGCAATTGCAGATACATACTTGACGAATTTCATCAGCCCTTCGTCCCGAAGCACAATACTCACGGCATTGAATGTCGCAGATACATTCAAAACACCCGAATCGTCGTCTTGTACCTGTCTATACACCTCTGCTGGCCCATCTTCTTCCTCATCTGCAAGCACGTATGCTTCAAACCCACCACATTCTCCATCACCCCAAGAGTCCATTGGGGCGTCATTTACGAAACAGAATACCACATCAAGCCGTGGATCTTTCGTTAAACCGCCATAATGAGCAACCGTGTAATCTAAACCTGGCCTAAAGCGACGAACCTCACCTTGGCATCCAAGCATGGAAAGTGTCG
>PJEL010002083.1_pt1 | contig 18899 bp, 11 predicted proteins | sample 1853271 | NCBI WGS metagenome assembly PJEL01 (sample SAMN08108733, study PRJNA415343) | Invertebrate metagenome, whole genome shotgun sequencing project. | host: Globobulimina | place: Sweden: Gullmar Fjord | collected 2015-08
AGGGCAAAGAAAAAATGCTTATTGTTGGCGCCGCTATGCGTAAATTGATCCAACTCGTCTACGGCGTTTTGAAATCCGGTCAACCTTTTGACCCCAATTATGCTTCTAAAATGCAAGCTACCATTTGACAATTAACACGGTATCTCAGCCTGTGAACAAAATCCTAAAAATTAAAGGAAAATGAGGCGAATTTCTGTAAACCAACGTCATTTCCTTTTATTTTGTCGAGGCAAACTGATTTGTCACAAACCTTTAGGATTTACTATTGACAGAGACCTATTGGAAGATTATAATTATATTAGATTTTGAGAATAACCTACTCTATAGACTTTAGAATTGCCTTAAATCTTACTTCAAAAATCTTAAAACTTCTCTCAAACGTGCCATATTTCTATTCAAAGTCTTAGGTTTTATAACATTAGGATAAATTATGAGCAATCTTCCCCAAGTTTATCGAAAGTATGAGTTATTATTTACACCACACCTGATTCCTCAACTGCGTAATTTAAGAGGTGATGTCTGGGCCGAGTTTATAGACAGTTTGGTTGCTTTGCCTGAGAATCACCCTGATACCTTAGCTTTTTCCGTAATGATGATTAGTTTGGGTGGCTGTTTGCCTTGCGAGAGGGACAACTATCGCGCCCAACGGGGGTGTGCCCTCTGCTCCCGCCAAACCATTCTCAGCTTTAAGGGCAGCGACAAAAAACTCATCAAACAATTTGAAAAAGCCAAACAAGTCGCGGCTGAATATCTTGCTCAAACGCAGGTTCAGCAAGTGGCCTGAATTTTCTAAGGTTATTTAAATTATTTATGGATGCTGACTACCATCGGGCATTATCGCTCCAGTCAGAAAAGCCCCTTTCCAATCTGCTCCATTTATCTTGGCTTGATCTAACCATGCGCCCCGACCATCAACATATTGCAAAGTAGCCTGTGTCAAATTAGCTTGCCGCATATCGGCCCATCTTAAAGAAACCCTATTCAGATTAGCTGCCTCCAGATTGGTTTTATTTAAGTCAGCCCAACTTAAATCGGCGCGAGTTAAGTTCGTGGCATGTAAATTTGCTTGATTAAGATTGGTCCGGCTTAACTTGGCATGGCTAAGATTTGCACCGCTCAAATCAACACCCCACAAATTGGCCTCACTCAAATCAATACCTGTTAAATCTCGATTGTGCCCCCCCTGATTCATCAATTCCCACACCAAACGCCACTTATCATCTATGCGGGTTGACTCGCCAAACCTGGCATTTAATAAAATTGCTCCCCCTAAATTAGCTTCACGGAGGTCTGCCCCCTCTAAATTGGCTCGACTTAAATCAACGCCTTGTAAATTGGCCCCGACTAAATTAGCCTGACTCAGATTAGCCTCGCTCAAGTCAACACCTTGCTGGAGTGGCCCTCCCAGATTAGCTCCGGCCAGATTAGCCCCAACCAGATTAGCCCCAGCTAAGTCATAAGTCCTCAAGTCGACCCCCTTCAAATTAGCTCCAGCACATTCCGGCGGACAGTTTGAGGGCATACAGGCCACACAGGATAAAATTAAAATGATCGACAACAAAATCTTTTTCATACCCATAAAGAAGCCCCAAACCTTAATTTGGGACTTCCACCAACTTGCTATTTATGCAAATATTTTTGTAACTACTCAACTTACACAACTGAAGTCGCCGTTATAGAGGCTTTTTACCCTAATATCCGCCCCTAATCCCTCATCCGCGTAGGCGGATGATTGACTTTAGCCTCCTAAGGGCGGTTTCAACCGCTCAAGCTGAGTAGTTACATATTTTATTCAGTTCCACAAGGTTTAGCAAATTTAAATAATTACCCTAGCCTTGTTAGACAACACCCCTACATCTTGTGGTATGATAAAGAGTGTCTACTAAATATTAGCCTTTGCTTACCATAATATTTTGATTTGCAGCCAGAGTGTGGTACAATAAGTTGTCATAATATATTCAGAGGAAATAATGGAAGCTCTCAAAGAACGTATCCGACGTGAAGGAAAAAATTTAGGGAATGGAATACTTAAGGTCGATAGTTTTCTCAACCATCAGGTAGACCCGGCCCTTATGTTAGCCGCTGGCGGCGCTCTGGCAGCCCATTTTGGAGCATTGGGGATTACCAAAGTTTTAACCGCCGAAATTTCTGGTATTGCTCCGGCCCTAAATACAGCTTTGGCTCTGGGGGTGCCAGTGGTCTATGGGCGTAAAACCAAACCCATTACTATGCCAGAAGATATTTATATCCAAAGCGCCCCTTCACATACAAAGGGCAAAGAAGTCCAGCTTATGGTCTCACCAGAATTCTTAAACAAAAATGACAAGATCCTGATTATTGACGACTTTCTAGCCACAGGGCATACCATTATGGCTCTGGTTCGATTGGCTCAAGATGCCGGAGCCGAAGTTATCGGCGTTGGGGCGGTGATTGAAAAATCATTTGAGGGGGGACGGGCGCAATTGGAAAAAGCAGGTCTCCGAGTCCGTTCGCTGGCCATGATTAAAGAAATGACCGATGATGAAATTATCTTCGCTGAGGGTGTATCTCCGTGAACAGTTCGAGCGAGAAAACATGGGGCCAAGACGCTTCCCAACATGAAGTGGCTTCCCAAAAGGAATCTGTCGTTATCCTCGATTTTGGTTCGCAATATAGCCAGTTAATTGCCCGGCGGGTGCGTGAGCTTGAAGTTTACTGTGAATTAATCCCTTATAATGCCTCAGCGGAAGAGATTACGCGCTTGAAGCCAAAGGGATTCATCCTGTCAGGTGGTCCGGCTAGTGTCTATGAAACCGATGCCCCCCATCTGCCGGAGATAGTTTTAACAACTAAAAAGCCCATTTTAGGGATATGCTACGGTATGCAACTCATTACTCACCACCTCGGTGGACGAGTCGCCCCTGGCGGTGAACGGGAATATGGCTCGGCTAAAGTTGAGATCCTTGAGCAAGGTTCACTCTTTAGCAAAATGGAGACTGCTTCAACCCTGGAGGTGTGGATGAGTCATGGCGACCGTGTGACCCAGCTTCCCCCTGGTTTTAAGGCTTTGGCCCAGTCGCAAAATTCGCCTTATGCAGCCATTGGCAACCTAGAGCGGGGCATGTATGGTTTACAATTTCATCCTGAAGTGACCCACACCCCCCAGGGCCAAGAATTGCTACATGCCTTTTTGTACCAAATCTGCGGCTGTCAGGGGGGATGGACCACAGGCAGCTTTATCAGCCAAAGTGTTGCCGCTATTCAAGCCCAAGTTGGTCAGGGGCAGGTAATTTGTGGGCTGTCTGGTGGTGTTGATTCATCTGTGGTGGCGGCCTTATTACATAAAGCCATTGGTAACCAGTTGACTTGCATTTTTGTAAACAACGGTCTGATGCGCCAAAATGAGCCGGAACAGGTGATCCAAACCTTTGAAAAAGAGAAAAAAGCTCGGTTGGTGGCTGTTGATGCCACAGAAGAGTTTTTAAGCGCGCTGGCTGGTGTAACTGACCCGGAAGCCAAACGCAAAGTTATTGGTGAGAAGTTTGTCCGTATTTTTGAGGCTGAAGCCCGTAAGTTGGGGCAAGTTGATTTTTTGGCTCAGGGGACGCTCTACCCAGACATCATTGAGAGTGCCAGTCGGGCCGATCAGTCCGTTGCCGTAAAAATCAAAACCCATCACAATGTTGGGGGGCTGCCGGAGGATATGCAATTTGAGCTAGTCGAGCCATTACGTTTTCTTTTTAAGGATGAAGTTCGGGCGGTTGGTGAGGCATTGGGGTTGCCCCAAGATATTGTCTGGAGACATCCATTCCCCGGTCCCGGTTTAGCTGTGCGTTTGTTGGGTGAAATTACCTGGGAACGTCTGGAAACCTTACGAGCGGCTGATTCTATTTTTATCGAAGCTTTGTGGGCCGCAGATTGGTACCATCACACCTCACAAGCCTTTGTTGTCTTGTTACCCGTGCAAAGTGTGGGGGTTATGGGCGATTACCGCACTTATGGGGATGTGCTGGCTGTTAGGGCTGTGACCAGCGACGATTTTATGACCGCAGATTGGACCAGATTACCTTATGAGTTGTTGGCTCAGGTTAGTAATCGTATTGTTAATGAAGTCAAGGGTGTTACCCGTGTGGTTTATGATATTAGCAGTAAACCACCGGCCACCATTGAATGGGAATAGCGGTTTTGGATTAGACAAAAGCAGAAATCCAAGATGGAAAGAGGTAATTTATGACTGCCGAGATTACAAGCGTTGTAGGGCAATTGAGCATCAGTGGGGGCAAGTCACGCCCTAATGCCCCGAATCAAATTGCTGTACGTGAGCCAAAATCAGCAGATGCGCCCGGTGCTGGCAAAGGCGACCTGTTTATTATTACTGAAGTTCAGGGTAATGTGACCAAGCGTGATGTTTTAGAAAAGCAATTGACCCAGGCTATTCGTGACACCTATTATCTCTCGCGGGGGTCAATTACGGCCAGTTTGCGCCGGGCGATGCAAGCCGGTAGCGACTTGCTCTACTATCGTAACCAACATAAACCCTCTGCTGATCATATAATTGGCGGTGCGGTTGTTCTGGTTACCAACGGAGAAGAGGCGTTTGTTGCCCAGATTGGCCCCACCGCGTTTTTTGCCGTCCTGGGCGACCATATTCGTCGCTATCCGGCTCATTCGATATGGTTAGATGAAAACACAAGCACCACAGCACAAGATGAAGAAACATCAGCTTTAGGTCAAGATAGCGTCATAGAGCCGGGTTTACATCATCTTAGAGTTGGGGTTCAAGATAAACTTGTCTTAACTGATAGCCGTCTATCTGCCCGGCTTCCGCTGCGAGAGTTGGTCCATGCGGTTGACCCTGGCAATGTTAAAAGTGCTATTAAAAAGCTGACCGCCATTAACCCGTCTCCTTCTGCCTCGGCTATTGTTTTAGAAGTGGTTGCAGCCAAAACAAAGGGGCTTGGTTCTTTGAAGATTTCGGCCCCCAAAATCAGCACACTTGCCCCATTGAGCAACTTCTTAAAACGCAAGCAAGTCCCCCCCAAACCCGTACTCAAACCAGTTACAGCCCAAGTGACTTCGACCTTAGAGCCAACAATGCAAGCCCCAGGGCACACCTCAGCCGTCTTTACCAGCACCTCTATTATGCAAAAATCATTGCAATGGTTGGGTGGGTTAGCCTCTTCGACCCCAGCCAGAGCCACTGAGTCTCAACCAGGTCCGCCAGTTTCGGTACCACTTGAAGCTGATGTAACCCCCTATCAGCCGCCGGAGGATAATGATATGAGGCTAAATACTAATGAACAACAATTTGAAGCCGACCCGATGCGCTCTGAGGCAACCTTTAGGCCGGAAACAACTGTTCGCCAAGAAACGCCTTCGACCTTTCAAAAAATTGTGCCGGGCATCGGCATTGGGTTATTTACCCTAATCGCTTTGTTGGGTACGGGCCTTAAAAATATTTTTAATATGCTCTTACCTGGGGTTAATGATGAGCAAAATCCGCGCCAGGCGGGTATGCAAGCTCAACATCAGCCCCCTTCAAACGCCTCCCTAAAGCTGTTACGAAACATTGCCATTGCGATTCCCATCTTGGCGATTATTGTTGTCATCATTAGTTATCTGCAAAATGGGCGGATTAGAGAAGCGGAGTATACCGAGTATGTGACCATAGCTCAACAAAAGTTTGAGCAGGCCCAGGCGGTTGAGCCAAGCGCCGCTTTAGGCTTGATGACTGAAGCCGAAGCATCTTTGCTAAAGGCTGAAGAAATCAAACAAGATCAGCCAGAAATTGCCGAACTACGTCAACAAATGGCCGAAAAAGCTGATTTGGTCGGCAATGTTCAACGCCTCTATTATCTGCCCCAACTCCGTCAATATGCCGATACCGGAACTTTTACAGATAAAATTATTGTGCAAGGGTTAGATGTATATGTGTTGGATAGTGGCAATGACCGGATTTTCCATCATCAATTGAATGATTTGGGTGAAGCCCTTCTGCCAGATGACCAGACCACGGTCATGATGGCAACACGCGGGCAGGTGGTTGAAGATGTAACCGTCAGTGAGTTACTGGACATGGCCTGGATGCCCACAGGCGGCAATCGACAAACCAGCGATTTGGTCATTCTCAACAGCACTGGTTTGTTAGAATATAATTCCAACTGGGGTATCACCTCGGCAGCATTGGTTGGAACCGAGGAGCTGATACGACCAGCGGCTGTAGACAGTTTTTTTGGTAACTTTTATGTTCTCGATGTGCAGGCCAACAAATTGTTGCGTTATCTGCCGGCCCATGATGGTTACAGCTTACCCCCGGAAAGTTATTTTCCCAATGACCAATCCGTCAACCTGACCAATGCGGTTGATATGGCCATTGATGGAGCTATTTATATTTTGTATCAGGATGGCCGGATTAGCAAGTTTTTAGGCGGGCAGCTTGATACGGAATTTAATGTTACTGGGTTAGATATTCCCTTCAACAATCCGGTAGCGATGTTTACCGCCCCGGATGAAGATGTACAGTTCATTTATGTGGCCGATGCCGGAAATCACCGGATTGTGCAATTGGATAAGGATGGCAGCTTTGTGCGCCAATTTAAACCCCGTCTCGGAGAGGCTGTCTCTTTTTCTAATTTGCAGGACATCTTTGTAGATGAAATTGGTGGTCGCATGTACGTTTTAGATAGCAACAGTCTATATTTGACCAATCTTCCCACCAACGAATAGACCGAACTCCATTCTCGTTGCTGTACCGTAGGTTCGGTCAAACTCCCTTTTTGACAATAAAGAAGCCCTCTGATAAGCTCAGGGGGCTTTTATTTTGATTATAAGGAGCAGACAATGACCGATATGATGAAGGCTGTGCAAATTTATCAATATGGTGAGCCAGATGTTTTTACTTACCAAGATGCCCCGCGTCCTAAACCAAACGATGATGAGGTTCTCATTCGGGTTCATGCGGCGGCCATAAATCCCATCGATTGGAAAACCCGTCAAGGGCAAGGCATTGCTGGGTTACTACAAGACCCTTTTCCATTGATTTTAGGGTGGGATGTTTCAGGTGTGATTGAAGTTGTAGGGCAAAATGTCAGCGGGTTTAAAATTGGTGATGCCGTATATAGCATGGTTCGATTTCCCAAAGTGGGTGGGGCTTATGCCGAGTATGTGACCGCCCCCACAACAGACATAACCCTTAAACCCAATAGTCTAGACCATATTCAAGCGGCTGCTTTACCGCTCGTAGCCTTGACCGCCTGGCAAGCCCTGTTTGAAGCCGCCGACCTGTCAGTGGGTCAGCGCATCTTGATTCATGCCGCTGCTGGCGGGGTCGGGCATATTGCGGTGCAGTTAGCTAAATGGAAGGGCGCTCATGTGATTGGTACGGCCTCGGAGCGCAATGAAACCTACTTACAAGAGATTGGGGTCGATGAATTTATCAACTATAAAAGTACACCCTTTGAGGAAGTTGTCTCAGATGTTGATCTGGTTTTGGACACCATGAGCGGTGACACCCGTGAGCGATCCTGGGGAGTCTTAAAGCAGGGGGGCATTTTGGTCTCTATTTTGGGCGCACCCCCGGTTGAGGTTGCAGATTCATATCAAGTTCGGGCCGCAGGTGCTTTTGTTAGACCTCACGCGGCCCAATTAACCGAATTAGGCAGATTGGTCGACTCTGGGCAGGTGACACCTCATGTTGAGACCGTTTTTCCGCTCAAAGATGTGGCTGAAGCCCATCGACTTGGGCAACAAGGCCATACCCGGGGCAAAATTGTGTTACAGGTGACAGGGTCTTAAGCAAGTAGGCAGGTAAGCAAGTAGGCAAGTAGGCAAGTGAAGAATAAACAATTAGGAAATATACGGTGAAAAAAAATTATCTGCGTACATCAGACATCGCTAAAGCGGTTGGCGTTCATCCAAATACGGTGCGCCTGTATGAAGAATGGGGTTTTTTACAGCCTGTACCTCGTACTTCAAGCGGCTACAGGATGTTTGCTGAGGCCCATCTGGATCAGATGCGCTTTGCTCGAACTGCACTGCACGGGGGGTGGCCGGGGCGAAACATTAGACATTCAGCCTTAAGCTTGGTACGGCAAGCGGCAGCCGGCAATTTAAGAGTTGCTTTAGAACAAGCCCATCATCACGTAACCCTGGTCCAAGCTGAACGTGTCCAGGCTGAGGCTGCGGCAGATTTTCTGGAACAGTGGGCCAAGGGCACTTTTGTCGAAACAACATATAAAGGGTTACAAATTGGTGAAACGGCTAAATTGTTGGAAGTGTCTGTTGATATGCTGCACGACTGGGAGCGTAACGGTTTGCTTGATGTGCCGCGTAATCCGCACAACCGCTATCGGTGCTATGGGGCAGTTGAAATTGGGCGATTGCGGGTTATCAGGATGCTGCGGCTGGCCGGATATAGCACAATGGCAATTTTGCGGATGCTGCTTCAGTTTGATCAGGGGAAAAATGTAAATCTGCGTCAGGTCTTGGATACGCCCCGCCCGGATGAGGATGTTTATTTTGCCACCGATCGTTGGCTCTCGACGTTGGAAACGCACCAAAAGCGAGCCAATGAATTGGTCAATCAACTACAAGAGATGGTTCGTAAATATCAAAACCAGGTAGGAGCAAGATAAGACAATATCCCCTTATTTATGTTTGTTCTCAAAGCGGTGTGCCTCAAAACGCACCGCTTTTTTTTGTAAACCCTCCATTATGCCCCCAGGGTTGTATACTAAGATTACAACTATTAACCATCAATTAAACAAAGAAGGGAAAAATGAAGGGTATTATTTATTATCACTCAAACTCAGGTAACACAAAATTAGCCAGTCAATATTTAAGTCATAAACTCAACCAAGTTAACTTTGATTTGTTCGATGTCTCAGAAAATCCTCCCCTTGACCTTAATCCGTACAAGGTTGTGGGTTTTGCTACCTGGACATATTTTTTGGGGGTTCCACCCTTTTTTGAGCAATTTATTCGGGATTTACCAAATCGTAGTGGTAAACCAGCTTTCCTGTTAAATACCTTTGGCATAATGTCCGGTCAAACGCTCAAATTGTTGGCAAAGTTGCTGACTAAAAAAGGGTTTGCCGTTATAGCCGGACATTCGTTCCACACCCCAGAAAGTTATCCGCCCTATATTGTTAAAGGATGGGACCAAGTTGACGCACCCACCGTAAAGGAATTAGAGCAATTTGACCGATTTATCGGCCAACTTAATCAACAATTGAGTGTAATCAACGCTGAGACCACAATTAACAAATCTAAAATAAAAATTGGATTGTTCAACCATTTTATGCGTCCCTATTCTATAAAAAAGGCACGTAAACAAATGGGAAACCTACAGGTTGACCCGACGCTTTGTGTAAATTGTGGCATTTGTCGAGATGTTTGCTTGTATCAGGCTATCGAACTTAATCCGGGACCTGTCTTTAGTATGAATAACTGCTACGGATGCTGGGCTTGTTTTAATCATTGCCCCGAAAAAGCTATTTTTACAGCTAAAATTAAGGGAAGTGGGCATTATTCAAACCCCGTAGATTCGTTTACCGCCAAACTAAGTTGCTAAAGGAAATTGAGAATGAAAAGCCAAATTGTTATTAAAAACGCAAGATTGCACAATCTAAAAAATATCTCGTTGTCACTCCCCAAAAACAAACTGGTTGTATTGACCGGTGTGTCCGGGTCAGGAAAATCAACCCTGGCCTTTGATACGCTGCACAAGGAGGGACAGCGACAATATATGGAATCTATGGGCCTGGTGACTGATTTTTTGAGTAAGCCGGAGGTTGATTCTATTCAAGGGCTTTCTCCGTCCATCAGTGTTGACCAACATCTAACCAACCACAGCCCCCGCTCAACAGTAGGGACAAGCACCGAAATATTCACCTATTTGCGCGTCCTTTTTGCCAGAGTCGGTTCTCGGCCTTGTCCAACATGTAAAAGCGTCGTACCGCCTTCATACCATGTTAACGGTGCCACGCTTTGGGATGATGAGACCGGCAGCGGTGAGCCGGATGCGTGGTATGATTTTGAAAATAGTTATCCTTGTCCTCAATGTGATGCAAGTATCCCGGAGTTGGGTATGACCCATTTTTCATTCAACAAACCGGCGGGTGCTTGTCCAACTTGTACCGGGCTGGGTACCATTCATAAAACTAACTTAAAACAGTTGCTTGCTGAAGATTTGAGCGTTTTGGATGGTGGCGTTGTAAGATGGGACAAGCACGAGATTGCCCGGTATCAAAAAACGCTTCAAGTCGCCGCCTTGCATTTCGGTTTTACGTTTGATCCGGCTAAACCGATAAAACAACTGAGGCCACTACAGCGTGATTTGTTGCTGTATGGCGTAAACAGTCCCCAATTCCGTAATCATCATCCCCAAATTGAACCCCCGGAAACCGCCGCTAAAGGACGTTTTGAAGGGGTTGTCACCAATTTACTGCGTCGTTACTCTGAAAATGCCCACAATGCTGGTTATCGACAAAAAATAGAGAAGCTGTTGTATGGACAACTCTGCCCCGATTGCAACGGTTCTCGTCTGCGGGAGGAAAGCCGGGTGGTGCTGGTAGCCGGAAAAAGCATCATCGAAGTTTCGCAGATGGCCTTAACGGAACTGGCCGCCTGGATTGAACAATTAACGGCTGACAACTTAGCTGAAGGGTGGCCTATTGTTGAACCGATTATCAGCGACCTTCAAGGGCGCATCCAGCGATTGGTTGATGTGGGAGTGGGTTACCTTACTCTGGAACGCTCTGCCCCCACCTTGTCGGCCGGTGAAATGCAACGCTTGCGCTTGGCTTCACTGCTTGGTTCCGGGTTAACTGGGGTCTTGTATGTTTTGGATGAACCAAGCATCGGTTTGCACCAACGGGATACGGAACGCTTGTTAAAAATAATGAAACAAATTCGTGATTTGGGCAATACTGTTGTGGTTATTGAACATGATGTTGAGGTATTCAGGCAGGCCGATTACATGATTGATATTGGGCCGGGAGGCGGTCGGCAGGGCGGGCAGGTAGTTGCTGCCGGTACACCGGAAACTGTAGCGGCCAACACCAACTCAATCAGCGGCGGATATCTGTCTGGTCGGTTGAAAATCCCGCTTCCGCAACAGCATCGAACTGGTCATGGTCAACAGTTAATTATTAAAGGCGCCCGGGAACACAACTTAAAAAATATTACCGTTTCGCTTCCGCTGGGTACATTTATCGCCATAACGGGGCTATCCGGTTCGGGTAAATCTTCGTTAATGTTCGATATTTTGGATCGAGCAGGGCGGCAACATTTCAATGGAAGCGGTGATATCCCCGGCCAACACGATGCCATTGAGGGCTGGCAATACCTGCATAAAATCATCACCATTAATCAGAACGCTATCGGCCGTACACCCCGATCTAATGCGGCTACCTACACCGATGCTTTCACAGCCATTCGGCAAACGTTTGCCGCTACATCAGAGGCAGGTAGGCGAAAGTTAACAGCCCGTCATTTTTCGTTTAATGTACCTGGCGGTCGCTGTGAGCGGTGCCAGGGAGCGGGGTTATTAACCGTAGAAATGCACTTTTTGCCCGCTGTACAGGTACGTTGCCCGACTTGTCGGGGGCAGCGATTTAATAAGCAAGTGTTGAGCGTAAAATACAGTGGATACTCCATTGCCAATGTACTGGATATGACCGTTGAGGAGGCCTTGCTCCTCTTTGAGAACGTGCCGACAGTCGCCTCCAAATTACTATTGATGGTAAATGTCGGCTTGGGATATTTGCAGTTGGGGCAGCCTGCCAATACCCTCTCTGGCGGTGAAGCTCAACGGGTAAAGTTGGCTAAGGAACTTGGCCGGCGGGCCACCGACAAAACGCTTTATTTGCTTGATGAGCCGACCACGGGTTTACACCCGGCCGATGTAAAGCATCTGCTGACGATACTCCATCAACTGGTAGATAATGGTCATACCGTTGCTGTGGTGGAACACAATTTGGATGTGATTAAAACGGCTGATTGGATCATTGATTTAGGGCCGGAAGGCGGAGATGCCGGGGGGCAAATTGTAGCGATGGGGAGTCCGGAACAAGTGATACAAAACCCCAACTCATCCACAGGCCTATTTTTACAAAGAGAAAGTAAGTTTTGGGATCATTTAAAAACTGAAAAAACCCCACTAAAGTATGGTGTTGCTTCGCAAACGCAGGCTTCTGATTTAGCACCTTAAATCAGCTCAAATAGGGTTTTTCCTAGATTTGATATCTCAAATCAGAAAAGCCGGATTGAGCGTTTTGCCAAACAAGTTTGGCTTGGGATAAGATATTGGCCAACCAAACTTTTGGGCCGCTTCCCCTGCCTGAAGCACTAGACCTCCATTTTAAAAGTTTTTAGGGTCAAGACAACTTGTCAGACAAGCTATGATGGGTTTCTCGCAGTAGGTACATTTCTAACAACCATAACCTCGGTCAATGGGAGTGGAATGGGAGTGGAATGGGAGTGTCTCCCAAATTACCCCAGCGAGCCAAAGCCAAATCCCCCTCAATTGAAGTAAGAATTACCCCAAAAACTTATAGGAAGCAGCACTAGGGGCTTTCCCTGCTTTTCTTGTAATCCCCAAAGACCCGCTCCGTTTTGTCGATGGGGGTGCCGGTGTAGCCGATGCGCGAGGCGTTGGGGCTGTTGCTGCCATGTTCCAAATCCTCCACGCTGCGGGGATAGGGGTCGACCCAGCGATAGAACTGTTTTTCGTGGTGGGTGGTGATGGTGCCGAATTTGCAGGTATCGCGGCAGGTGGTGTTGGTGTGGTCAGGTCTGATTTATTCTTCCTCAATACCCCCTCTATACATGCACTGTGTAAGCGTTCACCTCCCCCTTTGCTCTCATGTCGGGTGTAACCTCATTCCCGCACGTATTTAGCGGGAATCCAGACCTACAGCTTGTGGATTCCCGCTTAAACCATGCGGGAATGACGGGGGGCTGAACGGTTACTGCACTGTAGTCAGGTTAGGCCTAGAGTGGCCTTGCCCCTGAGGTTGTTAAGCCTTCTCTTGCTGTCGTTTTAGCTTTGGGTTAGTGGTCCTTGGCAAGCTAGAGTAAAATTAGTTTGAAACCAGAACTGCTTGCTAAAGCAGACTCTTGAGCCAATTTAGGGCTAAATTTTACAGGCCTAAATAATAGTAAAGGTCATACCCCATTTAGCCTGAGCTGACTTCCCATTTTGCAACATTTAGCTAAAATAACTAACTACTTTCTACTCCTGTTTTAAATAATTCCACATAATTGGACCATGTTACATGAAACAAAATAAAATAATTATCTTACTTATACTTGGACTCTTATATCTCTATTTATCTGCCAGCACGGTCACTTATGCCAGCCCCCTAAATCAGGCCGACCCGGTGGTTCAATGTGCTGAAGGCGTGGATCTATTCGTTGCTAACCAAGAAACGGCGGCCTTCCCCCTCTTAGAAGCCGGTTTTATTAACCGAAATAAAGCCACCTTTACAGACCTTCATGCCGCAAATTGTGCTTTCATGCTGGGACTATTACGTGAAAAAGCCAAAGATTTGGAGGGTGCTCTGGAAGCGATGCAAGTTGCTTTAGAGCTTTATGGGGCTAACATCCGGCCTCAAAATGAAGCGGCTGTCTTATACGGCATAGGTAACGTCTATTATCGTCAAAAACTTTATGACCAAGCCAGGGACCATTACGAACAGTCCTTGACCATGCGCCGTGAATTGGGTAATCGTCGCCTACAAGAAGGATTATCACTCCAAAGAATTGGCGACACCTACAAATCCCAACAACAGACTGAGGCGGCCATTGAAGCTTATGAAGAAGCACTGCTTATCTATCGGGAGGTCGGTGATCAAAAAAAAGAAGCTGATGCTCTGGAAGATTTAGCCCAACAGTACAAAAACCAAGGCTTAATGCAAAAAACAGTTGCTACTTATGAACAAGCTCAGCTTATTTATAACCAACTGGGCAATGAAAAACGAGAGGCCATTGTCATCAATAACATCGCTTTGCGTTATTATCACCTCAGCCGTTATCAAAAAGCCCTTGATTTGTATGACCAAGCCCTGAATCTTGCTCGTAAAGTGGAAGATCGAGACACGGAAAATTCTATTTTGAGCAATATAGGGCTGGTTTATAGTGCTTTGGCCCAATATGAAAAAGCATTGGAGTTCCATAAGCAGGCCCTGGCTCTTGAGTTCGAGGATAAAGAAAGTATGGGCATTGCCCTAAATAACGTTGCGGCCATATATCAACATTTGTATGATGAGGCCCTTGACAAATATCAAGAAGCACTTCTGATTAGCCGTGAGAGTAATGATCGCCGCACTGAATCAACCATCCTTAACAATATGGGCGTAATTTATGATAACCAAGGACGTTATCAAGAAGCCCTGACCATTTACCAACAATCGTTGGCTATTGCCCAAGAGTTGGGTGAACTTGATCAGGAATATACCTCATTAATAAATATTGCCCAGGTTTATCATAATCAGGGCTATTATCAAGAATCACTCCAAATAAACCAACAGGCATTACTCCTTGTCCGTGAGTTAGGTGATTTGGCTGGAGAGGGGACAGTACTCAACAACATGGGTTTGACGTTTAGCTCTCAAAGTCGTTACCCCGAGGCCCTTGAGATATATCAACAAAGTTTAGCCCTTAAACAAGAGATAGGGGACCGGGCCGGAGAAAGTACAACCTTCATCAATATTGGGACCATCTATTTAGAGCAAGGACATTACCAAAAAGCACTTGATATTTATCAACAAGCCTTAGCCATTAATCAGGAGATAGGTGACCGACCCAACGAAGGGATCACTCTTAACAATATCGGTCTAGTTCATTCAGATCAAGGTCGTTATCAAGAAGCACTCAACTTTTATGAAAAGGCCCTGGCCCTTAAACAAGAGATAGGTGACCGGCCCGGCGAAGGGGTGGTCTTAAACAACATTGGGGCACTTTATAGTGCCCAAGGTCGTTATCCCAAAGCACTTGATTTTTATGAGCAAGCTTTACTCATTTACCAGGAGCTAGGCGATCGGGCTGGAGCAAGCTCAACCCTTAACAATATCGGGGTAGCCTATACGAGTATAGATTATTATCCCCAAGCAATTGATATTTTGGAACAGAGTTTGCAGCTTGCCCAGGAAATAGGTGACCGGGATGGAGAATCAAGCACACTCAACAATCTGGGCAATGTTTATTCTGATCAGAGCCACTACCATCAGGCCTTTGATTTCTACCAACAAGCTCTCTCCATTTCCCAGGAGATTGAGGATCAGAGCGGTATAGAGATCTCTCTTAATAATATTGGCTTGATTTATTCAAACTGGGGTGACTACCCCCTTGCCCTTGATTTTTATAAACAGGCTTTAAGCATTACCCAAGAGATAGGCAATCGGGTGCAGGAAGGCATAGTCTTAGACAATATGGGCCAGCTTTGGGCCAATGTGGGCCGTCATCAAGAAGCATTTGATTTTTATGAAAAGGCATTGAATATTTGGCAAGAAATAGGTGACCGCCCTGGCGAAGGCATAACCCTTAACAATATAGGAGCGCTTTATAGGCAGCAAGACCGTTATCAGGAGGCACTCGATCTCTATTTACAAGCCTTAACTATTCATCAAGAAGTAAACAATTTTGTTGATCTCGCTACTGCCCTCAATAACATGGGGGGGATTTATGCTATCCAGGATCGTCAGGAGGAGGCCCTTGAGTTATATGAGCAAGCTTTAGCTATTTATGAGGAGCTTGGTTCTTTAAGTGGCCAAAGCGACGCTCTGGCTGCTATAGGGTCATTTTATAGAGATCAGAAATCCTATCAAGAAGCACTTAATTTCTATGAAGAAGCTTTGGGCATTAAACAAGAGATCGGTGACCGGGCTGGCGAAGGTTCTATGCTGCTCAAAATAGGCAGGGTCTACACCGATCAGGAGAAGCCAGACAAAGCTATGGAGGTCTACCGCCAAGCCTTAGACATTCATCAAGAAATTGGAAATCGGCCTGACGAAGCCTGGACCTTAACCTCTATCGGTCGGTTTGCCTTCATTATTGGGCAAGATGAAGATGCCCTAAAGATACTTCAACGTGCCTTAGACATCCATCAGGAAGTAGGAAATCGAATCGGAGAAGGCGTAACAGTTTTTGATATTGGAATAATCTATGAAAAACAGAAGGATTATGAGGCCGCCCTTAAGGCTTATCAACAAGCCATCGATACCATTGAAGCCGTCCGGGTTACCGCCGGTAGTGAACAGGCCCGAACCAATTATATTGCCCAATATGCCAATATATACGAAAAACCCATAAACCTGCTTCAACAGCAAGGGCAGCATGAAAAGGTTTTCTTTTTGGTAGAACGAAGCCGGGCCAGGAGCTTTCTCGACTCATTGGCCACCCAACAGGTTCAACTGAGCGATATAGAATCAAATGACCTCCTGCTTCAAGAGCAAAATATTTACGCTCAACGCCAATCCCTGCAAGACCGTTTAGCCCAGGCCCGTGCCCTTGCCCCCCCTGACCCGGATTTGGTGGCCGACCTTGAGGCCCAATTGGCCCAAGCTGAAGCCGCCTACGCCGAAATTCAGGCCACCATTGAGGCTCGTGATGATGAATTAAGTACCCTGATGCCCAGCCGGGGATTACAAAATGTGTTACAAGTAGCCCAAGCCCAAGCCTTGCTTGATGAAAATACCACCTTATTATCTTATTACATTCTTGAGACCAAAACCCTGCTTTTCCTCATCACCAGCAACAGCTTTGAAGTGGTTGAACTTGACCTGCCCCGCTCCCAACTGGCAGCTCAGGTGACAGATTTTAGAGATTTGATTGAACTTCAAGAGCCAGAGGCTACCCGACTGCTGACCACCCAACTCTATCAAGCTCTCATTGCCCCTGTTGCTGACTCACTCCAGACTTCCAGATTGTTGATTGTCCCCCACGGCTCCCTCCATTACCTACCCTTTGCCGCTTTATTTAATCCCGCCACCGAACGTTATCTGGTGGAAGATTACGAACTGCTTACTTTACCCACCATTAGCGCCCTGCCTTTTGTGCAAGCCAATAGCAAACACCCCCTGACCAACCCCCTCATCCTGGGTAATCCTCTCCTGGATGATCCCGACCTGCCCCCCCTGCCTTTTTCCGAACAAGAGGCCCAAAACATTGCCGCTCTTTATCAAGTAGACCCCTTACTGGGTCGGGTTGCTACCGAAAGCGCTATGCGAGAACAAGTTACTGAGGCTGGTATTTTGCACCTGGCCGCCCATGGGGCTTACAACCCCTTCTCACCTCTAAATTCTCTCATCGCTCTGGCCCCGGATAAAAGCCATGATGGTTATCTGAGGGTGGACGAGGTCTATGGTCTGGACCTGTCTAAAATCGGTATGGTCGTTTTAAGCGCCTGTCAAACCCAGTTAGGCGAGTTGAGTGGGGGTGATGATGTGGTCGGGCTAACCCGGGCCTTTTTCTTTGCCGGAAGCCCCCACCGTCGTCGCCAGCCTATGGAGCGTGAATGATATGGCTACAGGGCTATTAATGGAACGCTTTTATCACCACTTGAACGAAGGTTTAAGTAAAGCTGGAGCCATGCGTCAGGCTCAGTTGGATATGCTGGAGCTACTGCGCCAGAGTGATAACGAAGACTCCTTCTATTGGGCAGCCTTTGTTATGTCGGGCGATGGCGGCCCGGTAGCCGAAATCTTGCGCCCAGAAAGCAAAATACCCCCCCCAGAAACAGCGACATACGAAGCTGCCTCAGAAAATGAAACCACTGATCTAAAACCTGAAGTCAAAGAAACAGCCCCGCCAAGTAATTGGTTGTGGTGGATTATAGGCTCTGTTTATTGCTTCTGGGCGGGGTATTGGGGGGGTATTGGGGCGAAAGCAGCGTTCTGCCTGAATCTGTTTAGCATTAGCGATTAAATAACTTGGACAATTCTTAAGTTCTGCTATGAAGGAGTCCAAAGTTCACTTTGGACTCCTTCATAGCAAAACGCAGATAACGCAGTTTCCCTCTACTGACCTTAAAAGAGAAAGAGGGGACAAGCAGAAACACAGCTGGACCAAGCTAATTTGGCCCGGGGGGGATGATGCGTATGGGCCATTTGCCTTGTTTGCGGGCCAAGTAAGCGCTGCGGTGTTGGGCAAAGTCAGGGTCAAGGATGGATAACGGGCGTAAGCTTCCCTCAACCAACACATCCGGGTCAATGGCCCGTAGTTTGGTGCTAACCCGAAAAGTGGGGTTGTCATCGTCCCACATAAATTGGGTGTCTGGTGAAATGAGTCGGAGCCAGTTTTGCATATCGACATCAGCGGCAGCGTGCAGTTTGGCCCAAAACGGTTCATCTGTCAGCCAAAAATCTGTTTCAGTAATGATGCCAATTTTCAGGCCACGCCGAATGGCCTGGGCTGTGACCTCGTACAATCCCACTTCACGGAAATTGGACCAACTGGCATCGTCTGCCTTGATGAAGGTGCGGCCTAACCATTCAGCAGCCGGCAGATTGTTGATGGCGATACGGCTGTTCGACACTACAAGGCTTTGCAAAACAAAATCTATGTCAGCCCGGCTGGCCAGCCCCAGACCGGGAGCATCACGCAGGAAATAATCAACACGGTCGGCACATAGGCGAGGGGAAGGTTGCTCCAGAAGAGGATAATCCTCTTCTGGCAGAAAATCATGCCAAGCGTAGCCAAAGGAAGTCAGCAAATCGGGCAGCTCTGTTTGGGCCAGATACGGTTCTTTCACCTTGTCGTGGTAGCTCTGGTCATCATGTCCATCTACAACATAATCAATAACATGGCTAAAGGCGGTGTGGCTAACATCATGCAGCAGCGCGGCTATCTGTTCTGCCACAGAGCCGCCCAGCCGTCGTACCAACAGCATGGCTCCGATGGAATGGTCCAAACGGGTGGTG
>PJEL010002084.1_pt1 | contig 18895 bp, 17 predicted proteins | sample 1853271 | NCBI WGS metagenome assembly PJEL01 (sample SAMN08108733, study PRJNA415343) | Invertebrate metagenome, whole genome shotgun sequencing project. | host: Globobulimina | place: Sweden: Gullmar Fjord | collected 2015-08
TATTGGATTAATTACATGGCTGTTGTTGAGAACGGTTAATTGGCTTTGCCTGAGAGTAGGCTGGAAAATAATAGCTGAGCGAAGCAGTTATTTTTTGGGTATATTTGTGATTCTCGCGGCAATAACATGGGTTCTGAAACGTTCCTATTACAGGCATGGGACATTATTAATAGAAAAGTTAATTGCCTTGTTGATTTTATCAGGATTGTCTATATTTTTAACTTGGTGGCTTTATCATTACATCAGAACATTTATACGTTTCATTAATGAACGGATCACCCCTTTAGTGTGGATATTCAGTATTTGTCTTGCGTTGTCAATATCCATATTTATTTATCAAATGTGGTGGAATGATAATCCTACTGTTTTAGAGAAAATACCTTCCAGTACTTCAGAAAATACTAGCAGTCCAAATTTTATTCTAGTTACATTTGATACTCTGACAGCAAGAGACATGTCTGCGCATGGATATCATAGGCCAACAACGCCCTTTATCAGTAAATGGGCAAAATCTGCCACCATGTTCACAAGGATGTATTCCACTGATAATGCAACGAAGCCGACAACGTCGAGTCTTATGACTGGCAAAAGAGTATGGTCACACAGAACTTTTCAGAATTTAGAAGGATCATCCAAACCTTTAAAAGGCGAAACCGAAAACATGGCCAATGTTTTAAAAAAGAACGGATACAAAACAATGGCCTTTGTTGTAAACCCGATGGCAGCTGTAAAAACTCTTGGCATTGAAAAAAGTTTTGACATTGCTCCAATTTATACGGAATTTCATACAGTATTATCTTTGAATAAATTAATTAGCAATAAACTTTACGAGTATTTTTTTGATAAATTCAAGCTGTACAACTGGCTTATGAAAAGCGACTTTCTATTTTTTGGGTTAGTAAATACAATATCAAATAAATTGACGATTACAGATGTGCCCCCTGAAACTGCATTTAACGCTTTTCTATCAATTGACAACAGTAATATGTCTACTCCTTATTTTGCCTGGATTCATTTATTGCCTCCACACTCTCCTTATCTGCCGCCAAAGCAGTTTAAGGGAATTTATACCTCTTCTATAAAGAAAGACCAAATTCAACCGGGCAGATGGGATTTCTTGAGAGCCCAATATAATGAGTTCATAAGGTATTCTGATAATGAGTTTGAAAAATTTATTGTGAAATTGAATAAAAGCTATGACCTTGAAAATACTGTTATTATTTTTTCTTCCGATCATGGTGAAAGTTTTGAACATAATACTCTGATGCATAATAAGAAGCATCTATATGAGCAAGTTACTCACATTCCTTTCATCATAAAAGTCCCTGCCCAGACAAAACAACGAATTGTCAATGATATTGCCGAGCAGATTGATATCCCTGCTACCATCCTCGATTTAGCTGATATTCCACTACCATCGTGGATGGAAGGACGGTCATTAAGGCCATTATTAATGGATGAGATGCTCATACCACGCCCTGCGTTTTCAATGCATCTTGCAAGTAATTATTCTTCAGGACAAGACATTACGAAAGGGACTTTTGCAGTTTGGAGCGGAAATTTCAAACTGATTCATTACCTTGACGAAGACAAATCACTACTGTTTAATTTAAAGTCAGACCCGGATGAAATAAAAGATCTCTATAATGTAAAACCGGATGTGGGACAAAATCTTCTCCGTCTGGTTCTTGATAATATTGAGAAGGCAAATGAAAAAAACAGAATGGGCAAAAAAGCTTCACATGATTAATGCTGGTCAATCATGCCACGTCGTTTCTGATTAAGCTTTGACAGCAGTTGATTCTAAAAAGAAAAAGGTTAAGGTCCACTTGCCTTAACCCTTAAAGAAATAATACTACCTTTATTCTCACCGATTGATCAGTTCACTGATCTCAGACTGCTTTTTTCATCAGTGAAAAATCAGTTCCTTCCTCTGCTTTTATCTGTTTGAAGACTTCACAGCTCATACAGGAAGGCTGTTTGTTTACGAACATTCCCTGTGGCTTACCTCCACAGAACGTTCCGGCAACAGCCCAGCAGATTCTACCGCCGTTTTTGCCATGATTCATTCCATCGCATGGCTGTTCCGATGCTGCAGGACATACGCCTAACTCCAGGCAATTACCTCCCCCACTAGCCCTGCCGCATTTTTTCATATCCCAACAATTCATTTTCTGCATATCTCCACTCCTTTCAATGTATTAAGGATGCAAGAAGAATGCCTGTAAATGTTTATTACAGTTCATGTGGTATTTTAGGCAGTTATGCGTTATTGTACTTTTCATATAAAGACTAATCTCTCACTATGCGACATATCGCCCAATTTAATCTTTTAATTCAATCAGTTAAACATATTAAACACTTTTTTTTGCGTGATGACAATCACCTTTTTTGTAGTTTTTTCTTGAAGCCTCGTTTATTAAAATCAGCTACAAAGGGGAAAGGGGGTAGGCAGCCATGATAAATCACAGCTGCCTAAAAGGGGAAAACTTTTACTTCTATTTTTATTATATGTTTTTATTTCAGTAAGATAAATCAGGTACTTTATGCTTTTTTCTATGGGTATTTTACTATTTCAGTATAAGTAATTATCCTACAAAAAATTCAGCCCGGGCTGAACATAATCAACCCGGGCCTTTTATCTATAGATTCTTTTCTTATAAATCGTAGTACATGTAAAACTCGTATGGATGCGGCCTGAGTCTCAGAGCATCAACCTCGTTTTCCCTCTTGTACTGGATCCACTTTGTGAGAGCGTCCCCTGTAAAAACATTGCCCTTAAGCAGGAAGTCGTGGTCAGCATCAAGAGCGTCTAATGCTTCATCAAGCGCGCCCGGCATCTGAGGGATGTTTGCAAGTTCCTCAGGAGGAAGCTCATATAAGTCCTTGTCCATGGCCTCACCTGGATCGATTTTGTTTTCGATTCCGTCAATCCCGGCCATCAACATAGCTGCAAATGCGAGGTACGGATTACATGAAGGATCCGGGAACCTTACCTCAACCCTCTTCGCCTTTGGTGACTGAGAGTACATAGGGATCCTTAATGAAGCTGACCTGTTTCTTGCAGAATATGCGAGGTTTACCGGAGCTTCATAACCTGGAACGAGTCTCTTGTATGAGTTTGTTGTCGGATTTGTAAGAGCTGCAAGCGCCCTTGCGTGTTTCAATATTCCACCCATGTAATGCATGGCCATTTCACTGAGTCCTGCATATTCATTACCTGCAAAAAGGGGTTTCCCGTCTTTCCATATGCTCTGGTGAACATGCATTCCAGTACCATTATCACCAAAAAGCGGCTTCGGCATAAAGGTTGCTGTAAGACCATGGGCACGGGCCACATTCCTTACAATATATTTAAAGAGCATGACCTTGTCACCCTGCTCAACAAGGGGAGCGAACCTCATATCGATCTCGCCCTGTCCACCTGTTGCAACTTCATGGTGCTGTGCCTCAACATGGATCCCGCACTTCTGCATGATCGTGACCATCTCTGTCCTGATGTCCTCAAACTGGTCTGTTGGGGCAACAGGGAAATAACCTTCCTTATGCCTAGGCTTGTATCCGAGGTTAGGACCTTCCTCTGTTCCTGAATTCCAGATACCTTCCCTTGAATCAATGAAATAATAACCACTGTGAGCGTTCTGGTCATACTGGATAGAATCAAAAATAAAGAATTCCGCTTCAGGACCGAAAAACGCAGTATCGCCAATCCCGGTGGACTTCATATATTGAACGGATTTTTGAGCAATAAATCTCGGGTCTCTTGTATACGGCTCCTTTGTAATCGGATCAATAATGTTACATGTCAGACTGAGTGTCGGGTACTTTCTGAATGGATCGATGATAGCTGTTGATGCATCCGGGACCATAAGCATATCAGATGAGTTAATGGCCTGCCATCCCCTCATTGATGAACCGTCAAATCCAAGCCCGTTTTCAAATGTTGACTCGGAAAGTTCACTGATCGGCATTGAAAAATTCTGCCAGATCCCGGGAAAATCGATGAACTTGTAGTCCACCATTACCACACTATTTTCCTGGGCAAATGTTAATACGTCTTTGGGTGTCATAACCTTCCTCCTTAAAACAATTAATTTAGTAATGTTTAAACTATGTTATCAGTTCAAACCATGAATTCTCATATCGAGAAAAACTTATCATAAAAGGCCATCGCTCTTTTGTTGTACTCAGGGGAAACCTCTTCAGACTTTTTAAACATCTCCTCACTCTTGCCACTATTGTCATTAACAAACCATTCTTTTATCATTTCCGGTTTGACCTCAATATGAAACTGGAGTGCATACACATTATCTTTGTACCTGAACGCCTGGTTTTCATAAACTTCAGATGAAGAGAGCCTGACCGAATTTTTCGGCAACTTGAATGTGTCTCCATGCCACTGAAATACCTCTGCATACGGTTCATTATTCACAGCTATAGTCGAAAAAACCGGATCATCCATTCCTTCCTGAGTCAGATCAACGTTATACCATCCGACCTCTGCAGAACCGCCGTAATATACTTCCGCCTTGAGAGCATTGGCTATCATCTGGGCGCCAAGGCATATACCGAGAACCGGTTTTTTGCTAAGCAAAAAGGCCCTGATAATCGCAGTCTCAAAATGCATATTTGAGCTATCATCTATATCGTATACTGCAGCCGGGCCGCCCATAATTACGAGGTGAGAATAATCGCGTACATCAGGGACTTCCATATTACAGTCATAGATTTCCAGAATTGTATATTTGATACCTTTATTTTCGAGATAATCCGCTATAGTACCCGGACCTTCACTCGCAACATTTTTAATTATTAGTACAGACACTACAACCTCCGGTAAATTTCAAATTACAAATAATCTCCAAACTTCAAAATACAACAATCAAACACTTCAATATTGACGAGAACATTCTAACAGATTTTCTTGGAATTTGTTATTTGTCATTTCTTTTACAGTATGTATCCCTGCTCACCATGACCGTAAACATCCAGCCCTTCAACCTCACACTCCTTACATACACGCAGTTCAGTTACCGCGTTCACGACTTTAAGGATAACAAACGTTGCCACTGCAGTATAAGCGGCTGTAGCTGCCACACCGATAAACTGTACTGAAAGCTGCCCTGTAATAGTGGTTATTCCCTCTGCAAAACCCTGCCCGCTGAATATACCGAGCCCGGTAGAAGCAAATACAGCTGCAAGCAAAGTGCCTGTAATCCCACCCACTCCATGGACCGGAAAAACATCTAATGAATCATCTACTCTGAGTTTAACTTTCATAAATAATACAGCATTAAAACAGACAATTCCGGCTATTATGCCGATGACAAGGGCGCCGGCCGGGCCTACGTATCCTGAGGCCGGAGTGATTGTCCCAAGTCCTGCAACCATACCGGTAACAGTACCGAGTGCAGTAGGCTTCCCAAACTTTTTCCATTCATAAAACATCCATGTCATAGCGCCTGCTGCCGCAGAGATATGCGTGACCAACATGGCCATCGCGGCATCACCGTTGGCGGCCAGGGCAGATCCTCCGTTAAAACCGAACCAACCAACCCAGAGCATTCCCGCACCTTTTACAGTCATAGTCATATTGTGCGGCGGCATAGATGTATGCGGAAAACCATCACGACGTCCAAGGACAAGAGCTGCAACCAGAGAAGCTACACCTGCTGTTATATGAACAACCGTCCCTCCAGCAAAATCAAGCAGGCCCATCTGCTGCAACCAACCGCCACCCCATACCCAGTGTACTATGGGGCAATAGACCACTATAAGCCACAAAGAAGAAAAGAGCAGTATTGAGGAGAATTTCATCCTCTCGGCAAAACCGCCTATAATTAACGCAGGAGTAATTATCGCAAAAGTCATCTGGAACAGTGCAAATAGCGATTCCGGTATAGTACCGCTCAAGCTGCCTTCAAGCATACCGTTAAAGAACATCTTCGAAAGTCCTCCGGCATACGCGTTTCCATCCGAAAAAGCAATGCTGTAACCCACAGCCAGCCATATGATAGTTACTATTCCTGATATCGCAAAGCACTGTATTAATACCGATAGTACGTTTTTGGTCCTTACAAGTCCACCGTAAAATAGCGCAAGCCCCGGAAGAGTCATAAACAATACAAGCGCGGTTGAAACGAGTATCCAGGCAGTATCTCCACTGTCAAGACCAGGCGACACTTCAGCATAAGCAGGGCCACTCATTGCCAAAAATGAAACAATAAAGAAAATCAATCTCATAAATCATACCTCCAGATAATGTATTCTGTAATTGTTAAGCAATTTTTTTACTTCAGATAACTGCCTACTATTATCAAGATTAATGCCAGATTGATTTTCCATTATATCAAAGGGTTACAAAAATAAAAGTCCTACAAAAATGTAAGCCATACATTTTTGTAGGACATTTTCTTGTTAGATAGCCTCTTTACCTCTTTCTCCGGTCCTTATCCTTATCACGTCCTGCAGATTGTAAACGAATATCTTTCCGTCTCCAATCTCTCCTGTTTTAGCATGCTCCTGAATAATTTCTAGAACCTCGTCGAGTTTTTCCTGCACGATAGCTATTTCAATCTTAACTTTCGGAAGAAACTTAACCTCATACTCCACTCCCCTGTAAACCTCCATGTGCCCCTTCTGCCTTCCAAAGCCCTTGACCTCTGTCACTGTCATGCCCTGTATTCCTATTTTGTTCAGGGCATCCCTGACCTCATCAAGTCTAAAGTGTTTAATAATGGCTTCTACCTTTTTCATTTTCCCTCCTGAGTCAATTTATCAATTCTGATTTCCCTCCCCCACTGCGGGAGAGGGAAAATTTATTGGTTGTATTAGCTTTCTATAATCCGCTTCCCTTGGGTGCCGGATTCAGTTGAAGATCCGGGTATGCCTCAAGTCCATGTTCTCCAACATCGAGCCCCTCATACTCTTCTTCTTCCGATACGCGAAGCCCCATAGTCATTTTAACTAATGAGAATATGGCAAAAGCCGCTGTAGCTGATGCAATCCCATAGGCACCTGCACCGATCAACTGTATTCCAAACTGCTTCAGACTGGCCATTGCTCCAAAAAGACCGACTGCCAGGGTCCCCCAGATACCGCATACCAGATGTACTGATATTGCACCGACTGGATCATCTACCCTTAATTTATCTATAGTCAAAACAGATACCACAACGAGTCCGCCCGCGATCAGCCCGATCCAGAATGAAGAACCGAGTCCCATCTGGTCAGCCCCGGCTGTTATTCCTACAAGACCTGCGAGACAACCATTAAGGACCATCGATAGGTCCGGTTTTTTCGTAATGGCCCATGTGGTTATCATGGCCCCGACTATCCCTGCTGCTGCTGCAATACACGTTGTTACGAGTGTCAATGAAACGAGTGCGGGATTAGCGCTTAAAACCGAGCCGCCGTTGAAGCCAAACCACCCGAGCCACAGAAGGAATGCGCCTATTGTGGCCAGAGACAGACTGTGACCAGGAATAGGTCTAATTTTCCCGTCTACATACTTCCCTTTACGAGCGCCAAGCATAATCGCGCCGATAAGCGCTCCCCATCCACCCACAGAATGAACAAGTGTAGAACCCGCAAAGTCATAAAATCCGAGACCATCAAGCCATCCGCCGCCCCATTTCCATGAGCCGAGAATTGGATATACGAGACCCACAAATATCGTCGAGAAGATCAGGAACGAATGGAGCTTGATCCTCTCTGCAACCGCGCCAGAAATAATCGTTGCGGCAGTCGCGGCGAACATGCCCTGAAAAAGAAAGTCCGTCCAGTATGTGTAACCTTCGTTATAACTTAAGTCCAGAAAACCGCCTTCTACAGTAGGGAAAGGAAGACCGAATCCGGCAAAACCGACAAAGCCGTTAAACTCTCCGGGATACATAAGGTTGAAACCGAACCACGCGTATGTCAGGAGACCGATAGCCGGTATCATTGTGTTCTTAAAGAGAATATTTACCGTATTCTTAGCCTGGGTCAGTCCTGCTTCCAGAGATGCAAATCCAAGGTGCATAATAAATACCAGGAACGTCGCAACCATCATCCAGATGTTACTGATCGTCAGGCCAAGTGATGCGACCGGCGCAACAGGAACTGCCTCTTCTCCGAAAGCCGCTAAAGGTACTGTTAATGTTAAAGCGAAAAGCATGAATGAAATCCATCGTTTCATTTTCGTAATCCTCCTATATTTATTTTTTAAAATTAACCGTAGAATATTCGTACACTTCATCATGTACCGCCTCCTGTATGATTCCGTATTTTCTGATCTTGTATCCGATCATCCGTTCAGTTATCCCTATCTTCCGGGCAGCACATGCTTTTACCCAGCCGCACTCCTTTAGGGCATTCAGTATTGATTCTTTTTCAAGGTCCTGTATTTTATTTTTTAATGTGTCCACAACATAGCCTTTATAGCGAAAACCATACCAGCACGCAACTTCTCAATATTATTGACAACCTAAATCAACACACCTACATTATTGTTCTTTGTCATACATTTTAGTCAGACATTATTGTGCGATGTTCTCAAGAATTACAGGGGGATTTGTGTTGAATTAAAGTGGGGCAATTACTTAATCATGTTTAAACTTGATATTGATAATCGATGATGGTTCTTTTCCTGACCGCTTACAAATACCGTTCCAAAAGCACTTGCATGGATTCCACCCGGACACTGTCTGTAAATGTATCGCCGGTTTTGAGGTCAAGGCATTCTATGAGTCGCTGTGCTGACAAGATCCCGTTGAATTGAAATACGGTCAGTTCCAAAACACCGTCACTGCATGAGCAATAGATATGGCCATTATCAACGATCAGCTCTCCAGGACGTGACGGAGTCCGTTCAGTGGGCCTTGCTTCAAAGATTTCAATTAAGTGATTTTTGCAATGTGTAACAGCCGGATGATTTGGATTACAGGCCCGGATCAGATTATAGACATTCGCGCCAGGAGTATCCCATTCAATACAAACATCTCTCACTTTCAGCTTGCCGTAATAACTCCCTTCACCTGTTTGAGGTCTGGGTTCGATCTGATTGGCCTCTATTAATTTATATAGCTCTTCAATCGCATAACGCATTTCCTGCATGGCCTTCAAAGTATAGGTCCGCTGGTTATCCCTGGGGTCAATTGTGAACTCCCTCACATACACAATGTCACCTGAGTCGAATTTGTCCGCCAGAAGATGGACGGTTATTGCTGATTTGGCAAAGCCCAGCCTGATTGGCCAGAACCATGCATAGCCAGTACGGCATTCAGGAAGGGGCGCGGGGTGAATATTCAGTGCATAATACCTGCACTCGTTAATTATATTGACCGGTATCTTTTCATCACAAATGATTGCCAGAATATAATCGGCCTTAAATTCACGAATGGCCTCAAATAAATCAGGATCTGTAATCGATTCAAAAGATTGATAGGTGATGGCGCTGCTTTCAAACTGAGTTATCATCCTGGACTTAGGATAGCAATGCAGCACATGGGCGCCTTTATTCAGGAGATATTCACAGCATTGGTATGTCGTTGGATCGTAGCCGAATATTACAAATCGAAACATTACTCTCTCCGGGATAATAATGGACTCATATTAACAGATAAACCTGTAAGTCAGCAACGTCTCTTGGGAAATTACAAATTATGAATTATGAAATACGAAAAAAGACTTTCGTACCAAAACTCGTAATTCGTAATTTATAATTTGTAATTATTTTTTTTATTTCTGTATTATTGAGGAAGAAATAGTTTCATGAAGATATCAGATACAGGTAGTGCGCAATAATATCACAAGGAATAATCACACTCTATGATTGCTGACATATTAACAATTGGAGATGAGATCCTGATAGGGCAGGTGACTGATTCAAACTCTGCGTTCATTGCTGAAAAGCTGAATCAACTTGGTATTAAAGTCAGGCAAATACTATCTGTTTCGGATACTGAAGATGCAATTACTGGCGTTGTTAACAGCAGCATTGAACATATTGATCTTTTAATAATGACCGGCGGATTAGGTCCCACAAATGATGATATCACCAAGTCTGCTCTCTCGAAACACTTCAATTCTACACTTGTACGAGATCAAAGGGCTTTAGAAAAAATCGGGCAATATCTGAAAAGCCGCGGCATTTCTGCTACTGAAAGGATCCTCTCACAGGCCGATGTGCCGGAGAATTGCCAGGTACTCCAAAACTCGCATGGAGCCGTGCCCGGTATGTTGTTCAAAAGTAACAATGGAGCTGTTGTGATTTCTCTCCCGGGTGTACCCTACGAAATGAAAGCTATCTTAACAGAAGAGGTTATACCATGGCTGAAATCGAATTTTACACTACCGGCAAGACTGCAAAAAACATTCCTTGTAACAGGTGATTCTGAAGCCGCTGTTGCAGATCGACTAGAAGATTTTGAAAAAAACATGCCTGACAATGCATCGCTTGCCTATCTTCCATCTCCAGGACAATTGCGCATCAGACTTAGTATTACAGGTAAAGAGCAAAAGAGTGTCGAACAGCAGTTTGTCAGGTACTGTTCTCTGCTCGAAAATGAACTGGGTGAAAATGTATTTGGCTATGACAACGATACCCTGGAATCAGTTATTGGAAGTCTCCTGGCTGAGCACTCCTTTACTCTTAGTACGGCAGAAAGCTGCACCGGTGGTAATATTGCTAAACAGATAACCGGTATTCCCGGAGCTTCAGAGTACTTTATTGGTAGTATAGTTGCTTACTCCAACGACATTAAGAAAAACATATTAGGAGTGAGAAGCGAAGAATTATCACAACATGGTGCGGTAAGCAAAGAGGTTGTGGTGCAGATGGCAGAAGGAGTGAAGAAACTGATGAAGACTGATTTTGCGATAGCTGTATCCGGCATTGCAGGCCCTACGGGAGGAACAGACGAGAAACCTGTGGGTACGGTCTGGATTGCAATTGCAACTCCCAAATCAACTAAAGCATCCAAATACTGGTTTGGAAAACACAGAGGCAGAACAGTTGTTCGTGCCACTCTGGAAGCGCTTAATTTTCTAAGAATTGAAATTGAGAACGTTGTTAAGAAAACTGCTAAATTATAAATGATTAGAATTAGTATATATGCCCACTGAATTCATATCCGATAAAGCAATCTACGACCGTGTCATTCAGGAAATGGTTATTGAAGCTGACAGGTATGTGTGGATTGCTACGGCTGACATTAAGGACTTGTATGTTAAGAGAGGAAAAAAGATGGTTCCTTTCCTTGGTGTGCTTTCCGATATGATAGAGAAGGGGATATCAGTTCGTTTATTGCATGCCAAAGAACCGGGCCCCAATTTCAGGAAGGACTTTGATAGATTTCCCCCATTGATCGAAGGGCTGGAGCGTATGCTTTGTCCGAGGGTCCACATTAAAAGCGTAATTGTTGATGGGGAAAGAGCTTATACTGGAAGTGCTAATCTCACGGGTGCAGGCATGGGTGCAAAGAGTGAGAATCGAAGAAATTTTGAATCAGGTATTCTTACTTCTGATCCAGTTATGGTCAATGGCATTATGAATCAGTTTGATCAGGTTTGGGTCGGCGGATATTGTGAACCTTGCGGGAGGAAGCAGTATTGTCCTGATTGCCCGTTGTCCTGAGACCACACATATAGTAACTAATAATTGATCAGACTGAATTACTTACATGAATCATCAGTTTTGCGATTATTTTCGGGACCGCAACCTATATGGGTGATATTTATTGGGATGTCATTCATTCCTCACTGTTATTCAAAAAAGGATAATCAATATATCCTTTTTCTTCGCCAAGATAAAACGTATTGTAATCAGGAATGTTCAGGGGAACATTTTCTGCAAACCTTTCGGCAAGATCAGGATTAGCCAGAAGGTGCCTGCCATAGGAAACGATATCCGAGTCCCCGGACTCGAGAACGGCATTGCCTGTTTCAAGGTCATAGCCCCCATTTGTAACATAAGGGCCTTTGAATATTTTTCTCAACTCGTATGTAATGTAATTTAGTGCAGCATTAAAATTGGGCATTTCAAATGTACCAGGCCCGGAAAGATCAATTTCTACAACATTTAGGTACGCAAGATTGAATTGGTTCAGTTCATTTACCAGGTGAGAATACATCTCCTCAGGATTTGAATCATGCATGCTGTTAAAGGGATTGCATGGAGAAAGATGGATACCTACGCGGTCTCCTCCCAGGACTTCTGTAACTGCCTCAATTATTTCAAGTACAAAACGGGCCCTGTTTTCGAGCGTTCCACCATACCTGTCAGTTCTCAAGTTTGAGCCGTCTTCAAGGAATTGATTGGGAAGGTAGCCATTGGCAGCATGGACTTCAACACCATCAAAACCTGCATCCAGTGCAAACCTGGAAGCAATGCGGTAGTCATTAACTATTCCCCGGATTTCGTCAGTTTCTAGGGCGCGTGGCATTTCAAAAGGAAGCTTGCCTTCAGGGGTATAGACTTCCCCTTCCGGTTTCACGGCAGAAGGAGCAACAGGCAGCTCTCCATTCTCCATAAGAAATGGGTGTGAAACGCGCCCGCAATGCATAAGTTGAATGAATATTAACCCTCCTTTTCCATGCACCGCATCAGTAACGGCTTTCCATCCCCCTGCCTGTTCTGACGTATGAATACCGGAGGTATTCATGTACCCTATTCCCTGCGGTGAAATCTGCGCAGCTTCCGTCATTATGATTCCTGCAGATGCCCTCTGAGCATAGTAGATCACATTCATTTCATTCGGAATACTACCCTGACCTGTACGGCATCGAGTCATGGCAGACATCGCAATACGGTTCTTTAAATCATAGGGGCCGATCTTCACCGGTGAAAACAGATTGATTTCAGAAGTCTTCATAAGGACGCCCTCCCTGTTTACTTGAATATTAGAGTTAATGAAATTATATCACGTATTAGAAGCATGAAAAAGCATACGGGAGGAACCGAGATTCTCAAACCAGAGCATGAAGATTTTTTTCTTGAAAATAAGTACTTACATGGTTATGATATTCCATGAAATTTGCGATATTTATTTACCGCAAAAAAAATGTCAGTGTAATATTATGACCTCACTGACCCTATTCTTAACATACATTAAAAAAAGGAAGGCCGGATGCTGAAATATATAAGCAGGAGAATTCTTGCAGGACTGATTACTATCCTGCCAGTGGCTCTCACCATTTACCTCCTCTACTGGATAGCTGTATCAACGGAATCATTGCTGGGAGGAATGATAAAATCTATCTTTCCTGAAATTCCCTACTGGCCTGGCATAGGCTTGAGTATCGCACTGGTATTGGCATTCCTGGTAGGGTTACTGATGCGTGCCTATGTGGTCCAACAGCTCTTTAACAAGGTTGAACAACTCCTCTACCGCATGCCTTTGATCAAATCGGTGTATAGGGCGATCCGTGACTTTTTTCATTTTTTCTCCCCTACAACAGAAAAGGAATTCGAGCAGGTAGTTGCAGTAAAAATTAATGATTCCGGCATGCAGGTAATCGGGTTCGTTACCCAGGCGGTCCCGGAGAATCTGCCAAAGGGCTTTCGGGAAGAAGACAGCATTCTGGTATATCTGCCGCTGAGCTATATGATAGGTGGTTATGCCGTGCTTGTGCCTCGCAGCTCAGTCCGTCCTCTTGATATGAAAATGGAGGATGCCATGCGCTTCACACTGACTGCAGGAGTTACCGGTTCAACTAACTCTCTAAACAATGAGAAAATTTAATTGTTTCTAACGGACAGCCTTGGAGGATGTTACAGGATATCCTTTCTTGATCCAGGCACCCATACCGCCAAGCAACGCTGATACATTCTTATGTCCATGTTTGGAAAGATTAAGTGCTGCACGAGCACTTTTTTGTTCAGAGGGTCATGTTCAGTAGAATACTATTTTTGTCTCGGGAGGCAATGGACTCAGGGTCGCCTCAACGTTGTTCAAAGGAACTGACATGGCCCCGGTTATGTGGCGCTGCTTATATGCATTTTCAGAACGGACATCCACGATGAGGACCGTTGTGCCCTTATCGATAAGTGACTTGAGCTCCTCTGGCATAGTACGCTTCACCCCGGCAGCACTATCTTTACCGGAAACACTCTCAGCAGCATAAACTGAAAATATAAAACCGAAAATAAGGATTATTCCTGCAATCAGTACAGCTATTCTTTTCAACATAAGCTTTGATACTCCTCATATAATAATATAACTATTTTACACTAATTCAAGACCCGTTTCACAATAGGCATTAATTTCATTTATTCATAAAGACCTTGCAATTTGATACTATACTCTTAACATTTTAATGCATACAACACAATAAAGGAACACTCATTGAGCGAAGAGACGAACGCTGTCAATCTTACATCCGGAAGCACATGGAAGAACATATGGCATATGTCGTGGTCCATGCTCCTCGTTATGCTCTTCAATTTCTTCGTCGGACTGACAGACATATACGTGGCAGGATTCATCGGTCCTGAGGTGCAGGCTGTTGTCGGTTTTGTCAGTGAACTCTTTTTCCTTATTATTATTGTTGCAAATGCGATAAGCATCGGCACGGTCGCTCTGGTCTCGCGGGCAGTAGGTGCCGGGAATCTTGAAGATGCACGTTCCGCAGCAAGGCAGTCACTCTTTTTCGTTGTATTATGCGCAATAGCGCTTACAGCAGCCGGACTTATATTTCATGAAAAAATAATCTCACTCGCAAACTTCCCGGAGGACGTACGCATGATTACAGGTGAGTTTTTTACGATTTACGTCCTTGCTCTATTGCCAAACTATATAGTGATAGTCTCCAATGCGATCTTCAGGGCAGGCGGCGAGGTGAAGCTCACTCTTGTGGCTATGTTCTTTGTCAGCCTGATTAATATTGTCCTGGATTTTCTCCTCGTATTCGGCCTGATGTCCTTTGAAGGGATAGGGTACAAGGGAATAGCGTTTGCTACAGCGATTTCCATGACAGCAGGCACAATGATCTGCATTGCACTGTTCAGAAATAGCCGGTGGAAAAATGTCCTTTCAGGCTCATGGCGCTTATCCGGCAATCTTCTTAAAAGAATATTCTTATTGAGCTGGCCGTCTGCCCTTATTCAAATATCATGGAGTACCGGAAACATCATCATCTATAATATTCTAAGCCGCCTCCAGGAAGTGAGTATAACGGCAATGGCAGCCTTTACGAGCGGACTGAGGATAGAGGCGTTCATATATATGCCCGCATTCGCCCTGCATATGGCAGCCTCTGTTCTCACTGGCCAAAACCTCGGGGCAGGCTCTCCGGAAAGAGCTGAAAGAATAGGTTGGAAAATATCTGCTTCCGGTGTTACTGCTATAAGCCTTCTGGCCCTGCCAGTCTTTATATGGGCAGAACCGCTTGCCTCAATAATCGCAAAGGACCAGCTAGTGCTTGAAGAAACGGCGCGTTACCTCAGGATCATGATGTTTTCAGAACCATTTATGGCCCTCAGTCTAATATTAGGAGGATGCCTCCAGGGGGCCGGAGACACAAAAGGTACTATGCTTGTAATTGTGATTTCCCTCTGGATAATCAGACTGCCTTTGGCGTATATCCTCGCTGTCACTGCCGGATACGGCGCATTGGGTGTTTGGCTGGCAATGATTATCTCGATGTTCGTACAGGGTATCGTTATGACCATCAGGTTCAAAAGGGGCAGGTGGAAAGAAATTAAACCCTGGGATTAAAGGGGCAGGTTATAGCCTGCCCCCGCATATTTAGAATCTTTTAGGTCCGCGCCGTCCATGTCGTTTGTCCTTGCGTGCACGGTTTTCTTCCTGAATCCCCAGGAACGCTTCTATCTGTTCATCATCCAGTATAGTTGAAAGCTGGGCATGAGTCTCATCGCCAATAGCCTTCATTTCGTTGCGCATTGTGTTTCTAGTCTGCGTTTTCTCATTAAAGTACTTATCACGAACATCATTTCTCTTTTCGAAACTCTCCTGAATAATCGGCTCAATCTCGGCCGCCTGCTCAGGCGTCAAATCAAGACGGTCCGTCAAATGTTGAACAATCTCGTCCGGTGACCTCTGAGGCCCAAAACGTCCTCTTGCATCCGCTAAAACCGGCTGCATAATCAGGCTGACGGCAATAATAAGAAAAGCTGCAATTGTCAGGACCAGCCCCTTTCGACTGTTTTTTATGTTTTTTGTTGTTTTCATTGTGACCTCCTTTTTTTGATTATTTCTGTTTTGTACAAACTCATTGTTCTGTTCAGTATTGTTCATGACCACCTCCTTTCTGTTTTGTGTATTCTTCTTATCTATATCGTAATAAAAACAATTTTAAGTGTGAGTTAAGTCTGAATAAAGGAAGGCAAAGTTTTGTAAAGATTTGTAAAGCTGCCTTAATAAATTTTTACGTTTATAATTGGGGCATTCGGATATAATAAAATCGTGATAGTACAATGAATCTGAAAGGAGGCATTGAGAGTGAACCGCATACTCGTTATTGATGATGACAAAGAACTCTGCGAACTTTTAGCGGACTATCTTGGCCCTGAAGGCTTTGATGTTGAAGCCGCCCACAATTCAGAAACGGGTATTGACCGTGCCATTTCAGGAGAACATGATTTTATTGTCCTGGACGTAATGCTTCCAGGTGTCAGCGGATTTGAGGTCCTCCGGACCCTCAGGAAAACCTCCGATATACCCGTGCTTATGCTAACAGCCCGGGGCGAGGATGTGGACAGGATTGTAGGGCTTGAGATGGGTGCTGATGATTATTTACCGAAGCCCTTTAATCCACGCGAGCTTGTTGCGCGTATCCGGGCGATTCAGCGTAGGGGAGACACTCAAAAGACTGAAAAAGAGGGGCCCTCTCCCTCCAAATATTTGACGGTCAAAGACATTAGTCTCGATATCGGGACAAGGAGCGTAAGAAAGGCAGGAAGATCTATTGAACTCACTGCCGTCGAGTTTGATCTGCTCCAAATGCTGTTACGTTCCGCAGGCCGGGTTGTCTCACGCAAGGACCTCGTTTTCAAGGTGCTCGGCAGGGGGCTTGATCCATTTGATAGAAGCATAGATGTGCATGTAAGCAGTCTGAGAAAAAAGCTCGGCCACAAAGTAAAAGGGATTGAGAGGATAAAGACTATCCGGGGAATAGGTTATGTTTACACGTTAACGGAAAAGGAAGACAATTAAATGAGAAGTCTTTTTGTAAAGATATTTCTCTGGTTCTGGGCAGCCTCACTATTAATTATTGCCTCGACTCTCTTACTCGTCTCCCTGCTTGAACCGTACAAACCTGTTAAGGAGGATGGACGTCACATAAGACGTCTGGCGCATTTTGGCAGATTAGCGGTAGAAATACTGGAGCGTGATGGGCCCGATGCCTTGCATGACCTGACCCTTCATAAGAGACGTGGACCGAGCAGGCACATTTTTCTTTTTGACAAAAATGGAACTCTTCTAACAAGGGAAAAACCTTCTGCAGATGTTAAAAAGCTCGCAAATCAAGCCGGGAAAAGCGGTGTGACCGAGTTTAAACGGAGTAAAAAAAATATACTGATTTCCCAGACTGTCTATGGCTCCGGAGACAAGCATTATATTATGGTAGGGGAACTGCCGCGCCCTCCGCACCCACCAGCACTTGGCCGCTTTTTAGATTCACGTTTCCTGAGTCTGCGTTTTCTGGCTATCTTTATTGTCGCAAGCATCTTCTGCTACTGGCTAGCGTGGTACATTGCCTCTCCTGCCAGAAAATTAAGGAAGGCTGCAAGACAATTTGCTTCCGGTGATTTAAAGACCCGTGTCGGCCCTGACCTTAAAGGCCGTAAAGATGAACTTGCAGACCTGGGACATGATTTTGATCTAATGGCCGAACGCATTGAGTCACTGATTACATCACAGGGCCGTCTACTGAGAGATATTTCTCATGAGCTGCGTTCACCGCTTGCCCGGCTTAATGTTGCACTGGAACTTGCACGCAGTAGAACTGGAAGCGAAAGGGAAGCAGCCCTTGACCGCATAGAAAGGGAATCTGAGCGGTTAAACACTCTTATTGGACAATTACGCACATTGACATTACTCGAAAGCGGTTCCGAAAGCATGTCACAGAAAAACCTGGACCTCTCCAGCCTTGTAAAGGGGATTTCAGATGACGCTGATTTTGAGGCCGGGGGCAGAAACTGCTCGGTAAAGGTCTCCATGGAAGAGAGCATTATAGTAAAAGGGTCCGAAGAACTGCTCCGGCGGGCAATTGAGAATGTAGTCCGTAATGCTGTCAGTTATACTGAAGAAGGTACTAATGTAGAAATATCTCTTCATGTGCGGAAAGATATGGATAAAAATATCGCTGTCCTGGAAGTACTTGACCATGGACCAGGTGTGCCTGAAGAGACACTCGCCGAGCTTTTTACTCCATTTTACCGCATTACTGAAGCGCGCGATCGAAGCTCAGGCGGAATGGGAATAGGCCTTGCGATTACAGACCGTTCCATTAGAATGCATGGCGGCAATGTCAGGGCTTTCAATGCCGATGGCAGTGGCCTTATAATAAGAATAGAAATTCCGACTATTTAAAACTGGAAGTACAGATGGCAAAAACAAATCATCTTGACCTATACAAACATTTAAGGAAATCAAACTGCCGCGAATGCGGAGTACCTACTTGCATGGCCTTTGCACTTGCAGTCATAAACGATGATAAAAAGATCGAAGACTGTCCTTATATTGACACTAAAACTGCCATGAAGCTTGATGAAATGATAGTTCGAAGAGACAAGATGCAAGACCTTGAGGCAACCATCGGGCCTCTTAAGCATGCAATATCAGATATAGACTTCGCTTCTGTTGCATCAGGGCTTGGAGCAGAGTTGAATGGTGACAGACTACGCATCAACTGTCTGGGGAAGGACTTCCTTGTAGACAGAAAAGGTAAT
>PJEL010002085.1_pt1 | contig 18895 bp, 19 predicted proteins | sample 1853271 | NCBI WGS metagenome assembly PJEL01 (sample SAMN08108733, study PRJNA415343) | Invertebrate metagenome, whole genome shotgun sequencing project. | host: Globobulimina | place: Sweden: Gullmar Fjord | collected 2015-08
GGACCGCTTGTAAACCTTCGATATCTTCTTCACCAACCCGACATAATACTTATTGAAATTATCCTGACCTCCGGGGATATTATCGAGCATGCGGTCAAGCTTTGAGACCGAGTAATAGAGCGTGAGCGACGGGTTCACCATCAAAACCTTTTTGAAATTAAAGACCTGCTGTTCGCGGTCAATTTTTGCCACAAATGCAGCCTGCGTGCCTCCAAGACTGTAGCCTGTGAGATAGAATTCACTCACATCAACCTTATTACCAAGATCATCGCGAACCTGCTGCATTACACGGTACAGATCCTCTGCATCATATTGCAGATGGCCGGGGACACCGGTCAACGATGCAGCTGTCACAAAATTAGGGTGAGTTGGAGAAGTCAGGCCAACCACATGAAAACCGGCCTGATAAAACGCCCTCATAAGGGTTAAATTTTTCTCAGTGTTATGATCTCCCCCAGTTCCGGAAATAGTAAATATAAGGGGGGCCCTGCCTTTCTGTCTGGCATAGGAGTAGTAAAGCTCCTTGAGATACCAGAGAGCTTCAGGTATCTCTCGGCCAGCACTGGCTTTTAAGCTGCCGGTCTTAACGGGGAATTTCCCGGACAGATCCGCCCGCAGTTCCTCCGGTGTGCCGATTATTGTTGCAGCGTAAGGATTTTCAATAGGATAGTCGTAGGCGTGAGATATTGAGAAGAGAGCACTCGTTCCAATAAAAACAATAACCGCAAAGAGACATCGCTGCATAATATGCTTCCTTAGATAAATTATCATATTTCCCTTCCCTTCAAATCTGTCTTCCGCTGCATATTCCTGTATGAACTTACCTTCAAAATACATTTCTCCTTAGCAGCCCACCCAGAAGTGATTTCATCAATTTACTGTTCTTCATTTTCAAACACCCTTTCTTAACTGCGAATATCGAATATCCAACAAGGAATGTCGAATGTCGAAGTAAAGGCGTATTGCAATACGCCCCTACAGCTGTTTCATTTTTGTCTTTCAAATTTCGTCATTCGATATTGGACATTCTCCTTTCTTGTTTTGTCATCTTAGTTTTTATCCATTCTTCTGCGTCTTCTATGGTTTTAAAGATTTGCATATCAATATCCGGATGGTCATTTACAGTTTGAAACATCCTGGCAAAACCCATGGCATAATCGCTGTTCACAACTAATGCACTCTTAAACCTTTCCCTGAACTTAATTAGTTTTCGCCTTTGTGCAATGTTATATACATGAGAATAGTTAAGATCGAATTTCTTGACTAACCTGAGATCTGCAATTCTATCCAGACATTTTAGGGCCCTCACCCTTTCGAGCGGTTCAATTTCATCAAGCATTTTGTTTGTTTCATTTATGTCCACGGTGTCTGAAAAAACTACACGAAGACAGTCGTTGTTGTATTCAATTTGTATAGCCATGTTTTAAAAACGAATATCGAATATCGAAGTGCATGGTTATATGTTTTGTTCAGGATATTTTGATACTTCAGAAAACCATTCAATTGCTTCTTCAAATGCTGTGAAATATTTTATTTCGAACTTTATTTCTCCAATTGCATTCATAAAAAAATCAGCTTTTTCAAGTCTATCTTGAGTATCTGGTATGACAGCGGCTATCTTATTCCGAAAGACACTTTTATATTCTGCAAACTCCATAGCCACGGTTAATATGTCGCCAAACGTGCTTAAAGGCTCAGTTTGCCGTAAGTCAATCAGCAAGTTATGATCATAGTGATATCCAGCTGTAGTGGCTATTTCCCTTACAATCTTCATTGACTTATCAATGTCGAGTTTACCCTTTGGTGTTTTCCTAATAAAATCCTTAATTTTGTATATCTTGTATTCCGTAGACATTGAATTCCTTTAACTACGAATATCGAACAAGGAACGTCGAATGACGAGGTGGAAAAGCTTTATAATCGGCATTCTTTCCATACTTCGAAATTCGTTATTGGACATTCGACACTCGAAATTCGTCGTTTTCACCCTTCCATCTCCACAGAAGGCGAAACATACGTCCGCCCCTTTAAGACTTCCCAGACCGCCGGAAGAAGATCATTGGAAGCGGTCCGCTTAAGCACAAACCCGGTTGCACCAGCAGATAAACATTCGTCAATGGCTGTCATTTCATCGTGTACACTGAGGATTATGATTTTAATGTCAGGACTTCGTTTCCTGATACGCCGTGCGACATTAATTTCTTCAGTTATCGGCAACGAGAGATCTACCACAACAAGATCAGGATTAACTTTATCAAGGGAGTCAAGAAGTGATTTCTCATCAGCCACCATGACAACCACATCAAAGACAGTCTCGAGCAGGCTCCTTATGCCCTCAAGCATATTTTGATGCCTGTCTGCCAGCAGTACACGTCCGAATTTTTCTGGTTGAACGCTTTGGTCTTGCATTTATTTCTTTCGTTGTTAAGATAGAGTTAGAGCTACATGTATAAATGGTAGGAGAATATTGACAAGGGTACAACTGGTAAAATTACGAGGTTTTGAAAAATTAATTACGGAAAAGACGAATATCGAATATCGAATATCGAACAAGAAATGTCGAATTTCGAAGTAAAGACTGCAAGTTGATCTAAATCCTGCGAGATCATATAATAGCTAATCATTTTTTTGTTTGGGGGACATTATTATGCTGAAACACAATTATGATCTTGAAGGGCGTCTTATTGATTATGCGGTAAGAATTATTCGAACCGCTGAATCACTACCGAGAACCAAGGTTGGTCAACACATAACAGGACAGTTGATTCGACATTCCTTGTTCGATATTCGCCATTAACTATTCGTAGTTAAACGAACACAATTCCATGCTTAATCGCATACTTTACCAGTTCAGCAGATGTTTTGATCCCGAGTTCTTCCATCATTTTGTATTTGTGGAATTCCACGGTCCTTGTTGAAATGTTGAGGATTCCGGCGACTTCTTTTGCCAGCTTACCTTCGGCAAGAAGTTGAAGCACTTCTCGCTGGCGTGGTGACAACTTGGAAAGCGCTTCATTTCTCTTATGTGAGCCATCCCTGTAAATCTTCATAAGTTCACCGGCAATCATAGGCGACACATAGGTCCGTCCCTTGAGAGCTTCGTGGATCGCCGTGACAAGTTCAGAAGGTGCCGAGTGTTTCAGGACATAGCCTGAGGCTCCTGCGTCAAAAGCTTCGCATGCATAGTTCACATCAGGATGCATGGTTAAAAATACAACTTTTGTGTAAGGATCATTCTTCTTGATCTGCCGTACTGCCTCGATGCCGTTAAGCTTTGGCATCGAGATGTCTGCAACAATCACATCGGGGTGCAATTTTTCTGAAGCATCCAGCAATGCACGGCCGTCTTCAACCGTACCAACCAGGTCAAACTCAGATTCAAAGATATGACGCAATCCTTCAACAACCATCTTGTGATCGTCAGCCATTAAAATGCGGGGTCGTTCCATTTTCGGTCCTTTGTTAAAGGGTGTTATTTACATTGTATCACAGTCTTAAAATACGAATATCGAATGTCGATATATTTGTCTTTTCACTTCGTCATTCATTATTCGTCATTCTTCGTTAAAGGTATCTCCACCTCAATGCTCGTCCCCTTCCCCGGCTTTGATGTAATCGCGAGTTCACCATTTACAAGCCGCACCCTTTCCCGCATGCTGCCGAGTCCCAGGGCCGCTTTATGCCTTACCTCTGTTGGATCAAATCCTGTACCGGTATCACGGACCGTGAGAAGTATGCTGCTGTCATTGCTTTCCAGAAATACATAGGCATTCTTTGTGTTTGCGTGTTTGACAATATTTGACAGACCTTCCTGTATGATTCTGTATATCGATAGTGATACATCTGATGTAATAGAAGAAGGAATATTCTTTGGTGTAAATACTACTGCAATGCCGGTTCGTGATGATAAATTACTGCACTCTGACCGTACTGCCCTCTCAAGACCAAGGTCTTTAATTATTGACGGATGAAGATTGCGGGATAAATTGTGTACTGACTTAGAGGTTTTTATTAACTGCTCTTTTATGTAAGACATCTTTTCTATAACCGATGCAGGCAAATCGTCCTTCTGTTCAATACTGCCAATTTCTATGGCCAATACAGCAAGCTGCTGTGTTAAATCATCATGCAGTTCCCTGGCGAGATGCTGAAGTTCATTTTCCTGTTTTGTAATCAGCCGCCCTGCAAGTTTCTGAAGATCCTTTTGATTATCCCTTAAAGTGTTTTCTGTTTGTTTCATTTTTGTAATATCACGTCCCGTGCCCCATATCTTCATGAGATGCCCGTTTCCTATAATTCCTGTAACGCTGTTCATGGCATTTATCTTCGCTCCGGCTTTATACTCTTCAACAGTTTCAAAATCATTCATACAGTATTTGGCTCGAATAAATTCTTTAAGGAAATCCATATTCTCGGGAATTGAGCGGGGCATGAATTCTTCAATTCGTATTCCTATTAACTCCTTAGCATCTCTGAAGTTCCCTATCCTTGCCCATGCTTCGTTGGCTTCCCCAACATAACCATATTTATAAATGTGGTCGATCTGATCTTCTTCTGAGATGCTAATGTCCATGGGCTTTTCCAGGTCAATACTATAGATAGCTTCTGTACTGTTTTTAACAAATGCATCGTAACGATCACTACCCTCCTGTATAATACTATCCTTTTCTTTGCGTTCTGTTATGTCCGTAACAATCCCAATAAGTCCGATAATGTTCTGTGCCTCATCCTTAATAGCATCTGCGCGTACTGAAGCCGGGAACTTTCGTCCGCTTTTTGATACCATTTCAATATCTCCGCTCCACGATCTGCCGCTCATAATATTATAGAATAATTCTCTGGCAACAGACTTGTCTGCATAAACTACAGTCGGCCCTCCTGCAGCATCAAGTTCTTTTGCAGTGTATCCGAATAATTCTGTAAACGCACTGTTATGATAAAAGTGATTTCCCCGGGGATCTGACATACCTATGGCATCACTCGCACTTTCAACAGCTTTTGATATGCGCTGCAATTCTTTCTCTACTTGCTTGTGCTCGGTTATATCCAGAACTGTCCCAACCATTCGAACAGGATTATTCTCATTATCCCTCACTACCTCACCCTGAGCCAAAACTGTCCTTTCACTGCTGTCAGGATGGATGATTCTGAACTCAATATTGTAAGGCGATATGTTATCTAAAGCATTCTTTACGGCAGCAAGAACTTTGCTGAGATCTTCGGAGTGTACTGCTTTGATAAAATGATCGTAGGTGGGTGTAATCTCTCCCGGTTCATAACCCAAAATACGAAATTGCTCATCGGACCATCTCGCGGAACTATCTTCTATGTTCCACTCCCAACATCCCAGATGGGCAATTTCCATTGCCTTTAATAGGGTATTTTCACCAAGTTCTCTGATAATCTCAGTGCCTGATTTCATATGCCTCTTTTAAAGAATATGTTTGAGGATGAATATATAAAGCTATCAGCTAATCTTGTTCAAAGCATATCTGAATAAGTTTTATTCCATTATGATGAATCACAGAGTTCATTATCTCATAAAATCATTATATTGCAAGTCTCTTAAGAGGCTGTTTCAAGTTCTCAGCAGTAAGCTCACCACTATTTGTTGGTTTCATCTAATTATGAATGATTCATAGTGACGCTGAATTTGAGGTTATATCTTACTTATCAACGAATCTCTGTGATTATCAGAATAACGATTACATCATGTTATCTTCAGCATGGAATTGTTCTATGTTTTTTTTCTATTTATTTTGATCAATCTCTTTGGTAAGATTCCATTGCCTATGCCTTCCCTGTTCTCTGATTGTTCCGGAATCAGCGAAGCCCCTCGCAAGCATCCAGCCGACGCCGGATCTCCTCGACTATGTTCTTCGTACCCTCGCCTCCGAGGCCGCCGTATTTAAATTGAGGTCAAGCGTGGAAATTCTGGACTCTGTTACAAATCTGCTACAGTCAGAGAATTTAGTTAAAGTAGTTTCTAGGTAAGATATCGTAACATCAAGGGGAAAAATGGTGCCCCCTGCATGACTCGAACATGCGACACCAGGATTAGGAATCCTGTGCTCTATCCACCTGAGCTAAGGGGGCTCATTAATTATTTTTTGCAATTGTCAATTTAAAATGGTCGGGGCGAGAGGATTTGAACCTCCGACCTCGCGATCCCGAACCGCGCGCGCTACCAAGCTGCGCTACGCCCCGTACCTAAATTGGACTATAGATAATAGCATATCTGCTATCAGAAAATCGTCCCCGGCTGTTCTACTCACTTGAAACTTCGGTCATTATTAGGCGGTAGTCACTATAATTCAAATGCATCTTTTATAAGTTCACACTCAGATTTTCCGTTTTCAATAAAAATACTAACCACATCAAACCTGCATGGCGGTATGTCCTTGAGTTTTTTGAGGTATATCATTGCGACATTCGCGATCTTACGCTTTTTATTATAATTTACGGCTTCGAATGGTCTGCCGTAGGCTATGCTCTCACGAGTCTTCACTTCTACAAATACTAGTGTTCTTCCGTCACTGGCGATGATATCAAGTTCACCAATACGAGTTTTATAGTTGCGTTCAAGAATCCTGTACCCATTTTTTTTGAGAAACTGCGCTGCAAGCTCCTCCCCCTGCGCCCCTAACTTCATATGTCCCCCCACATTTGGAAATAGTATTGACCTCTACGCTAACTCTATATTCCTGTAAAAACATGTTCTCTCACCGGTATGGCATGCACCTTTCCCTACCTGCTGTACCTTTACGAGCAATGTATCTGAATCGCAATCATACAGGATCTCCCTGACATTCTGTACATTCCCTGAGGTCAAACCCTTGACCCAGAACTCCTGCCTGGAACGGCTCCAGAAACATGTCTTACCTAATTCAAGTGTCTTCTTAAGAGACTCCTCATTCATATAGGCGAGCATCAAAACTTCCCCTGTATTTGCCTCCTGAACAATTGTCGGTATTAAACCTTGATCATTATATTTCAATTCCGGAATCATCACTCCTCCTCTTTATCAATATTCATTGCTACAGTGAACTCTAAGGAAGCACTATTTTAAATTAATTCATGAAATAAAGATGTCTCCACTAAATCATGACAGCTGATGAGCAAAACATTGTCCCTTCACCTGTATGTTATAATCAAAGAAAATTTTGTCCTTAATATCATGAATTAAATGAATAAAATTATATTTACCCTTCTCCTGATACTTTGCACTGCACAGGTTCCAATTGCATATGCCGTCACCCCCGGCATTGTCGGTCCTGACATGGAGATCATTGATAATGATATCATTGTGAGCCTGTCCATTGAAAACATTGCTGAACTTGAGTCAACGATAAAATCAGGAATCGGAAAAGAAATCGTATTTACAGTGGAACTGATGAGATCCTGGAACTTCTGGCCGGATGAATTTGTAGTTTCAAAGAAGGTTGATAAAATCATCAAATACGATAACCTCAGAGACCAGTACCAAGCTTCAACATATGATGGTATTAACAGAATCGAAAACAATATCGACGACTATAGTACGGTCAAGGACTGGCTTTTTTCAGCAAAACACATCAACCTGGCTAACATAAAGGAACTTGAGCCTAGCAGCTATTATATCAGGGTTGTCGTTGAATCAAAGAGCTTGGAGCAGCTTCCTTTCATAGGCTTTTTCATGCATTTTATTCCAGAGGTAGAAATGAGTCTGGCCAAAGAATCCAGCTCTTTTATTGTTGAGGGGAGCAAATGAAAAATATAAGGGCACTTCTCGGCCTATTCCTCCTTAGCATTGTAGCGATTATCATTACAGGTGTAGTACTCAATTATCTTGGCATCGAACACGGCCCGCTCCTAATCAAAGTAGGATTTATATTTATAATTGTAAATATTATCCTGTACTTGCTGCTGCTTATTATTTACGTAGTCAAAAATCTTTTCACAGTTTATTCCGAGAAAAAGCGTAAGGCTATAGGTTCAAAATTCAGGACCAAACTTGTAGTTTCATTCCTTGGCCTTGTGCTCATCCCTTCGAGTCTCTTGTTCATTCTCTCAAATCAGCTCATTGACAACTCCATTGATACCTGGTTTTCACTTGAAGTCCAAAAACCTATTTATGATTCAATGGATATTGCGAAGACTCTGTATTTCAAAGAGAGGCAAAATGCCATATATTATGCAGATCTACTGGCCTCAAACGGTGACCTTCTTGATCGTGTTCTCGGGTCATCTACAATGAAAGGTTCATTTAACAGTTACATAATGAAGCAACCGGATGGTTCCAATTTATTGAAGAATGCATTTAACGGAACTTCGGGCACTGATATTCTCTCATCAGATGAAGGCGATATCATAAGGGCCGCTTCTCCATTACGTGAAAAGGGCTCTATTACGGGAGTTGTCGTAGTTGAAACAGTAATCCCGTCTAATGTGGTTGCAAAGATGGAGGCAATTCAAAAAGCGTTTAATGAATATGTTCAGATGAAATTGCAGCAGAGCCCCGTCAGATTTCTTTATTTTCTGATCCTGACCGTTGCTGCTCTTCTTATAATATTTCTTGCATTATGGGTATCCCTCCGTATTGCCAAGGGGATAACGGTCCCAATTCAATCTCTTGCCGAGGCGACAGAAACCGTTGCACACGGAGATCTGGACTTCAGAATCGACCTCGACAGGGACGATGAAATCGGTCTGCTGATTAATTCATTCAACAAGATGCTTGATGACATAAAAAACGGGAAACAATCGCTGGAAAAAGCATACAGGGAATCTGATCAAAGAAGACTTAGTATGGAAACAATCCTGGAAAGCATAAATACCGGAGTTATTTTCTTTGACAAACCGGGCAGACTTCTTACACTGAACAACGCAGCGTGCTCCATGCTGCAAATTGACCGTACCGACATTGAAGGAAAGAGCTACAGAGAACTCCTTACAAGATTCAAGTCCGATGATGTAACGTTAATGGTAAAGCGACTCATTGAAAAAGGGTTTGGATCAGTTGAAAAAGAAATCCACATTTATATTAACGGCAGACCTATAGATTTGAGGGTATACATAACAACTATCGAAGATTCTGGCAATAACTTTATCGGTACACTTGTTGTGTTCGACAATTTGACGGAAATAATAATGGCCCAGAGAGCACTTGCCTGGCAGGAAGTTGCCAAAAGGATTGCCCATGAAATCAAAAATCCGTTGACACCTATCAGGCTTTCTGCTGAACGCGTCTTAAAGAAGTGGAATGATAAGGCTGATGATTTTGAAAATGTCTTGGTCCGATCAACCAGAACGATTGTCAATGAAGTCAACAGCCTGCGTTCTCTTGTTAATGAGTTCTCAAGGTTCGGGAAGATGCCGAAAATCAACCTTGAACCTACGCACATAAAAACTATGGTCGAAGAAGTGGCCGAACTGTACAGTCATTCGAAAGAAACGGAAATTATCACATCACTGCATCCCGACATTCCAGATGTTGACATTGATAGAAAGCAGATAAAAATGGGCCTCATAAACCTAATCGATAATGCAATTCAGGCACATGCGAGCAAAATTTGGTTAAACGCATATGTCGAATCGTCAATGGACATGATAAAGATAGAGGTCAAGGATGACGGCACTGGGATAAAAGCGGAAGACAAGGAAAAGCTCTTTTTCCCTTATTTCTCAACAAAAAAAGAGGGAACCGGTCTCGGACTGGCTATAGTGAACAGCATTATATCAAAGCACCGAGGCTATATACGGGTGCAAGACAATGAACCGACGGGAACGCAGTTCATTATTGAATTACCGATCGGACAGAAGTGAGGATGGTGATCTGCATTAGCACTTCATGATCACCGATTTTGCAACATGAAACGGACACTTAATCACAAAATAATATAGCATTATGTATAATGATATGATTTTAAAAGGAGACTTATTTTAAGATGGCAAAATCCACTAAAGCATCAATTCTTGTTGTTGATGATGAAGCAGGTATTCTTGATTCTCTAGCCGGCATTCTCGAGGACGAGAACTATGAAGTCATAACAGCTTCATCCGGAGAAGAAGCAATTATCAGATATTCCGAATCTATCCCGGATGTCGTTCTTCTTGATGTCTGGATGCCCGGAATGGACGGAGTAGAAACGCTCAAGAACCTGCGAGCCAATCATAACAACGTGTGTGCAATAATGATCTCTGGACACAGCAATATCGATACTGCTGTCCAGGCGCTGAAGATGGGCGCTTATGATTTCCTGGAAAAACCCCTTTCCCTTGACAAAGTACTTATTCTCGTCAAGAGAGCAATTGAAAAGCAAAAGCTTGAAATAGAGAATATCGCCTTAAAGAGCAGCATAGCCTCACAATGGGAAATTGTCGGCAATAATTCTAAATTAGTTACCCTAAAAGAGACCATTATGAAGGCCGCTGCTTCATTTGGGAGAGTTATTATAATCGGAGAAAGCGGTGCAGGTAAGGAGTTAGTTGCACGGGCTCTTCATTATAACAGCGACAGGAAGGACAAGAGCTTTGTAGAAGTCAACTGTGCTGCCATACCCCAGGAACTCATTGAGAGTGAATTATTCGGGCATGAAAAAGGTTCCTTCACTGGTGCATTTGAGGCCAAGAAGGGTAAATTTGAACTTGCTGACGGAGGCACCCTCTTTCTTGATGAAATCGGCGACATGTCCTTAGTCACACAGGCCAAAGTATTAAGAGTAATTGAAACTCAGGAGTTTCAGCGTGTTGGAGGCGCGAAGAAAATAAAGGTTGATGTGAGGCTAATTGCCGCCACAAATAAAGACCTGGAAGAAGAAATCTCAAAATCTAATTTCAGAGAGGATCTCTACTTCAGGCTGAATGTAATCCAGATAGACGTCCCACCGTTGAGGGAGAGAAAGGATGACATCCCTATTCTGGTTGAGCACTTCCTCAGGAGTTTTGCGGTACAATACGGCCAGAAAATTAAAAAGGTAAGCAAATCAACTCAAGACGCATTGACAGCTTACGATTGGCCAGGAAATGTCCGGGAGCTGAAAAATATTATTGAACGATTTGTCATAATGAATCCCGAAGAAGTGATCGATGTGAAAGAAGTCCAGTCCTTTAAGGGCACAAAATCTGACTATACTGTTTATAAAACATTAAGAGAAGCTAGAGAGCAGTTTGAAAAAGATTTTATCTTGAAGAAATTACAGGAAAATAACTGGAATATCTCCAAGACCGCCGAAGAACTTGAGATTGAACGAAGCAACCTTCATAGAAAGATAAAGTCGCTAGGGATAGAAACACCATAATTTTAAAGCGGTTTTTTTATTGCGGGTTTTCCATGTCATCTACCATGTTCTCGATTTCCCGCATTTCCTTTTCATGCTGCCTATTTATTTCGCTCTGCACTGGAGGCGGCTGTTGAGCCCTGCTTCTGCGGGGAGGCACAGCCCTTCTTGTACGGGTCGGCCTACGTTGCCTTGTCCGTGTAGGTGTACTTCGAGGCCTTGCACGAGAATTTCTGACCGCACTCCTTTTAGGAGCAGTGATTCCCTTGCTCTCACGAAGCTTTACTTCAAATGATTCCCCATCCCTGGACAGGACTACTTTGTCTTCCAGTATGTCAGATATTACATATCCTGCAACCGAATCATTAACTTTGTATGTTTTCGTTGACTTTGTATCAGGATCTTCAAGTATTGCTGACTTAAAGTCATTAAAAATAACAGTACCGAATACTTTTGGGGGATCCTTAGGAGGGGCCTTTTCAGTCTTTACTACTTTTTTAACCGTTGCAGATCTTGAAGGCCTAAACAGATCCTGTTTTGATATCACTTCAAAAGAAGCTACATTTACTATATTATCAGCGCGTTTTTCAGGCTTAACTTTTCTCTCCTTCTGCCTCTCTGTCAGTCCCGAAGGCATTTCAATGGTATGAATCGCAGCTTCATATAATTTAAGACCGAGAACCGCTATTATGAGTACCAGTAGCAGATTAATAAGGAAATAATTACGCAGCATTTCTTGCCTCTTTCTTGCCTTTTTCTTCTTCAGCTGTTTTCTTAATAAATCCTGTAACAACGAGGGTAGTGTAAATATCCTCAGGATTATTAATGTTTGTAACACGGACTTTCACTTCTGATATAGTAAGAAGATATGATGATTTTCTTACCTTAACCAGAAGGGATTTTAGCTCATTAGTTGTTGCTTTAAAACCTATTTCTACAGGTATCCCCAGATATATTTCAGTATCAACCGGATTCAGCGTGCGCTCAAGTTTCACATCAATACCGAGAGAAGAAGCCATTTCCTTCAGGGACCTCTGCAGAGTGGCAGCTGCAACCGGAGGTTTTCCGCCCTTCAGCAAAGATTTCTCCTGTCTATCCAGCTCCTGCCTGGTTGAAACTGCATACTTTTCAATATAGCCCTTCTCGGCTATCTTGTTCAGCTGTTTTTCTATCATAAATAGCTTTGCATCCGTAAATTCACTAAGCTGACTCGTTTTATCGCTATACCAGGTAAATAGGTTAAACCCAATGATCAGTATACCTGCAACAGCTCCGTACATAAGGAACTTTCTTTCACGTTCATTTACTTTAAAAGGCAGGTTCATTCCGACAGTCCCTCCTTAGGTGTTACATCTTTATCTTCAGTTGGTTTCTCATCCTCTTCATCCAACCCTGAGGGTTTGATGAGTTTTGCACTCAACTTAAACTGCTCTTTATTTTTTGTCTTTTTAATAGGGCCTACAAACTCCACCTTTTCAAAAAACAAAGAATCCTCAAGGAGTGGTATCAGAATAGAAGATGATGCTGCATACCCGCTGATTATTAACTCTCCACCCTCTTTCTTTTTTTCCTTTAACTCAAACCCTTTGTAGTTAAGATTTGTGATCCAGGCATCTTTCGGCAAAACATTTGCAAGCTCCGAAAGTATCTCAAGTGTAATCTCATTTTCAATTATATTGCGTAAGAAATCGCTCCGCTTTTTAATAGCATTGATTTCCGATGTCATGTTTTGGATAGTTTTGACGACGGGTTCATTCTTCTCAATTGCAGTCTCCATCTGCTGCAAGGCATTTTTCTGTTTCACCGCTTCAGTCGCAAAAATGCCGAACATAAGAAAAACTGCGAGTACAAGAAACACCTTAGTAGCCAAAGGTGCTATCTTCTTAATTTCATAATCACTTTCGTGAGGCAGTAAGTTAATATGGTACGTGCCTATTCCAAGCCCGGCAAAGCAAGCACCGACAGATGATGAGAGTCCATTCATTTTGACGCCTCTCAGGTCGCCTTCAAATTTCACTACCTGGTTAATACTAATATTTCTCTCACTGATCATTGCCTTGAGTTCATCTGTAATTCCGGGCATTGATTCAGCGTCACCGGTTAATATTAGCTTATTAACTTCATTAACATGCAGCGTGTGAGGCACAGCCGCCAAATGATTAGCTATGTCCTCGGCATATTCCCCGTTGGTCTGGTTGGATCGCATCATTAACGATTTCATATCAACACACACACCATCTTTGATGACCAACATACTGGCATACATTTTATCAAAGTTTAGGCAGACATTAACTTCCCCTTTTCTTCCCAGCATGTCCGATTTTCTGACAATGCCGATAATGTCCTGCCAGCCTCCGGCTGATACACCGCTTAACTCCACCGTATTTAATACCGCAAATGACGACAATGTAATTGCGTGAGGCTCAAGAGATAACCTTTCAAGAAAATCCTTTATAAATTCAATTTTTTGATTCTGTACAACAACAAAAACCGTTGAACACTGCGAATTCACCTCATCAACTACCAGAAAGTCAAACACTACCTCATCGATTTCAAATGGGATATGACGTTCTATTTCAAACCTCATCAGATTTGCAAGTACATTCTTCCCTTTTCCCTTCATCGATGGGATATCAATAAATTTGGTTATAGCCCATTTATCGGTGATGCTTACAAATACTTTATTAATATCAGCACCATGCTGACTGATATATCCACGGATTTCATTCGCAGTTGCCTCATGATCCCTTAATGCAAAAGTCGATGACGATAGCACTGACATTCCTGACAGATTATTATTCAGAAATGTCACAACAATCGAGTCCTCTTTAAACTCTAACCCAAGAAATGTTCCAAACAGCTTGTCAAATAATGTTGTCATGCCAGTAGACCGTCTCCAAACCTTTATTTTTCTTTTTTATTATAGCCTTAATCGTTCTTTTTATTGACCCGTCCGAATTTTTTCCAGTAGATACAATTGTGAAATAGGAAGATGATACCTTCCCGTTAGACTCTGCTTTGTTAATAGGTGCGGTTTCTCTTCTCATTATTATATTCTCAGCTGATTGAATATCAAGCACACTCTCAAGGACAATGCTCGAAGCAGTATTAATATTAAGCTTGCCGGTATCATTTACGGTTAAATATTTCATAACACCTTCACTTGCCTCTTCATCGCCTTCCCCCTTTGAACCATAGAGAATCTCTGGCGTCATACCCTTAACAAGCAGCAACTCCTCAATAGCTTCAAAGGGGCCATCCTTACAACTATATGGCTTATCAAGCGACTGATAATAATCCTCTTCCGCCCCATTTAGCAGGAATAAATCATTCGGATCTCTCCAGTCAAAAATCGAGTCGGCAATTGTATCAACTTCCGTATTATCAACTCCCGCTAAATCAAAGAAGATTTTTAGTTGCTGGAGTGTAGCGGTATTTATATTTAGTTTACTGTCTTCGTCAATAATAATATACTCGAAATTGCCGCTCCCCAAACTATCTTTCCTGACAGTTTTTTCTTTCTCTTCGTCGTCATTAAACATAAGAGAACCTTCTTCGTCAAGAAAAACCACATCCGTTTCTTTCACCATAAGGATCTCATGTTTAGCCTGTTCAATGCCCGCCCTTGCCATCTGATAAGCCTCTTCCTCTTCCTTAAAATTTCTGACGATATTAAGCTCGGTACGCATCGAGTATGCAAATTCTCCGACTATCGCCATCAGAACAACAACAACCCACACAACGAGTACAAGCGCTACAGCTCCCCTATCATCAGATGCGATGCTATTGGAAGATTTCTCATAATATTTTTCTTGCTTATGAATTTTGTTCTTCATCATCCTTTTTCGCTACGCTCATTGGAAGACTAACTAAAAATGGCTCAAAATTTGAAATCTCAATTTTCACTGCACCAGGGAGGTTCTCTCCATAATCCCATGAATCTTTCCAGTCACCTTCATCCTTTGAATAATACGTAAACTTCATCTCGCCAACGTCAGAATCTACAATCTCTTCATTCCCGGTTATTTTATCTTCGAAGTCCTTATCAGGAAGAATCCCCTCTTTGTAAAACAGAGTACCATTCTTAAAAGAATATCGAATCCATTTAAAACCACCAAATGGAGAGTCAGTTATTGTCGTAACAAACATGAATGAATCATCATCTCCTTTGAACACCGCAAGTTTTTCTTCATCCACATCGATCCCATATGGATACGCAGATGTCAACTGCTGTGAGAACATACCAGTAAGGACTCTGTATCTTTGTGTTAACCCTGTCTCGGCTTCACCTCTGTCCCATGCATCCATGCCTAGACGAAAGCCATTTCCGATGATCAGAGTTACAAGCGTCATGAGCGTTAAGGCGACCATTAATTCTACGAGAGTAAAACCCGATGAATAGCTCCGGCCTGCGAACTTCTGTCCTTTGCACTTACAAACTCTCTTCACTATCAACCGCCTTAAGGCTAACCAAATTTATCGAGCGCTCCCTGCCAGTACCGTCAGACCACGCTATAATCACTTTTATTTTCTTCAATATATAAGATGATTCTTCTGTCTCTTTATGGTCCTGCACTTCCGTCTGCCACTTAAAACCGTCATCAAATTCACCACTTCCACCCTCTGGATTATCAACCAATTCTTGCATTTTGTCCTTAGCATGCACAACAGCCTTCGTGTAATCACATGAAGTCTTGCTTGCCCTGAGACCGCCCGCAAATAGCTGCATAATCAATACAAAACTTACACTGACAATAGCAAATGCGACTATCACCTCGATGAGAGTAAATCCTTTATCTCGTCTCATTCAGTTCTCTCAAGAACAACTTTCCCCGTTATTCTATTAACCGATAAAGAATAACCTCTATTATCCTGAGCTCTGACCACAATTTCACCACCGGATGAATTCCCACGTGGAAAGAACTCTATGTCATATACATCATCTTCAGAATCAACAAATATCTCCAAACCACCAGGAATCGGCTTGTCTATGACCATGTTCGTCTCTTCATCGTCATTTACTTTTCGCGAGTACAATTTATACCTATTTTTTTCTCTATCGATTTCAAAAAAGTATGACTTCTTTTCCGATGCAGCATGGTTCCGTGCATATCTTAGAACTGCAGAAACATCCTTCGTAAAAGTGCGTAATGCCAGCTTATCCGAACCACTCCCGACATACACACCTACAAGTCCGGCCGCGATACCAATAATGACCATCACAATAATTATTTCAACAAGAGTAAACCCGCTCTCATGTTTTTTTTTATGTACTTCCCTTTCCAACAATGTTCCCTTTTAAATCTTCATATAATAAATATGTGAAAATCAGAGTAATCTGTAGAAGAAACCACTATTACTTCAATCCCTTCCAGCTCATAACGTCTCGATTCTCTCCTTCGCCGCCTTCGGTCTTGTCAGCTCCATATGAATACAGATCATAGTCTCCATTCTTCCCGGGCGATTCATACATGTACGGATTGCTCCACGCGTCAAGCGGAATTTCATTTTTCCTGAGATACGGACCATTCCATTCTCCGTCACCCGAGCCCTGTGAAATCAATGCTTCAAGCCCCTCAGACGTTGTCGGATATCGACCGACATCCAGGCGGTATGAATCAAGTGCAGTGCCGAACAGCTCAATCTGGGCATAAGTAGCATTGGTCCTCGCCTTTTCGAGTTTCCCGAACATCTTGGGCACAACAAGTGCTGCAAGAAGTCCGAGGATTATCATAACTACCATCAGCTCAATCAATGTAAAACCTGCCCGTGAGAGCAGCACATTTCTTTCCGTTTTTCTTCTCATAAAAACCTCCATATTAACTTATCAGTTCATTACAATAAATAAATTATTTCACAATTGAACTATTAACAAATCGCCTCCTTACATCGGCAATTCATTAATACTAAATATTGCAAGCAGCATCGATATCACAATAAACCCTATAACCAGCCCCATCAGCAGGATAAGTGCAGGTTCAAGCAGGGCCAGCATGCGCTTGACTGTTGTCCTTACTTCAATGTCAAAGCGATCGGCTATCTTAATAAGCATCTCATCAAGCCTACCGGTTTCCTCTCCGACCGTGACCATATGCACGGCTATAGGCGGGAAAATATCGCTGTTCCTTAATGCTTCCGAAATACCCTTTCCCTTTCTGGCAGACTCCCTGACAGACGTTATAATATCCGATATTTTATCGCTCTCGAGTGTACCCTTTACTATCTGAAATGCGTTCAGCAGCGGAACACCGCTGGCCAAAAGAGTGCCGAGTGTCCGTGCAAACCGCGAAACCGCCGTTTCCTTAAACAGAGTACCGAATACCGGCAGCTTAAACTTCAAGTTATCCCATGCCTTCCTACCGTTTTCAGTACTGACATATCTGCGGAGCATAACCACTACTGCAACAACGATTAACAGTATCAGCCACCAATAATTCGTAATTAAACCACTGACAGCCAACAGCATTACCGTAGGCAAAGGAAGGGTCTGTCCCATATCAGAAAATATCTTTGAAAATTGCGGGACAACAAAAGCAAGGAGCATTATAACCGCCGCCCCTCCCACAAAGCAAAGAAATCCTGGATAAATAAGTGCGGAACGGACGTCCGACTTCAGCCCTTCTGAATTCTCAAGATATACCGCCATCCTCGTGATAGAATCTTCAAGAAAGCCTCCGGCTTCTCCAGCTTTTATCATATTCACATAAAAAACCGGAAACGTTTTTGGATATTTTGAGAGTGCATCAGAAAAAGCTTTTCCGCTTCTGATCTGAGAGAGGATCTCCTTCAAAAGGAGTTTAAGTTTTTTTTTCTCGGTCAGGTCTGACAGAATAGAGATCGATCTTTCAAGTGCAAACCCGGCATCAAGGAGAACTCCGACCTGGTAGGTAAATGCCATGATGTCCTTCTCTGTGACCCTGCCCTGCGTAGATGTAAGTATTCGATCAAAGAAGTTTTCACGGTCAACTGCCTTACTTACCTTAATGGGGAAGTACCCCATATCCTGAACACGATCAATGGCAGAACGTTCGTTAGCTACCTCAATAGTACCGCTGACAACATTTCCATCCCTTGTCGTCGCCTCATAATGGTATGTTTCCATTTACATACCCTCTTGAGAAACCCTTAAGACTTCTTCAACGGTAGTAACTCCTTCACGGACCCTATCCCATCCGGATTCTCTCAATAGCGTCATCCCATTCGCAACCACATGCTGCCTGATCACATCCGAACCGGCCCTGTCCAGTATCATTCTTCGAATTTCTCCGTCAACCACCATCAACTCAAAAATCCCTAACCTGCCGCGATAGCCGGTATGTCTGCACTCTTCACAGCCTACTCCATGATATGTCGTTATATTGTCAGGATGGAATTGCGACTTATCAAGTATCTCCTGGGCAGGTTTTATCGGTTCCTTACACACTGGGCATATTACCCTGACAAGTCTCTGGGCCAGGACTCCGATTAACGAAGACGAGACTAGAAATCCCTCAATCCCCATATCGAGAAGCCTGGTAACTGCTCCGGGGGCATCATTAGTATGAAGAGTACTGAATACCATATGACCGGTAAGGGCGGAATGAATCGCGATCTCTGCTGTTTCAACATCCCTGATTTCACCAACCATAATCACATCC